>OOBJ01001456.1_pt1 | contig 14580 bp, 6 predicted proteins | sample 1671331 | NCBI WGS metagenome assembly OOBJ01 (sample SAMN06348145, study PRJEB24527) | human gut metagenome | biome: human gut; feature: ankylosing spondylitis patient; material: feces | host: Homo sapiens | place: China | collected 2015-10 | reverse complement strand
TTCTCCTCGCCTACTTCATCCTGACCTGCGGACTCTCCTTCCTGGAGACATCGAGTAACCCTTACATTCTGTCGATGGGAACGGAGGAGACGGCAACACGCCGACTCAACCTGGCGCAATCGTTCAACCCGATGGGTTCGCTGCTCGGTATGTATGTGGCGATGAACTTTATACAGGCAAAACTCAACCCGCTTGATACGACTGGGCGCGCCAATCTCTCGGCTAGCGAATTTGAGGCAATCAAGGAATACGACCTTTCGGTACTGATCAATCCATACCTGATTATTGGTCTGGTCATCCTCACCATCTTCTTCATCATCCTGTTTACCAAGATGCCGAAGAACAGCGAGAAAGACAACAAGATTAACTTCGTGCCTACCCTTCGCCGCATCTTCCGCATGCCTCACTATCGTGAAGGCGTATTCACCCAGTTCTTCTATGTGGGCGCACAGATTATGTGCTGGACCTTCATCATCCAGTATGGTACCCGCATTCTGATGCAGGAAGGTATGGCAGAGATTGATGCCGAGGTAACCTCACAGAAGTTCAACATCATTGCAATGGTACTGTTCTGCTGTTCCCGCTTCATCTGCACATTCATCCTCCGCTTCTTCAACGCAGGACAGTTGCTGATGATATTGGCAATAGCAGGTGGCTGCTTCACAGCCGGCGTCATTGCCCTCCACAACATCTGGGGTCTCTACTGCCTGGTAGCAGTCAGTGCCTGCATGTCATTGATGTTCCCTACCATCTATGGTATAGCCCTGAGGGGACTTGGCGATGATGCCAAGTTTGGTGCAGCCGGTCTCATCATGGCAATCCTGGGCGGTAGTGTCCTGCCACCTTTGCAGGCATCCATCATCGATATGCATACCGTATTCGGAATGCCATCTACCAATGCATCGTTCATTCTTCCATTCATCTGTTTCGTGGTGATTGCCATCTATGGATATCGCACAAAGTTGCGCAGCATTGGCAAACTTTTAGGTTAAATCGAGTAAGCAGTGGCCGTTTGTTGTCGGTCACTGCTTATTTTTGGTTAAATAGTCTTAAAATTAAAGATTATTCACAGCTTTTTCTATATCAATTAATACTTTTTACGTATTTTTGCAAAACATTTTTAAATGAACTTACCAACCTAGATAATAAATAAAAGAAAATCAGATTGTAAGTGAGTATAATTAAACATCTCAAGCAAGAACAATTAAATATAAATAGTTATTCATTACATTAAAAGTTTGTATTATGGCAAAAACTAACAAAACAATGAATCTGGCATTCGCCTTGATGGTTGGTTCTGCTGGTGCTGCTTACGCAGGTATTCCTGCCGTGAACAGCGTACAGAACGTACAGCAAGACGAGACATGTACAGGTATCGTCAAGGATGCTACAGGCGAAACAGTCATTGGTGCTTCTGTTCTCATCAAGGGAACAAGCAACGGAACTGTGACAGACATTGATGGTAACTTTTCACTCAAAGGTGTGAAAAAGGGAACTATTCTCCGCATTTCTTACGTAGGATTTGAAACTAAAGAGGTTACTTACAATGGCAAACCTCTCGAAATCACTTTAAAAGACGATTCAAAAGCACTTGAAGAAGTCGTAGTAACTGCTCTTGGTATCAAGAAGGATGCCAAGAAGTTGGGTTATGCAGTCAGCTCTATCAATGCAGAAGATTTGAACAGAACAGGTGGTGCAAATTTGGCAGCTGGTCTTTATGGTAAGGCATCAGGTGTTCGTATTCAGTCAGCACCTGGTGGCGGTACATCAGCTGTATCTATCTCTGTTCGTGGTCTTTCTTCTATCAATGGTAATACCCAGCCTTTATTGATTCTTGATGGCGTGCCAATCCATAATGGTAACACCAACAATAATGACTATTGGAGCAATCAGCGAATCAACTCAAACGGTCTCGTAGATATCAACCCAGAGGATATTGAGAATATCTCTATCTTGAAGGGTGCAGCAGCTTCAGCTCTTTATGGTTCAGAGGCAGCTAATGGTGTTGTAATGATTACTACCAAAAAGGGACAGAAAGGAACCGGAACACATGTTGACTTCAGCGCAAACGTAAGCTTCGACAAGGTGGCCTATATGCCTGAAATCCAGAAGGAATTCGGTCCTGGTTATGATAACTGGGCACTTGGCGACACACAGGAAGCAGCTACAGGTTTCCGTAACACTCGCTTCGACCGCAATGGCAACAACATTGTTACTCCAAACCGCGAAAACATCTATACCTATGGTGCCCGCTATGATTCCAGCAAAAAGGTTACATACTTTGACGGCACTGAACGTTCATTTACTCCTATTGATCACAACCAATGGGAAGATATCTTCCGTACAGGTATAAACCAGACTTATAATCTTGCATTGACCAACAGCACAGACCGCAATAGCCTGCGTTTCTCCTATACATACAATGATGTACAGGCAATGCAGTATAACTCTAACAACAATAAGCACAACTTCAACTTAAATGGTACATTTGATCTTACCAAGACCATCAAGTTGAACTATGCTGCAACATTCACATCACAATATATCAAGAACCGTCCTTATCGTATCAGCCGTTTGGTATGTAACTATTCTGGTATGTTCGGTGGTTTCACAGATGTTAAATATATCCGTGAGCACACACTTACCAGTCAGGGATACCAGAACAGTATCTACCGTGCCAATGGCGGAACTGACCAGACCTTGACTCCAGACGAGCAGTTCCTTTACACTCCAATGGGTTCTACTTCTTTGATGAAAGAGTACTTCTGGAATATCCTGGGTAAGACACAGGAAGAGAACCACACTCGCTTTATCGGTTCTGTAAACCCTACATGGGACATCATCCCTGGATTGAAGCTGAGTGCCCGTATCGCAACAGATATCACAACCAATAAGATTGAGAATAAGAACCGTGCAGAAACTCCACACTTGTTCTCTACTACAGGTCAGTTCTCTGATTCATACGGTTTGAGCAACGACCAGTATTCTATCGTATATGGTGATGTCATGTTGATGTTCGACAAGACTTTTGCTGAGAAGCATAACATTACCGCCAATTTCGGTTGGAATGGACGTCATGAGTCATATTATCAGTCAAGTGTCAGCACAACAAATGGTCTGTCACAGGAAAACTGGTTCCATTTGAATGCTTCCGTTGGTACAAAGAGTGCAGATATGAACAAGCAAGACCTGCTCCGCACAGGTATGTTCCTGACAGCCAGCTATGGCTTCGACAACTGGGCTTACCTGGAAGGAACCATCCGCCAGGAGAAGACTTCCACATTGGCTGACGGCAACAACTCTTTCTGGTATCCATCAGTTAGTGCAAGTGTTCTCTACACAGAACTTCTGAAAGACAAGTGTCCAAAGTGGTGGAACTATGGTAAGATTCGTGCTTCATACGGTATCGTAGGTAATGCTCCTGAGATTTACTGGGCAAACATGGCCTACAAGCAGGGTTCTTTGAACAAGAACAATACCTATACATACGCATTTGTTGAAACCAAGATCGGTAACGAAGGCATCAAACCAGAAAAGAAGCATGAGTATGAGTTGGGTATCGAGAACAAGTTCCTGAACAACCGTTTGGGAATGGAGTTCAGTTACTATTACAATGATATCAAGGACCAGATTCTCCATACTTCTGCAGCAGCCTCAATGGGTGGTCGCAGTATGTTGATGAATATCGGAGAGTTGACCAACAAGGGTATTGAGTTGAGCGTATATGGCACACCAATCCAGAACAAAGACTGGAACTGGGAGCTCCGTGGTAACTTGGCTTGGAACAAGAATACAGTAAAGAAGTTGGCAGATGGACTTGATGTTCTTTCTCACCAGACATTCGATGGTGGTGCAGCAAGCCTTGAGTCTCATGTAGGTGAATCTATGGGTGACTGGTATGCATATACCTGGAAGACCGACGATAAGGGCAACTACATCATTGGTGCCGACGGTCTTCGCATTGCAGACAAAACAGAACGCCACAAGGTGGGTAATGCCATGCCTAAGATGACAGGTGGTTTCGGTACCAGCTTAAGATACAAAAACTGGGCTCTTGATATGTCATTCGACTTCCGCATTGGTGGTGATGTATTCAATCAGCCATGGCAGTATATGATGGATGCAGGTAACATCAAGGATGCAGTAGGTGCACGTGACGCTGCCTCTGGCGGTCTCTTCTACTATAGTACTGCAGACGATGTTAGCAAGAAGGGTTCTATCGTAAGAGTAGATCCTTCAACTATCAGCAACTACAAGCGTGGTGAGACTAAGATTGATGGCCATTTGGTATGGGACAATGGTGTTATCCAGAAGGGTGTAAAGGAAGACGGTACACCTAACGACATCATCGTTACCCAGTTTGAAATCAATGACAGCCAATATGGTTGGGGTACAGGTGCAAACCAGAGTTATGCTGATGCTATCCAGAAGAACAGTTACGTAAAATGCCGTGAAATCAGCTTGGCATACACATTGCCAACCTCTTTGACCAAGAAGTTCGCTTGCACAAACCTGACGATTTCTGCATTCGCACGTAACCCATTCTATATCTACCGTTCATTGAAGCTGTTCGATTCAGAAGCATCTGATGGTACAAGCTGGATCTATCAGTCACAGATAGGTGGTTCTACTGCCAGTGCCCGTACATTCGGTGTTTCACTCCGTGCTAGCTTCTAATTAAATTAGTAATTCATAGTTAATTAAGAAACATATATGAAAAAGAAGATATTTTCAATCATGATGGCTGGTTTGGCACTCGTTGCTCTCGGTTCATGCTCTAATACAGACTACACCGAGAAATATCCAGATCCTTCAAAAACCAATACGGTAAGTGTGCCAGACGTATTCACTGCCGTACTTTTCAAAGGTAATACTTGGTTGAACCCTGTATATTATCGCTATTATTGCCAGACCCAGACATCAGGTGTCTTTGGTGGAATGATCGGTTCTTCCAACGGAAAAGGACGTTTTATGGGCGGTGGTGAAGGCCGCTTCAACGACCGATGGACTAACTTCTATGATATGCTGACTCAATATCGCGTATTGGAGAAGACATACAATAAGCTTGATGAGTCAGAACAGAACGCCAACAAGGTTTACCTGATGGTTAGCCGTTCTATACTGGAGTCTCAGCTCCATGAGATGTTGTCACTTTTTGGTGCAGTTCCATTCAAGGGTGCCGGCACTTTATGGGAGAATAGCGACTATACCGGTGCAAAGCAGAAAGCTGCTTACGACGATGATGCAGACCTCTACAAGATGATTCTGGCTGATCTTAAAGAAGCCGGTGATTATTTTGCAGAAGGTGGTCCTTCTACAGCCGTACAGAACGCAATGGCTTCCAAGGATTATACCATTGCAGCAGGAAATGCAGCTCGCTGGCAGAAGTACATCAACTCACTTCGTCTTCGTATCGCTCTCCATCTTTCAACAAATGGTAGCGTAACAAGCGAAGCTCATGCCGCAATCAAGGAAATCGTTGAGAATCCATCCAAGTACCCAGTTATTGAAAGCAACGCAGATAACATGGGTGTTGAGCCTAGTACAAACTCAGATGACTTCAACTGGGGCAAGAGCATTTCACAAGCTCTCTGGACAGGTTACACTCCATCACAGGCTATGCTTGATGCTTTGAACGTGCCAGCCAATGGTATTCCAACAGCAGATACCGACCCACGTATCCAGGTAATGTTGGATCCTAACCCAGATGGTGAGTATATCTCATACGATGTTACAAAAACTAGCTCACAAATTTCTGATATCGCTACAGAAAAAGGTAAGGACTATCAGAAACGTAAGCTTTATCCAGCTAACTACTATTGTGTACTTGACTCACAGGCTGTAGCAGGTTGGAAAGAATACGAAGGTAATTCCAACGTATTTGGTCTTTGGATGGGTGCTGCAGAAGTAAGTTTGAGCAAGTCTGAAGCTTATCTGATGGGCTATGGTGTTACCAAGGATGAGGCTAAAGCTAAGGCATGCTTCATCAAGGGTGTTGAACTTTCAACTGAATACTTCTGGAACGAGAAGAAAAACAGTTCTCTCTACAAGAAGGGTAATGACAGCTACAATGCTAACCGCGATTTGATTGAGCCGACAGCTGAAGAAATCGCTGCATACGCTGAAAAAGCTTGGAAGCCAACCCAAGAAGCTGTTTGTACTCAGTTGTGGTTAAACTTTGGTTGGACAAACTTGCTTGAGGCTTGGAATGTAACACGCCGTACAGGTTATCCAGAAGTAAGCTTTGCAAAGGACAATCAGCTGGCTAGCTATCCAACACCTCCGGGTCGTTTGCCTTATCCAAGTGATGAGTTGAACTACAACAAGGATAATGTCCAGGCTGCCATCAGCAAGTACTACAAGGAGCCTCTCGGCTACTTCAGCACTTTGTTCTGGGCAAAGGATGTTTACTACAAGATCGTAGCAGAACACTAAAATAATTATAAAAGGTGTGTCATTGTATGATGGCACACCTTTTTTGCATGATAACAAGATTATCACCTTTTGAATATTCCAGATAGAGTTTCAGCGCAAAAATTGCAAAACACTCTTCACCCTTCACCAACCCATTATAACCATCTGATATACAGAAGTTTTAATAGGGTGAAGAGTCAACTTGACTCTTCACCACTCTTCACCCCCTCTTCACCTTATTTATTTTTTCCGTTTCTACAGCATCCATCTGAAGATTTCCGGCAGGTGAAGAGAGGTGAAGAGTGAGTGGGTACTCTTCACCTCCCGAAACCCCAGTGTTTATCGGGGTTTCAGGCGCAAAGGTGAAGGGTGAAGAGTAAAAAAGAGATTAGGATTCTATACGACGCATCAGCAAAAAGCCTGATACGTCAATTCCTCCAATACGAGAGGACGCATCGTTTCTTGCCTCGCCTTGGCATATTATTGCCCTGTACTAGGGCAATATAGTGCCAAGGCGAGGCATTATATGAAAAGAGGCTTATTACAAATAGCTAGAATGCTACTTGATCTTCACTTCTATCTTAGTCTTGGATGCATCAGCGCTGGAGCCGCCAACAAATACCTGGTAAGTGCCAGGAACCACGCGGATGGTGTTGGTCTGGGCATCCCAACCCTCGAAACTCTTGCGAGGAAGATCGATGCTTACCATCTGGCGCTCGCCAGCCTTCAAAGACACACGCTTGAATGACTTGAGACTTTTGATAGGACCATCCACATCATCTATGCGCTTGATATAAACCTGCGCTACTTCGGTACCCTCTCGCTTGCCCGTATTCTGCAAGGAGAACATCAGCTTGTAATCAGCATCCTTGCTGCCACGCTTCTTGCTCTTCACCTGCATCAAGGTAGGCTTGCCATACTCGAAAGTGGTATAACTCAAACCGTAACCGAATGGGAACAAAGGCTCGCCCTTGAAATAACGATAGGTACGATTCTTCATCGTATAATCGAGGAAATCTGGAAGATCGTTCACACTCTTATAGAAGGTAACCGGAAGCTTGCCCGATGGATTCACCTCGCCAAAGAGAACCTTGGCTACAGCCTCACCACCCCGTTCGCCAGGATACCATGCCTGAAGAATCGCCTCGGCATTCTCTGTCTCAGGAACCATGGCGATGGCACATCCAGAACAGTTGACAAAGACGACACGCTTGCCTGCCTGATGCAGCATGGCGATGACCTGACGCTGAGCCTTCGGCAACTCCAGGTCGGTTCTGTCGCCGCCCTTGAATCCAGGCTCCTCAATCTCAAGCTGCTCGCCCTCCAGATTTGGAGAGATACCGCCTACGAATACCACGGCATCCGCATCGCCCACCTCTGCCAGGATCTGCTCGCTGGTAGGCTTCGAAGTCTTCAGGATATCAAACTGCATCACAGCCACATCTTCCCTCTGGGTATAATCTATCTGAATCTTAACCGGCTTGCCTGCTTTCAGAGAGAGCGGTTTGATGATAGGCGCCACACGGCCCCAGCACTCTCGCATATTCACGATGGTATCGCCATCCACTATCAGGCGGCAACCGTCATCAATACCCATATTGATGGTAAGATTCTCATCCCTGTCAGGAGTCAGCACTCCCTCATAGCGGGCTGAGAAATGGGTGAGATTCACTCCCGGCGCAAACACGGTATTACCACCATTGCTCAGATTGATGGCAGTCTTCATCACATCCGTAGCCACCGGCTCGCCCTTCTGTTCCTGATTGTTCCAATAGGTAGCCTTCATTCCCTCACGGAAGAGATTGAAACGGCTTTCCTGCACCTCGTTTCTTGTCAAGGTACAAGCCGGAACATACTTCACCTCAGCCCCCTTCATATAGTTGCGGATGCCCTGAAGGATGGTGGTAGAACTGGTAGGATAACCCGAATAGTTGCCTCGCAGCATGATGGAATCATTGGCATTAGGTCCCATCACCACAATCTTCTGATTGCGTTTCAATGGCAGCAGCTGGTTTCTGTTCTGAAGAAGTACGATGCCTTCTTCTGCTATTTTCTCAGCCAGATCCTTATGAGCCTTGCAGGCGATGACGTTCTCAGGAATCTGAGTCCACGACACGGTTTCATCCTTATCGAAATCGCCGAGCTTGAAACGAGCCACCAGCAGACGCTTCAGGCTCTGGTTTACCTTATCTTCATTGATCATTCCCGCCTTCACAGCTTTCGGAATAGTACGATAGGCACTGCCGCATTCCAGGTCGGTACCGGCATTCACAGCCTGGGCAGTTGCCTCGGTAGCGGTCTTTGCCGTACCATGATAGCCCGGCATATAGAAATCGTTGACAGCTCCGCAATCGGAAGTAATCAATCCCTTGAATCCCCATTCGTCTCTGAGGATCTGGCGCTCAAACTTGGCGTTGGAACAGCAAGGAGCACCATCTATACGCTGATAGGCACACATCACCTCAGCCACATGTCCATCCTGTACCAGCGACTTGAAGGCAGGGAGATAAGTCTCCCACAAATCCCGGGCTGGCAGATTCTCCAGATTGAAGACGTGGCGATTCCACTCCGGACCGCTATGCACGGCAAAATGCTTGGCACAAGCCAGTGTCTTGACATATTGGGGAGTCTTAGACTGATCAGAAGCCGGAACACCAGGAGCCGCCAGCGGTTTGCCGTCAAACGACTGTCCCTGCAAGCCATTCACTACGGCAAGTCCCATACGTGTGGTGAGATAAGGATCTTCACCATAAGTTTCCTGTCCGCGTCCCCATCTAGGATCACGGAAGATATTGACATTCGGAGTCCAGAAGCTCAGACTCTGATATCTCTTTACATTACCCGACTTCTTCGCCACCTGCGCCTTGGCTCTCGCCTCATCGCTTACGGCAGTAAACACCTGATAGAGCAAGGCATCATCCCAGGAAGAAGCCATGTGCATGGTGATAGGGAAAACCGTGGCATATCCGTTGCGTGCCACACCATGCAGCGCCTCGTTCCACCATTGAAACTGAGGGATACCCAGTCGGGAGATGGCAGGCGAAGCATCCATCATCAGCTTCGTCTTCTCCTCCAGGGTCAGACGTGAAAGCAAGTCATTGGCTCTTGCCTCGGCAGAAAGGTTAGGGTTCTGATAAGGCAACAGCTGATTGGCTGGCTGTTGGGCGTGAGCTGAGAGCGCCAGAGCGGACAGCATGGCCAATGTAAGTATTTGTTTCTTCATAACTACTATTGTTAGTACGTAAATATTATATAGATTCGTTTTAATATGCAAAAATACATATTTTTCCTGAATTCAGAGATAGATGAAGTGTTAAAAAGCTCAACTAGTTTCCATTTTTATGTGATTACTTCCTAATTTTTTCGATTCATTTAAACAATTAAGCCCTTTTTCCTTGCTGATTCAAAATATTAGTGCTAACTTTGCACTCTGAAACAACACTATCTTTTTAGAAGACAAAGATACAAGTAAGAAAGATACAACAAGACAGTAAGATCGCAATGACATGGAAAAGATTCTAATAGTTGAAGACGACATCGCATTTGGAACCATGATTCAGACATGGCTCAGAAAGAAGGGATTCGAGGTGGAGAAAACTACTTCGGTCAAGGCCGCCATACAGGTTTGCGAGGAGGCAGAAAGAGGATTCGATCTGGTATTATCAGATCTCCGCCTTCCCGATCACGACGGCATCTTCCTGCTGCAATGGATGAGAAAGCATGGCGTGCAGGTGCCTTTCATCGTGATGACCAGCTATGCAGAAATTCAGAATGTGGTGCTCGCCATGAAATCAGGCGCTACCGATTATGTGGCAAAACCTTTCCATCCGGAAATCCTTCTGGATAAGATCAAGGAAGCTATCAAGACTCCGAAAAAACAGGATCCGTATGCAGCCTCAGCAGATAGTCTGCGTTCCACAGACTCAAATTCTACTCCTACAGACGCAGCACCTGGCAAGCAGTCAGGAAATCAGGCTTCATCTGCCAATGGGGATGTACCCAAATACCTGGAAGGTGAAAGCGAGGCTTCACGCAAGCTCTACAGTTTCGTTTCGCTGGTGGCCCCTACCCCTATGTCGGTACTTATCTTGGGTGCCAGCGGTACGGGTAAGGAATATGTGGCTAGAAGAATACACGAACTCAGCACTAGAGCCAATAAGCCTTTCTTCGCACTCGACTGCGGTGCCATCCCTAAAGAAGTGGCGGCATCAGAATTCTTCGGTCATGTGAAGGGATCGTTTACGGGAGCTGACCAGGACAAGAAGGGCGCTTTCGAGATTGCCAACGGAGGAACTCTCTTCCTCGATGAGATGGGAAACCTGAACTATGAGGTGCAGGTGCAACTGCTCCGTGCCCTCCAGGAAAGAAAAATCCGTCCGGTGGGAAGCAACAAGGAAATAGATATCGATATCCGACTGGTATGCGCTACCAATGAGAATCTGGCTCAACGCGTGGCAGAAGGCAACTTCCGTGAAGACCTCTACCACCGCATCAACGAGTTTACCATCTACATGCCGGAGCTGAAAGACCGTGGTGCCGACCTCTTCCTCTTTGCCGACCTCTTTATCAAGCATGCCAACAAGGAGCTGAACAGAAATGTGGAAGGACTCGACGGCAAAGCCAAGGAGCGAATTGCCGCCTACAACTGGCCTGGCAACCTGCGAGAATTGAACAATGTGATGAAGCGAGCTACCCTGCTCGCCACCGGAAGATACATCGGAGTAACCGAACTGGAACAGAGTATGGCACATATCCAGCCACAAGCCCCAACCGCCCTGCACGATGAGGAAACAGAACTACAGAGAATAGAAGCTGCGCTGAAAGCAGCAGGCGGCAACAAGAGCAAGGCTGCACAATTGCTCGCCGTAGATAGAAAGACGCTCTACAATAAGATGAAGAAATATGGTATCTGATAGAAAGAAGTACGGCTTTTGATGATATGGGAAAATGGGGAAAATGGGGAATCTGATGACCATTCCCCAACTTTTTGGGGAATAATTCCACACTAGTTCCACACTTTCCACAATGTAGAATTCTGGCACAAAGAGCAATTACAATTGATAATCAAGCAATTAGATAATTCTTTCGTTTTTTGGCACACAGATTGTGATATGAGAAAGTGAACACGCCAATGAGCGGTAACGCAAGCAAGGCTGTTCACAAAGAAAGTAATAAATATAATATTCACAATAAAAAAAAACAAAAGATTATGAAAAAGTTAGTTTTCGCAGCTATCGCTGCCATGGTTATGGTTTCAGTGAGCAATGTATTCGCCAGCAACAAGATGGCAAGTGTATCATCAGTAGCTCCAATTGACACAGTAGCTCCAGCAGAACCAGCTGCTCCAGCAGACACAACAGTAGAGAAAGAGACTCCTGCAGAGACACCAGCTGAAACTCCAGCAGAGACTCCAACAGACTCTACAGCAACAGATTCTACTGTAGCAGAGTAATATCACCTTTAAAAAATAGTAATTAACTGAGGAAAAGATAGAATAACACTAGTAATTACGCGTCGCTTTCAATCAGGCAGGAGACTAATGATAGAATTCATTGGTCTCCTGACTTGTTTTTAGCCTTTTTGTTTTCTAATATCATTTTTTTGCATTAACTTTGCAAACAAATATCTATTGAGCAAGATATCAGTCTGCTCATCATTTTAAACGATTTCTCATGCACAAGAACAATATTCCTCTCAAGGTAGCCCTCGGATATAGCGCCATTGCCATTATCATGATTCTGGCAATCAGTCTGGTGTATAGCAACACCAAGAGCATCAATGCCATCAATGAAGCTTCGCGCGAGTATATCCAGAAAAGGGGTGCCGCCGATAGTACCATCTCTTCCCTGCTCAAAGAGGAGCAGAGAAACCTGAAGCAACTGTCTGATGCCATGGCAGGAAGACCTACCCAAAACTATCTGCAGAATAAGGTGAAGAATCTGAATACGGGAAAGGATTCCATACTGGTTCACTCCAAGGCACCTCAAACCCACGAGGCGAAGAAGACTACGGTAGAGGTATTGAAGACCCGAAGGGGGTTCTTCCGCCGACTCGCCGATGCCTTCAAGAAGGAGCACGCCGAAACCTTGAGCGTAAAACAGGACAGCAACCGGGCTGTCATCGATTCTGTTACCACCCCAGTAAACGTGGCGGAAAACGTAGCGACCATCCTCGACCAGATAGACAAGAAGGAGAAAGTGGAAACGCAAGGCCACAAGCAGAACATCAATAGGGAGATGGAAGAGCTGAAGATGGTGAGTGCCAAACTCGCCCTACGCTCAGCCAAACATCTGAGCGATGTGCACCAGCGTGAAAAAGACAACATGCAGGAAGCCATCAAGAAGGCGATGGAAGCAAGAAAGCATCTGTTGTGGCAGATGGAACTGCTCGCCATCGTAGCCTTCTTTGCCATCGGCATCATGATCTGGTTTATCTGGCGCGATGCCAGAAAGGAGCGCATCTACAGGGAAAACCTGGAGGCTGCCAATGAGGAAATCCAGCGTATCATGAACCAGCGCGAGCGCCTGCTCCTCACCATTACCCACGATATCAAGGCGCCAGCTGCCTCTATCTCGGGCTTCATCGATCTGATGAAAGATTACGTCAGCAATCCTCAGGGCCTCGAATGCCTCCAGAACATCAAGAACTCTGCCGCTCATCTTTCACATCTCGTTGCCTCGCTGCTCGATTATCATCAGTTGGAGAACGGACTGATGAAGGTTCAGCCTACCTCTTTCTCACCGGCACAACTGGTAGCTGAATCGGTAGAGGGAATGAAATTGAGAGCCGAAGAGAAAGGACTGGCGATTTCGTTCGAATGCAAGATGAAGGGGATGGGAACTTCGGATTCTTCGGAAACTTCGGATTCTCCAATGAAGAAGAAATTCTTCCGTGCCGATGCCTTCCGCATTCGCCAGATATTGGATAATTTGGTAAGCAACGCCATCAAATATACCGACCGGGGCAGCGTTACCATCCAGGCACAGGTTTCAGAAATTCTGGGCAAGCCTACGCTTACCCTGAGCGTAAAGGATACGGGAAAGGGAATGACCGATGAGGAGAAACAGAAAGTGTTCCAGGCGTTTACGAGATTGAAGAGCGCCCAGGGCATCGAGGGTACCGGTTTGGGATTGTCCATCACCCAGGAACTGGTTTCGTTGCTTGGTGGAGAAATCATCCTCCACTCTACCCTGGGCAAAGGTTCTACCTTCATCATCACCATCCCTATCGAGCCAGCACCAATGGAGGAGTCTCAGGAAATGGCTCCATCAGAAGTTAAGCATGATCCTTCTCCCGATTCTGCTCAAGATAAGGAAGGACAGAATTCCGGCAGCCATCAGGTTACTGATATAAAGAAGAAGCCGGAATTTGCCAACCACAAGATTCTGATTCTGGATGATGACAAGCTGCAGCTCCAGCTTCTCCAGGAGATGTTGCGCCGCATCGTAGGCGACACCTGGCAGGTATTCGCCTGCAATCATGTGATGGATGCCCTCACTACGCTGCATAACGAACAGCCAGCCCTGATGCTGATGGATATCGAAATGCCGGAGATGAACGGCATGGATATGATTGCCCACATCAACCATACCCATATGATGGTGGTGGCTATGACGGCTCACGATACTAGCATCCTGGAACAGCTACAGAAAGCAGGCTTCGATGATTGCCTGTTTAAGCCATTCAGTATGGAGAAACTGTCTGATATCCTGGGAATAGAGTCCCAGCCTCAACTGGATGCCCAGTCTGAAACTCCATCCCAGCCAGATTCATCACTCCAGCCAGTTTTATCATCCCAGCAGAAATCCAATCCTCAGCTGGATGCTCTTCTTGCTTTTGCCGGAGGCGACGAAGAAGCGGCGAAGGAGATTCTTGATACCGTGAAGCAGGAACTTGCCGCTCATCTCACGAATCTGAAAGAAGCCATAGAAGAGGAATCCTTATCTACCGACCGCATAGGAAAGGCGGCACATAAGCTCCTCCCTATCGCCACCATGATGCAGATGGGATGCCTCGAAGAACTCAAGGATCTCTCCCCAGAACACATCGGCGAGATAGAAGAAGCCAAGATCAGAGAAAAACTGAAGGTTGTGATTACGACCTTATCTGCTGCGGTGTCAGACCTGTATGCTTCTTGAAATAGCGGCAGAAGAAACTGACATCGGC
>OOBJ01001449.1_pt1 | contig 14644 bp, 17 predicted proteins | sample 1671331 | NCBI WGS metagenome assembly OOBJ01 (sample SAMN06348145, study PRJEB24527) | human gut metagenome | biome: human gut; feature: ankylosing spondylitis patient; material: feces | host: Homo sapiens | place: China | collected 2015-10 | reverse complement strand
AGCGCAAGATGAGCTACAAGGAGAAGCGTGAATATGAACAGCTGACCCAGGAAATAGAGAAGCTTACCGATGAGCAGAAAAAGTTGGAAGAAGCCCTTTGCAGTGGTACCCTGTCGGTAGAGGAATTGACCGAAAAGAGCAAGCGCCTGCCGGAAATCAAGGATGAGCTTGACGAGAAGGAAATGAGGTGGCTGGAACTGTCAGAGATGCTATAGACATTGAACTTTGAGCGGTTGAATATTGAACTTTATGATTAGTTCGTGTGCTGCCTATAATAATAATTATAAAAGAAAAAAGAAAGAATGGAAATCAAGAAATCAGAATTTACGATATCTGCTCCACGCGTGAGCATGTGTCCAAAAGATAATAAGGCTGAGTATGCTTTTATCGGCCGTAGTAATGTAGGCAAATCGAGCCTCATCAATATGCTTTGCAATCATAAGGGTTTGGCTAAAACTTCTGCTACACCGGGTAAGACATTGCTTATCAATCATTTTATCATCAATAATGAATGGTATCTGGTTGACCTTCCCGGCTATGGTTTCGCCAAACGCTCGAAGACAGTACAGAAACAGTTGGAGCAGATGATCAGCAGTTATATCCTGCAGCGCCCACAGTTGGCGAATGTCTTCGTTCTGATTGATGTGCGCCATGAGCAGCAGAAGATTGACCGTGAGTTCGTGGATTGGTTGGGCGAAAGCAATGTGCCTTTCTGTATCGTCTTTACCAAGGCGGATAAGTTGGGGCCGGTAAAGGCTCGTATGAATGCCGAGAAATGGATGCACGCTCTGGAGGACCGTTGGGAGGCACTTCCTCCTTACTTCATCACCAGTAGTGAGAAGAAGATGGGTCGTGATGAAGTACTCGACTATATTGACGAAATCAATAAATCATTGGCAGGAGAGTAAAAGCCTGCCTTCTGGATTTATTGGGTCAAGATACATTCAGCCGGATTCTGATATATAATCGTGTCCGGATAAACAATATTCAGGTAAAATCAGAATATAAAGTAATAGGATGAAACAGATAAACTGGGGATTTATCGGCTGCGGAGAAGTAACCGAGAAGAAGAGCGGACCTGCCTTCAATGAGGTAGAGGGTTCGCAGGTCGTTGCGGTGATGAGCCGTAGCGAGAAGAAGGCTCGTGGTTATGCCGAGCGTCATCATATACGAAAATGGTACACCGATGCACAGGAACTCATCGATGATCCAGATGTGAATGCTATATATATCGCTACGCCACCATCATCGCATGCCACCTTCGCCATTATGGCAATGCGTGCCGGCAAACCGGTATATATCGAGAAACCATTGGCGGCAAGCTATAGCGATTGTATTCGTATCAACCGTATCAGCGAGCAGACGGGGGTACCATGTTTTGTTGCCTATTACCGTCGTTATCTTCCTTATTTTCAAAAAGTAAAGGAGATTATCAAAAGTGGTGCTATAGGTGATGTCATCAATGTACAGGTTCGTTTTTCTGTGCCTCCACGTGATCTGGACACCAAGAGTGGCAAGGAGATGCCTTGGAGATTGCAGCCGGATATTGCCGGTGGAGGATATTTCTACGACCTGGCTCCTCATCAGATAGACCTGTTGCAGGATCTCTTTGGAGTCATCACCCGTGCCCATGGTTATCCTGCCAACCGTGCGCATCTTTATGATGCAGAAGATACGGTATCTGCCTGTTTCTTCTTCGAAAGTGGTATTCCGGCGAGCGGCAGTTGGTGCTTCGTGGGACATGAAAGTGCCAAGGAAGACTGTATTGAGGTGATTGGCGACAAGGGTTCGCTCTCTTTCTCTGTCTTTACCTATCAGCCTATCGAGTTGATAACTAGCGAGGGCAGATCGAGCATCACCGTTGCCAATCCACCGTATGTTCAGTTGCCTATCATCAGAAATGTGATAGAGCATCTGCAGGGCATCAATACCTGTACCTGCACCAGCGTTTCTGCTACCCCGGTAAACTGGGTGCTTGATCGTGTGCTTTGGAAGAATTAGAAAGAATACCCTAAATGGGATGAGAAAAATTGGTATTATAGTAGGACTGCTGTATCTCGTTCTGCTGCCACTGATGGCGGCGGAGCGAGATACGTTGGAATGCCCTGTAAGACCGGATTCATCTCTCATCAAGACCCTTTTCAATTCTTCGATGTTCAAGGGTAATACTCAGGACAGTTTGATTCGTGTCCGTCATGAGCGCACATTCTTTCATCGTCTGGGTAAGACCTTCACTACCTTCTTTAGAGAGTTCTCCAATATAGATGAAAGGTATATAGAACCACAGCACTTCAATTATACGGTGATGCTGCTGAATACCAATACCTACGAGGAATATACCCTGTATGGCAAGGAGGGGCAGCGAATCTCCTTTGCGCCTGATCCTTCCTGGCGCCTGGGACCTTATCTGGGATGGCGATGGGTATTCCTGGGTTATACCCTCGACCTGAAGCATATCAATACCAAGGATAATCATAGCAGCAAGAAGGAGTTCAACCTGAGTCTGTACAGCAGTTTGCTGGGTGTGGATCTGTTCTGGCGCCAGACTGGTAATGATTATCATATTCAGCGAATGAATCTGGGTGATCATATCAATACGGATGCTCTGAGAAAAGTATCTTTCGATGGTTTTAAGAGTAGTATTAAAGGTTTGAATCTTTACTACATATTTAATCATCGTAAGTTCTCATATCCAGCAGCTTACTCTCAAAGTACAAGACAGAAGAAAAGTGCTGGCTCATGGATGGTAGGACTGGGATATACCCAGCATCAGCTGGAAGTGGATTGGGATAAGCTTTCTGCCATAGTGGATGAGCGGCTCAATCAGAAAACCAAGCAACAGTTGGAGGCTAAAATAGATAGCAGTCTGATGTTCTCGAAGGTGAAGTATAGCGATTATTCCGCTACGGTGGGATATGGCTATAACTGGGTGTTTGCCAAAAACTGGCTCTTCAATGCTTCCCTTTCTGTTGGTCTAGCCTACAATCACTCTAAATCAGGAGATCCGAAAAAGGATAAGTTTGATCTGAAGAACTTCAACTTCAAGAATTTCAATTTTGATGGTATCGGCCGTTTTGGAGTGGTATGGAACAACGACCGCTGGTATGCAGGTGCCAGTACCGTCATCCATTCGTATAATTATCACAAGGATCATTTCTCAACCAACAATTCCTTCGGTTCGCTCAATATTTATGTGGGTGTGAACTTTGGAAAGAAACGAGAATATAAAAATGTAAAATGATGAAAGTAAAGCACAGTTTTTTAGTTTTTGCAGCGGCATTCCTGATGGTAATGCCTGCTTTTGCCAAGACGGGCGTAGTTTATCAGCGCCAGGATAGTCTGCGAATCGTATCCTTGCTGCAGCAGGCGAAGGCGATGAAGAAAAAGCCTGCCAACTGGATGATGTGGTTTGGAAAGCAGTTTGTGGGTATTCCTTATGTGGGTGGCACCTTGGACAGAACCCAGGAAGAGCTGCTCGTGGTGAATACCAGGGAACTAGATTGTACTACCTACGTGGAAATCGTGACCGCACTGACAATGTGTGCCAAGCATCAGGAAACCAGTTTCGCAGCTTTCTGCAATCATCTGAAGCACGTGCGCTATATCGGCGGAGAGGTAGCGTATGTAAAACGCCAGCACTATTTCACCCTCTGGGTGGATGATAATGTAAAGGAAGGTATCGTGAAGGATATTCAGAATAATCCTCCCTTCACTGCAGTCCAGACCATTAACGTAAACTGGATGTCCACCCATCCTTCCAGTTACAAGATGCTTTCGGCTCATCCGCAGTGGAAGTCGGGTATCCGTGCTTTGGAGCAGAGCATCAACGGCAAGCGCTATCGCTATATCCCGAAAGGGGAGATTCGTAACAACCAGCTTTTCAGAAATACCATCAAGGATGGTGATATCCTTCTGATGATAACCCGAAAGAAGGGATTGGACACCACGCATATTGGTATTGCTTCCTGGCATAAGGATGGGTTGCATCTGCTCAATGCCAGCAGCATCCACAAAAAAGTGATTGATGAACCGATGACACTCTATACCTATATGCAGAAGCATTCATCTCAGATTGGAGTCCGGGCTTGTAGGGTGTTATAAAATTTCGGAATATGAATGCTGATGACGGAAAAGCCTGTAAATAGGGCATTTTTCACATTTAATATTTTCCCTTAAGGATAGTTGTTTTTTTCCTTAAGGGAAAATATTTTTTTCCTTAAGGCTTTTTATTTTTTCCCTTAAGACTTATTGCTTGTTCTGATGATATTGTCAGATTTATTCTGCCATTTTGTTCTTTTCTCCCTTTTTGGCACGTTATTTGTAAAACCTATAGCAAAAACAAATAAAGTAAAACATATAAATAAACATTATAATTATGGCACAGAAAGGTAATATCGGTGTAACGACAGAGAACATTTTCCCTGTCATCAAGAAATTCTTATATTCAGATCATGACATCTTCCTCCGTGAGATGGTTTCCAACGCTGTGGATGCTACACAGAAGTTGAAGACTCTTGCTGCCCAGGGCGACTTCAAGGGTGAGATTGGTGACACAACAGTGCGTATCTCTCTAGATGAGAAGGCTGGTACCCTGACCATCAGCGACCGTGGTATCGGTATGACTGAGGAGGAAATCGATAAATATATCAACCAGATTGCATTCTCAGGTGTAACCGACTTCCTTGATAAGTATAAGGAGAATGCCAATGCCATCATCGGTCACTTCGGACTCGGTTTCTATTCTTCTTTCATGGTAGCCAGCAAGGTGGAAATCATCACCAAGAGCTATAAAGAGGGTAGCAAGGCTGTAAAGTGGAGCTGCGATGGTTCACCGGCTTTCGAAATCGAGGATGCAGACAAGGCAGAACGTGGTTCTGACATCGTTCTCCATATTGCAGACGACTGCAAGGAATTCCTCCAGAAGAACAAGATCGAGGAACTCCTGAACAAGTACTGCAAGTTTATGGCAGTGCCTGTAGCCTTCGGCAAAAAGACTGAGTGGAAGGACGGAAAGAACGTGGAGACTGACGAGGATAACATTATTAATAATGTGGAGCCTCTCTGGACCAAGACTCCTAGCACACTGAAGGATGAGGACTATAAGAAGTTCTATCATACCCTCTATCCAATGCAGGACGACCCATTGTTCTGGATCCATCTGAACGTAGATTTCCCATTCAATCTGACGGGTATTCTCTACTTCCCACGTATCAAGAACAGCATTGACATGCAGCGTAACAAGATTCAGCTGTATTGCAACCAGGTATTCGTAACAGACCAGGTAGAGGGCATTGTTCCTGAGTTCCTGACCCTGTTGCATGGTGTCATTGACTCACCAGACATCCCATTGAACGTGAGCCGCAGCTACTTGCAGAGCGATAGCAACGTGAAGAAGATTTCTACCTATATCACCAAGAAGGTGGCAGATCGTCTGAGCTCAATCTTCAAGGAGAACCGCAAGGAATTCGAGGAGAAGTGGGATGATCTCAAGCTCTTCATCAATTATGGTATGCTTTCACAGGAAGACTTCTACGAGCGTGCCAAGGACTTCGCACTCCTGAAGGATGTTGAGGGCAAGTACTTCACTTACGAGGAGTACAAGACGCTGATCAAGGACAACCAGACGGATAAGGATGGCAATCTGGTATATCTCTATGCTAACAATAAGGAGGAGCAGTACTCTTACATCGAGGCTGCCAAGCAGAAGGGTTACTCTGTGCTCCTGATGGAAGGTCAGCTCGATACACCTATGGTAAATATGTTGGAGCAAAAGTTGGAGAAAAGCCGCTTTACCCGTGTGGATGCGGATATCATCGACCGACTCATCGTGAAGGAAGATGCCAAGAAGACAGATTTGACAAAGGATCAGTCTGACAATTTGACAGAGGTGTTCCGTTCTCAGATGCCTAAGCTCGACAAGGCAGAGTTCTTCGTGGAGATTCAGGCTTTGGGTGAGCAGAACCAACCTGTGCTCATTACTCAGAACGAGTATATGCGCCGTATGAAGGCAATGAGTCAGTTCCAGGCAGGTATGAACTTCTATGGTCAGATGCCAGACAGCTACAACATCGTATTGAACTCAGACCATGCATTGGTGAAGAAGGTATTGGAGGATGCTGAGGCTAATACCGCCGAAAGCCTGAAGCCAATCCTTGCAGAAATCAAGGGTCAGGAAGCTCGTCTCGCTGTGCTTCATCAGGAGCAGGGTAAGAAGAAGCCAGAAGAGATTACCCAGGAGGAGAAGGATGATGTTCACAACACAGAGAAGGCTATCAGCGATGAGAAGGCTAAGCGCAACGATATCATCTCTGGTTATGCCAAGAACAACAACATCGTTCATCAGCTCATCGACCTCGCTTTGTTGCAGAATGGTATGCTGAAGGGTGCTTCTCTCGATGCTTTCCTAAAGAGAAGTGTGGATATGATCAAGTAATTGCTGCTTTATAAAAAGTATATTACTTTACGTAGTGTAACATCAAATGTTACAAATCGTATCTAGATATGTGCTAAATGTTTCAATGTAGGCATTTAGCACATTTTTTTTGTTTCTTTTCTTTGGTGATATTATCTGTTTTTTGTACCTTTGCACTACTTGATAGAAGAAACAAATAAACTATAAACAGATAAAAACCACCTGATATGAAACAAAAAGTTGAATCTGAACAGGATGTTGCATCAAAAAAATGCATCATTGCTGATTATTATGCAAATCATTATGACGAACTTAAGGAATTCGTGATTTCTCGTCTGCAAGTTGTGGATGAGGCTGAGGATATTGTGCAGGATATCTTTGTTCGACTTCTGCAGTCGGATCAGATGATATCACCGATAACTCTGCCTTGTCTGGTCTATACGATGGCAAGGAACAAGGTCATTGATTATTGGCGTTGCAGACAGCAACATGAGAAGTATGAGCATTTTATTAGGAAGTGCAGTTGGATAAACAGTTCTTCTGAAGGGGTGGAGTCTATCTTTTCGGCTCGTGAAGTGAATGAGATTCTGGAGCGAGGGATTGCTCAGCTTACAGAGAGTCAGCGTTCGGTATATCGTCTGAATCTCTACGAAGATATGCCGGTTCGTCAGATTGCGGTAGTACTCAATCTGAAATATAAACAAGCAGAAAAGAAACTGGGCGTTGCCCGCAAGAAGGTTCGTGGTTTTGTTGAGAAGGCTTTGGCAGGATGAGGTCTTGTTTAGATGAGGCTTGATATAAGAATCAGATCTTCTGTATGAGCGTTTCTGATAAGTGGTGGTTTTATCACGAAAATAAGGCTGCATTCCCTTTGACAGGAGTGCAGCCTTGTTTTTATGTTTTTCTAATTTTACAATCTAAACTTGAATTCTTGATTTTAGCTTTTTTGGGGATAGAATCAGTTCTCTTTGAAAGCGATGACTCGGGTCAAAGCCTTGTCAAGATAGAATGTCTGGGTGAGTTCTTCTTTCTTGCCATCATGAGTAGTCAACTGGTAGGTGGCTCTCAGATACATTAAGGTGTCTGGGAAGGTGCCATCGTTATAGTCGATGTTCTTTTTCATATATGGCAACTGGTTCATCTCCTGACGCATAGATTTTACTCTGTTAAAATCGATCATGGCTGTAGGAGTGAGTTGGCTGAAGCGTTTAAAGCTACAATCTTCGTTTTCCAGGTTTTCATTGAGGAAATCCTTGACGAGTGATTGAGCCTTGTGCTGGTCGCCACAGGAAGTGAGAACCAGCGCCAAGCCTAATGTCAATACGAATAGTATCTTCTTCATGATTTCATATCCTTTGTTAGGAATTCACTCAGTTCTTCTTACTTCACGCTGCGGAGGATATCCAGCAGGTGATCCCATACCATCTGAACGGTAGGAATCAGAAGTGCTTCCTCTGGTGTGTGAACATTGCGAAGGGTAGGACCGAAGCTTACCATATCAAGGTCTGGATAACGCTCTGAGAAGAGACCGCACTCCAGACCGGCATGGATACCCTTTACCAATGGCTCCTTGCCGAAGAGTTTTTCGTAACTCTTCACGGTAATGTCGGTCAGCTTGCTGTTGGCACGCATCTTCCATGCAGGATACTTGCCTCCCACGTTTACTTCGGCACCTGCCAGAAGGAAGGCTGCCTTCACGGTGTTGGTCATGTTGTCCAGGTTGCTCATCACATTGCTGCGCTGAGAAGCCACGATGTTGATGCTATTCTCGTCGGTCATCACGCTGGCAACATTGCTGGATGTCTCTACCATCTCGGCAAGTGCCTCGTCCTGACAGGTGGTGAGTGGACCATTATCTACAGCCTGTAAAGCCATGATGAACTTATCGGCTACAGCCTTCTCGATAACAGGAGTTGCATCGGCAGAACCCATGTTGAAAAGCATAGACTGCTCAGTAACGTGGAACTCATCTTCTACCTCAGATGCGAAGATATTCCAGTCTGCACGTACCTGCTCCTTTGCCTCATTCTTGACAGCAAAGACAATCTTGCCATCACGAGGGATGGCGTTATGCATCTTGCCGCTGTTGAAGCTTACCAGACGAAGGGCACCATTGAGTTTCTCGTTCTCCAGGAAGAGGAAGCGGGCAAGTACCTTGATGGCATTGGCGCGCTTCTTGTTGATGTCATCACCAGAGTGACCGCCGTTGAGACCTTTCAGGGATGCCTCCATGAAGAAGTAGCCTGCTGGAGCCTCTTCGCGGGTGAAGTGGAAGGTAGCCTTGGTAGTCTGGCCGCCTGCGCAGGATACGAAAATCTGACCCTCATCCTCTGAGTCAAGGTTGATGAGCATCTTGCCGGTCATGAAACCAGCCTTCATACCTACAGCACCTGTCAAGCCGGTTTCCTCGTCACGGGTGAAGACGCACTCGATAGGACCATGCTCGATGTCATTGGCTGCGAGGATGGCAAGCTCGATGGCACATCCGATACCATCGTCAGCACCTAGGGTAGTACCTTTTGCCTTCAACCATTCACCATCTACGTAGGTCTGGATGGCATCCTTGTGGAAGTCGAACTCTACGTCCACCAGTTTGTCGCATACCATATCCATGTGACTCTGAAGGATGATGGTGTCAGCGTTCTCATATCCTGGGGTGGCAGCCTTGCGAATCAATACGTTGCCAGTCTCATCAACAACAGTCTCAAGGTTATGGCTCTTGCCAAATTCCTTCAAAAACTCAATCATGTTCTCCTCGTGCTTGGAAGGACGAGGTATCTCGTTGATTTTAGCGAACTGCTCGAACACAAGAGCAGGTTTTAATTCATTTTTTTCCATTGATAATGTTATTTTGTATGTATTATTCTCTTATTTTGTTATTTTTGCATCAAGAAAGTCATTTATTTATGAGATTTCTTTTGCTTTTTGCCCGAAAAATCGTACCTTTGCAACGTGAAGTGCACTAAGGCACTGCAAAGGTAATAAAAATGATAAAATTAATGTTATTAAGTCTGTTAATAATTGCTATCGCAATGGCATTATTTAGTGTGAAGCTGATTTTTAAGAAGAATGGTAAGTTCTCTTCTCAGCATGTTCACGACAATCCTGGTTTGCGCAAGATGGGTATCCACTGTGTGGTTGACCAAGATCGCGAAGCGCGCGAAGCAAACAAGGCGTATTAAATCATTTTAGTTTTAGGAATAAATAATAATAAAAATACAGAAGAAATGAAAAAGAACATTTTGAGTTCAGTGGCTATTGCTGCTGTAGCTGCCTTGTCGTTGGCATCATGCAATAAGTCACAGCCTCAGGTTGAGGCTAAGTCTGAGAGCAAGGCTCCAGCAGAGTTGAAGATCGCATACGTAGAGGTTGACTCTATCATGACTCAATACACATTCGCTAAGGAGTATGCTGCCTTGCTGGAGAAAAAGGGGCAGAATATTCAGGCTACTATCGCTCAGAAGGGTCAGCAGTTGCAGGCTGCTGCTGCTAACTTCCAGCAGAAGATTCAGCAGAATGCTTACACCCGTGAGCAGGCTGAGGCTATCCAGGCTGGTTTGCAGAAGCAGAACAATGATCTTCAGGGATTGCAGCAGCGTTTGAGCAATGAGTTTGCTGCTGAGCAGAACAAGTACAACAAGGCTCTCCACGACAGCATTGCTAACTATCTGGCTCAATATAACAAGGACAAGAAGTATAGCATCATCTTCTCTAAGAGTGGTGACAATCTGCTTTATGCTGATAAGGCATACGATATTACCAGTGAGGTTATCACTGGCTTGAACAATGCTTACAAGGGCAAGTTGAAGGGTGCAGAGGAAACTCCTGCCAAGAAGAAGTAATATTCCGGAAAATATAAACGTATTGAAATATGCTTCGTAACGAAAGATACGATTTCATATTGAATCACTTCAGAAATGCGCTGCCGAATGTGACTACCGAGTTGCAATTCGGTAGCGCATTTCAGCTTCTGGTTGCGACCTTGCTTTCGGCTCAGTGTACCGACAAGCGTATCAATATGGTTACGCCGGCTCTCTTTGCCCGCTATCCAGATGCACGGCACATGGCGAAGGCGAGCGAGGAGGATATCTATGAGCTGATCAGTTCGGTAAGCTATCCTAATGCCAAGGCGAAACATCTGGCACAGATGTCACGGCAACTGGTTGAACTCTTTGGAGGTGAGGTGCCGGAGACTGCTGATGATCTGGTGAAACTGGCTGGAGTGGGGCGAAAGACAGCGAATGTGATTCGTGCCGTTTGGTTCGGTCATGCCACGATGGCGGTGGATACGCATGTTTATCGTGTGAGCCATCGCATGGGCTTGGTGCCTCGTACAGCTGATACGCCTCGCAAGGTAGAAGATTATCTGATGAAGCACATTCCGGCAGAAGATATTCCGAATGCGCATCACTGGATTCTGTTGCACGGCAGATATATCTGCAAAAGTGCCAAGCCGCTTTGTGATAAATGCTTCTTCAATGAATATTGTCCAAAACTCTTGAAGGACAGTAAACTTTGACCTGTGAGGAGATATTTGTTAAAAAGATAGGAGTTAAGAATTGGAAGTTGCTGTGGTTGGTAGTCAACTCCTCAATCTTAACTCCTAACTATTTTTATAATCTCACCGTTTTATTCAAAAGATAATTATCCAGGATAACCATGGCTGCCATTGCCTCTACTACAGGTACGGCTCTTGGCAATACGCATGGATCGTGGCGTCCGCGAGCTGTGAGTTTGGTAGGATTTCCTTCCAAATCTACAGTATCCTGTTCCATCAGGAGGGTAGCTACTGGTTTAAAGGCTACCCGGAAGTAGATATCCTGACCATTGCTCAATCCTCCCTGGATGCCGCCGCTATGGTTGCTCTTGGTTGTGATACGAGCTGCAACATCCTGATTGATTGTAGTTTCCTGATGGTTTGCCGCATCATCAGTAGCATCCATATTCTTAGCTTTAGGAACGAAGACATCATTCTGTTCGCTTCCGCGAGCAGTAACTCCGGCGAATCCTTCTCCATATTCAAATCCTTTGACGGCATTGATGCCGAGCATGGCTGCACCAAGTTGGGAATGGAGTTTATCGAATTCAGGTTCACCCAATCCTACAGGACATCCCTGGATGACACAGGTGATGATGCCTCCGATGGTATCACCATCAGCCTTGACCTGGGCGATGAGTTCTTCCATCTCCTTTGCCTTTGCCTGGTCTGGGCAACGAACAGGATTGTCCTCTATGGTGTTGAGATCATATAGATGGTAATCCTTCTCCAGGGCGATACTGCCAACCTGCGATGTATATGCCGTAATGCTGACGCCGAGCTGGCGGAGTGCCAACTTGGCCAGGGCACCACCTACACAGCGGGCGATGGTGATGCGTGCAGATGAACGGCCGCCACCGCGATGATCACGGATGCCATACTTCTCATTGTAAGTGAAGTCGGCATGGGATGGACGGAACAGACAGCGCATATTCTCATAATCCTGAGAATGCTGGTTCTGATTGCGCACCTCAAAGCCGATAGGGGTTCCCGTAGATTTTCCCTCGAAAACACCACTTAGAAATTCTACCTGGTCTGCTTCCTTTCGTGCTGTGGTGATGTGACTTTGTCCAGGGCGACGACGGTTGAGCTCGCTCTGGATAAAGTCCATATCGATGTCTATGCCTGCTGGGAAACCGTCGATGACGCCTCCTACAGCTATGCCATGACTCTCGCCAAATGTTGTGAGAGTGAAAAGATTGCCAAATGTATTCCTCATTGCCAAATTCTTTAGTTGATATGAAAAACGGCTATCCCAATGGTATTGAGATAGCCGCTATCGTTTATTCTCAAATTTTACTTGTTGCAATCGCAGCCGCCCTCGCAGTTGCCATCCTTGCAGTCACCGCCGCAGTTGTCGCAACCGCCACCGCAACCACCAGCCTCACCGCTGATGATCTGAGCCATCTTGGCGATTTCCTCTGCTGTTGCCTCACGGTTCTCAAGAACCTGACCGCAGAAGTTAAGCTTCAAACCTGCCAATGGGTGGTTGAGGTCGCAAGTTACCTTCTCGTCTGTGATATTCTTGACTACAGCATTGAAGCGGTTACCATCCTCGTTCTGCAATGGGATGATAGCACCTACCTGTACGTGCTGAGCGTCAAACTGTCCATTGATAGTGAAAATCTGTTTGTCGAGGTCGATTACGCGCTCGTCATAGTGCAAACCATAAGCCTGCTCAGGATCCAACTTGAAGTCGAACTCTTCGCCCTCAGCCAAATCAACAACCTTCTCCTCGAAAGCAGGCAAGGTTACACCCATACCGCTGATGAAGAAGAAAGGACGCTCATCTGTTGTGCGCTCAATCAGCATCTCTTCGCCGTTATCACCCTTTGTTACGTCATACAATGCGTATGATACTCTAATAAACTTGTTTTTGTTGTTTGATTCCATTTTATTTTATTTTTTATTGTTTTCTATTGATAGTGCTATCTGTAGGTTATTTGATATATATATATAATGTACGCGCGTTCATTATATATATAGTTTCTTTATACCTTGCTTGCAGTTTCTTTGTCCCAGCCTGATAGCACTATTGTAGTTACTTCTTTCCAGTGCGCTTACGCTTCTTCATCTGTACGCTTTTCACCATTTCCATTCGCTCCAGATAGATAGGGCGCCATTTGTCGATGATGTCCTGCAATCCTTTGCTCTTGCGTGAAAGGTCTGCGTATTCCTCACTGTCAGTTTCGCCGGATTTCTTGAGTTCAAGCATTCTAGCGAGAAACTGTTTCTGATTCTCTTCTGCTACTTTGAGCTGGTTTCCCAACTTTTCGAGGCTTTCGAGGAAGGCGAGTGCCTTGTCTATATGATTTTGTTCTTCCATTGTTTCTATTGTAAATCTTCTGCAAAGATACAATAAATAATTGGGATATGGAAAAGAAATAGTAGAAATATTGGGGTTTTCGGGAAAAAATATTCAGAGTGCTCTTTTTCTATGGCTGGAAAATAGCAACTTGCCAGGCTTTTTCTCATAGTAGTTCTCATTTGAAACGCAAATGTTACTGATATTGCAAAACTGCTTACCTTTTGAATGCAAAAACAAGCGTTAGATAACGAAAAGTAGAAGAAAAAAGCCTTTTGATGTTGATATATATCAAAAAAGAGGCCCTTTAGAGCATTTTTCTTGTAAATTGTTTGCGTACACAACGGAAAGTTTGTATCTTTGCAGTGTCTTAAAGAAAAGACATCAGGATAATGTTTAACAAGAGTCCTTCTAGAGCCTCCTAGGTTATAAGAGAGATAGTGTAGGTTCAGAAGATGGCTCGTAAAGTAAAGAAAGGTAAAAAGATTATGAAAAAGATTATGATTTTGGCAGTAGCAATGTTCGCAATGGCAACAACTACTTTTGCAGCAGACGAGGCAACAAACGCAACAGCAGCTTACAACATGAATGTAAAGATGGGTAGCTTGGCTAATGCATTGTCACTCAATATTGATCAGGCAGAGGCTGTAGCTGATGTTCACAAGAACTTCACTGCTGATATGATGAATGCTGCAACTGCAGCAAAGGATGAGCGTGCAGCTATGATTGACAAGGCTGTCATTAAGGATCTCAAGTACATGCACAGCATCCTCAATGATTCTCAGTATCGCAAGTATGTGATGCTTCTGAATGCAACACTTATGAATCGTGGTTTGAAGTAATTCAATTCGATTGAATTCTGAAAAGAAATTATAAGAGAGAGATATGAATGGACTGCAGGTTGGACGATAAGTCTGACTTGCAGTTTTTTTGTGTCTATAGGAGAGGGGAAAATGGCAATAGCCTAAAGTGTCTGGCTCATCAGTTTTAGGTATTGTCTAAAACCCCCATTATTAGGTATTGCAAGAATAAGAAAAAAGTCGTATCTTTGCACCCGTAAACAAGAATAGATGAATCGTAGGAGTACGGTAATTGTTTGAAACTATTAGTTTGTTTGAAATATAACTTTTAGATAGAATATATTAATAAAACGAATCTTGTTCGCTAATAGAAATAATTCATAATGTTTTTGTATTAAATGCTAAAGCCCATCCGGGAGGATGGGCTTTGCTCTTGTTAGTATAATTGCATTCGTAGGCTATCTGGCAGGTATCGTTTGCTACTGGTTCATCCGTACCTTCCTTTATGAAGTGAAAAGTGCTTCTTTTTGCAGAGGATAATCAAAAAAGTTGTATCAGTCTAATAATCAGCATAGTTGTTTCGACTGTTT
>OOBJ01001448.1_pt1 | contig 14683 bp, 15 predicted proteins | sample 1671331 | NCBI WGS metagenome assembly OOBJ01 (sample SAMN06348145, study PRJEB24527) | human gut metagenome | biome: human gut; feature: ankylosing spondylitis patient; material: feces | host: Homo sapiens | place: China | collected 2015-10 | reverse complement strand
TTCTGCTCCACACTTCTCTTAAATCGTTACCTGTTGATTATGGGTATTCAAAGAAATTCATATTTTTTAAATAGATTATCAGATGTTAATAATTTTAGTAAAGCGGTATCATTTAGGTACAGAAAAAGTGATGTACACACAAGATAAAAAATTAAGAGGAGAGAAATTTATGGAAAACAACAGTAAAAGTAGTGTCGTTTACCAAGGTAAAATCCCTGGTAGAGTCAAATACTCATTCGCATTTGGGGCGTTGGGTAAAGATTTAATTTATGGTATGATTGCCACATTCTCAATGATTTATTTCACAGATATTATTAAGGTTGCTCCAGCTTTCATTGGTACAATGTTCTTCGTTGCAAAAATCTGGGATGCTTTCAATGATTTGTTCATGGGTATGTTAGTTGATAACACAAGAAGCCGTTATGGTAAATTTATTCCTTGGTTAGTAGTAGGAACATTAATTAACGCATTTGTATTTGTTATCGTATTTACAGATTTCCATCTTACAGGTGTAAATCTTTGTATCTTCGCTTCAGTTATCTATGTTTTATGGGGTATGACTTATACAATCATGGATATTCCTTATTGGTCAGTTATTCCTAATTTAACTTCTGATCCAGGAGAACGTGAAAAAGTATCAGTACTTCCAAGAATCTTCGCAAGTATTGGTCAGTCATTAATTATTGCTGGTTTTGGTGTTCAGATCATCAAGGGTCTTGGTGGAAATTATATTGGTTATCATAGATTCGCATTAATCATCGCAGCTACATTTATTTTCACAATGGCAGTATGTGTCTTAAACCTTCCTAAAGTTCAGACAAGTGATGAAAAGAAAGAAAAGATGAAATTCAGAGACATCTTCACTGTTATTAAGAAAAATGACCAGTTAAGATGGGCTGTATTATTAATTCTATTATATAACGTTGCTATTCAGGCAATCATGGGTGTTGCTACTTATTATTTTAGTTATGTATGTAATAATGCTGGTATGTTATCAGCTTTCATGATCAGTGCTTCAGTTGCTGAAGTTGTTGGTCTTCTTATCTTCCCTAAGGTTACTAAAGCATTATCAAGAAAGAAAGCATTCTTATTCGCATGTGCATTACCTCCAGTTGGTTTAATCTTATTACTTGTTGTTGGTTTTGTTTGTCCTACAAATATCTTGTTAACTGCTATTGCAGGTATTATTGTTAAGACTGGTACTGGTCTTGAACTTGGATGTGCAACTGTATTCTTAGCTGATGTTGTAGATTATGGTGAATATGTATTAGGTGATAGAAATGAGGGTGTTGTCTTCTCATTACAGACATTAATCGTTAAATTAACAGCTGCCTTCACTCCACTTGCAATTGGTTTCGTACTAGAACTTACTGGTTATGTTCCAAATGCAGTGCAGTCACTTGCTACACAGAACTCAATTCGTGTATTAATGTGTGTTGTACCAACTATCGGTGTTATCTTAGCTTATATCGTATTTAAGAAGAAATATAAGTTAGATGATGAATTCATGAAAAAGGTTGTAGAAAAAATTAATAATTAATTTTAAAGAACAGGCTGATTAAAATCAGCTTGTTCTTCTTTCGCGTATATAATAAAAAGTGTATGATAATAAAAAGTAAGGAGCAGGATTATGAGAACGTTTAGTATTATTCTAGCTGATGATGAACAGAATATCCTCTTTGGTATGCAGAAGGGAATCAACTGGGAGGAACTAGGATTCATAGTGGCAGGAACAGCACAAAATGGGAAAGAAGTATTAGAAATGATGGATGACTTACATCCAGATCTTGTTATTAGTGATATCAAGATGCCTTTTATGGATGGATTAGAACTTGCGAAAACAATTCATGAGAACTATATGAATACCAAAGTCATTCTTTTTTCAGGATGGGATGATTTTGAATATGCAAGACTTGCAATTAGCTATGGTGTATCAGAATACTTGATGAAGCCTATTGACTATGACGAAATGAAAAAGTTATTAGTGAATATGCATCAAACGCTAGAAGAAGAATATAATGAAAAACTCAACTGGACACGTTTAGAATATGCTTATTTGAAGAGTCTGCCATTACTTAGACAACAGTTTTTTACGCAGCTTGTATTAGGGACAATGGAGTTAGATGAATGCCACCAACAAATCAAGAATTTAGGATTAGAATTAGATAATAAACAATATTGTATTATTGCAGTGAAAATACAAAAAGTCGATCATAATGATGTCTTTAGTGCACTTTCTATTAAAGAAACATTAAAAGAAGCGTTAGATAAGATTTCTGAGGTTTATGAGTTTGGGGTAGGTGATAAAGAGATATTTTTACTTACAGGTGATAAAAAGCATGAAATAGGTAAAATATCACGTAGTATCCAGGAAGCTTCTATTATGATTACACGTATCTTTGGTGTACATATATCATGTGGTATGAGTGAGAATACAAATCAATTAGAAGATATCCCTACAATCTATATACAAGCAAAAGATGCATTAGAATATAATCTTGTAGTGCCTGATGAAAGTTATACTTACTATAATGATTTGATGCTTCAAGAAGAAGCTGAAACAGATTGGAATACTACTGTAGAACAGATAGGAAAGACAATTACGTATTGTACAGAAGAAGAAATGAAGAAACAGGTGGAAGAATTAGTTAATTTACTTCACCAATCTCACTATAATCTCAATGAATATCAGATGGTTATTATGGAAATCGCATTCGCTTTTTCAAGATTTTATAAGAAGTATCATATTGTTTCTGATAGTGAATTTGAAGGTTCAAAGAAGATGGCAGTCACTATTCTTTCACTTACAAGTGGGGAAGAACTAGATCAATGGTTACTTGATTATTGTCAGTTAATTCGTTTATTAGTTCAAAAGAAACGTGTAGATAATAATGTGATTTTAGTAGGTAATGCGAAAAAAATAGTAGAAGAAAACTTTTCTGATCCGGATTTAAGTGTAGAAAGTGTATGTGATGCATTACATGTCAGTACCTCTCATTTTTCTAAAATATTTAAACAGGAAACAGGTAGAACATTCATGAATTATATGATAGGTAAACGTATGGAAGAAGCAAAGAAACTGTTATTACAGACAAATTATAAAAGCTTAGTGATAGGGGAAATGGTAGGTTATCCAGAACCTAATTATTTTAGCTATGTATTTAAAAAGAATTGTGGCATATCCCCTGCAAAATATAGGAAACAAAATGATGAAAAATAAGACATTAAGTGTACGTGTTATATTACCTGTTGTTATGTCTGTTTCTATTGCTGCTTGTATTATCAGCAGTATGATGTTATTTTCTTATCTATTCTCTTCTTATTTTAAAAAAGATGCAATAAAGAAGATGGATCGACAGACAATCACATTAGCACAAAGTCTAGAAAATGAAGTCAGTGAGAGCAATAGTCTTGTGAATGATATCTATTATCAGAACATTAAGAAATATGATTGTGAAGATGTTCAGTTTAAAACAGTTATGACTCAGAAAATCTCCAATGAATCAAATAGGATTTATAGTATATCTCTTTATGATATGAATGGGAATAGGGTCTGGAGTTTTGGAGAATCATCCAGTGGTTTCGATACTCAACAATCATGGTTTGAAAATGCGAAAAAGAATACTGAAACCATTCAATATGGTCATCGACACTTGGTGAAATCTGATTTATCAGGTTATGTCATGGATATTAGCCGTTATGTGGAATATATTAATGCTGGAAATATAAGATCAGGTATTTTATTGATGCAGTATTATACAGAGCCTATAGAAGGTATTCTAGATCGTTATCAGAACCAGAAGTCAGCTTATTGCTATTTAACGGACGAATCTAAATCTTTTATATATCATCCCTTTGAAAAACGTATTGCCTCTGGTTTATATAAAGAAAAAACAGTAACCACTGCATTTAAGAACAACCGCAGTATTCACAATGGAGACTGGCTTGTAGAAAGAAAACAGATTGGCTATACGGGATGGAATATTGTGGTAGTGAATTCAATGTCAAATCTATTAGTAGAAAATCGTCGTTTTCATTATATTATCTGGTTTATTCTACTCTTAGTAGGAGCTATTTTGATATTACTTGATATCCAGGTATTTAGAAACTTTACCGACCCTGTTTATCAATTACTTGCTAAAATGGAAGATTTTGGTAAAGGTAACTATAATTCTCGTGCAAAAGAAGAAGGAATTGGAGAATTAAAGAGTTTAAGTGCCAATTTTAATATTATGGCAGATAAATTACAGAAGCAGATGGAAGAAATCCGTCAAAATGAACGTGAAAAACAGAAAATGGAGAAGAAACTACTTCAATCACAGATCAACCCTCATTTCTTATATAACACGCTTGATTCTATAATATGGATGATTAGAAGTGAAGAATATGAAGGAGCAGGTGAAATGGTTTCATCCCTTGCTAAGTTCTTCCGTATCTCCTTAAGTCAGGGAAAGGATATGATACCTTTAGGTAAAGAACTTGAACATGCAACAAGTTATTTAAAGATTCAGAATATCCGTTTTAAAGATAAATTCGACTTTAAGGTAGAAGCAGATCCTAAACTAATGAAATATCTCATTCCTAAGCTTTCTATTCAACCCTTATTAGAGAATGCGATTTATCATGGAATGGAAGGCATGTATGAGGATGGAGAGATTATTATTAGTGTTTATGAGGAAGAGGATACTATTAAGATTGATGTAGCAGATAATGGTCTTGGTATGACAGAGGATAAACTTGAGTATATTATGAATCATCAGGTTGTTTCTAGTAAACGTGGATCGGGTATAGGCGTGAGAAATGTTCATGAAAGAATTCAGCTTATTTATGGTAAACAGTATGGTATTACTATTACAAGTGAGTTAGACGAAGGAACAACTGCTACTATTACTATCCCTAAAATGGAGGAAGCAGATGAAACAGAATAAAAGAAAACACTTGATCCTGATTGTGATATTACTGAGTATTGCATTTGTTTCTACTTTATATGTAAGAGATAGGGATTATGCACAGAAAAATAAAAGAATTGCGATCATCTATCCTAAGTATTCGCAATCGTTTATTCAAGAAGTACAGGAAGGAATACAGGATTGTGCATATGATCATCAAGTAAAGCTTGATGTCTGGTATAAGGATGATTTATCCCAAAATGAACTAGATGATCTTATTACACAGGAATATAAAAATCATGCCATGGGCTTATTACTTGTATATCCAGAAAAGTATATGAGGAAAACACAGTATGAATATGGCAATGTATTAGCTCTTACAGATACGATGCAGGATTCATTCACTTATACCGCTTCCTTTAGTCAAACTTCTCATGAAACAATGAGATTACCTGTGGACTTTAATCTCCTAAAAGAGATATCTACAGGAAAAAGAGATGCCATTTATATTGAGGATACTTATAAACTAGGTTATAAGAGTATAGAACTAATTAGTCATTGTGAAGGAAAAAGACGATTATCAAATATTTCTTTAAAACCAGAAAAAGTAGATCAGAAAGTAGTAGAAAAAGGCAGTAAAGCCTCACTATTTACATATTAGAGGGTTACCATGAAAAAGATAAGAAAACATAAATGGTTATTATTTATAGTGCTGATTATATGTTTAACACTTACAGCACTAGGAGGTTCACGTCATAAAGAAGATCAATATATTCATGTAGGTATTGCGGTTTATGATCTTGATGATACATTTATGAATAGCTTGGTTACAGCACTAGAAAATAGAATTGATGAAGTGCATATGAAAAAGAAAATCTCTTATGAGATATGTGATGCGAAAGGAAATTCAAGACGTCAAAATAAACAGCTTCAGTATATGTATACTCAAAGCTATGATATGATGCTTGTTAATCTTGTTGATCCTTCTTCTGCGGCAAGTGTCTTGAATAATGCAAAGGAATTAGACATTCCTGTTATATTATTTAATCGAGATATTGCTGAAAAGGATTTAAAGATTACAGATAATGTCTGGTATGTGGGCACAGATGCCTCTCAGGCTGGACAAATACAGGGAGAGATGCTCCATAAAATATGGAATCAACAAAGAAATAGAGTAGATAAAAATAAGAATGGGAAAATAGATTATGTTCTTATAGAAGGTGAAGAAGATCACTATGATGCCATTCGTAGAACAAAAGGGTTCCTAGAAAACAGTAAAGACCTTCCTTTAAATACACTAGGTACTTTATCTGCTTCATGGAATAGACAACTTGCTTATAAGAAGTTTTCTCAATTAGATAACAATGCGATTTCTAGTACTGAAGCTGTTATATGTAATAATGATGATATGGCATTAGGAGTTTATGATTATTACAAAGAAAAGAATCTAGCTCTACCTATTATTTTAGGTATCAACAATAGTCAGGAAATGAATGAGAAAATCATGTCTGGTGAAATATATGGTAGTGTAGATAACGATATGGATAAACAGGTATTAAGAATAGTTAAATGTATGGAATCTGTATTAAATGGAAATACTAAAAAATATAAGAAAGTATGGTATAGTACACCTTTTGCAGTCACAAGAGAATAAACTATTTGCATAGATAATTCATTCATGTTAGTATGATTAGCATAAACTAACTAAGGAGAATTGAATGAAAGCACATAAATATTGGTCTATTGGTGCACTGATCACCATGATTTGTACTTTCTTAACAGGACATATGAACAAGATGATTCATGCAGGATTTGGTTTGATTGCACTCATTTGTATGATTATGTCAGTCTATTCAGGTCATAAGATGACTTCAAGAAAGAACTAGATTAAGTCAGCAACATAATGGTTGCTGACTTTTTAATAATTCGATTAAAAATATCATATATCACAAATGACATGATATGTAACAGTGGTAGCGTTTACAAGTATATATTATAAAGGTATAATTATTTAGGGTATTGCATAAGAAACGGAGGGTAAAGAAATGAGGAATAAGTTTTTTAAACTTGCATTATCAGCAGTCCTTTCAGTATCCTGCTTAGCAGCAGGTTTCACTGGTGCATCAGGATTAGATGGAAATGCTAACAATATCACAAAAGATGGTTATACAATCACTAAAGTATCTCATCCAGATAGAGGGTCTGGACAGAGCGATGGTATTCTTCCTTTTGAGGTGATGGGTGAAGAAAGCAATCGTAATCAGAGTTATATATGGTCAAGTGTTGAATATGGCAACTATATATATCTAGGTACTTGCTGGAATCCAATTTCAGGTATTTATTACAGAAATTTGAAAAATAACCTCACATCTCTTTTTGAAAAAAGAGGAGATAAGAATCCCGGTCAGAAGGCTGGAACAGTTGCGACAAACATCTTAAATGTGATGTATGATGGAAACTTCCCGGATGGAGCAACTTCTACAAAAGGGACACCATGTATTATGCGTGTCAATAAGTATACTTATGAAACAGAATTAGTTTATGTTGAAAAAGAAAGTTCAGCATTCGTTAACTGGAACGGATATAGAATGGCTATGGAATACAAAGGTAAATTATACTTTGCATGCGCTGGTTATCCTACATCTCGTTTATTACAGATTGATCCTAAGACAAAAGCAACAAAGGTTGTTATGCAGAAGACTGCAGAAAACTCAGCTTTTTCAAATGGTATTCGTGGTTTAACAGTGATGAATGGTAAACTACTCGTTTCTCTTGCGACTGATGGCGCTGATCCTGATCATATGTTTGAAAATGGTTCACAGCTTCCACAGGCTTATCAGAATGCGATTAAGGCAATCGCAAAGAAGGATGTACGTTATAAGGATGATAATCCAAGAATGCAAGGTGCACGCCTTCTTGAAACAGATGATCCTGAAAATGTAGATAGCTGGAAAGTCATTGCGAACCAGGAAACATTTGATAATCTGCCAGCATGCTGGATTCGTGATAGCATCAATGGTGGTGGATTATGGGATCTTGCGGAATTCAATGGTTCTCTTTATGTATCTATGGTTACAGGTAAGACAGATGCGACAACTGGTGTGACAAATAAACAGGGCTTTGCAGTCTATCGCGGTGATCCACAAAAGGATGGTTCATGGAAATGGACTCCAATCATTGGTGATACATCTAAAGGGGCTAAATATGAATTTGGTTTAGGTAAGAAACAGTCATGTGCAGGTAATCTTTATGTATATAAGGATCATCTTTATATTGGCGGATATAACGACCCAATGCTTGATTTAGCTGAAATTGGTAATAAAGCAGATTTCCACTTACTTTATCAGGATTTAAAGAATCCTGCCTGCTTGAACCGCATGGATAAAAATGGAAACATTGAACTAATCAATGATGATGGATTTGGAGCTGCTTCTACGCAGTATCTATGGAGATTCTCTGAATACAACAATAAACTTGTTATTGGTACATTTGATATCACTACACTTGCAAAAGGATTTACACAGCTTACTGATGGCAGTCTTTCAGAAATGACACCTGAAGAATTCAAGAAGAAGATGGATTATGTAGAAGATCTTCTTGAAAGCTTAAAGAAGGATCCTTCTGGAGTTGCAGTTGCATCTGAAGATGAATCAGTAGATGAAATGATGGATCAGCTAGAAGATATGAAAGATATCGTAGAAGGAGACAACAGATCAAGAGAAGTAGATCAAGATATTGTTGAAGTATATGATGAACTCATTGAAAACTATAAGAAATTTGTTAAACCATTATTACATGAAATTAATCCAGAACTTGAAAAACAGATTGATGATATTATCTTGAATAGTACAGTAGAAAACTTTGTATACTATTATGGATGCAGTCAGATTGTGTCTAAACAGGAAGCAGGATGTGATGTATTGGTTTCATCTGATGGTGTTCACTTTGATGCATTAACTCGTAATGGATTTAATGATAAGTATAACCATGGTGGACGTGCATTTATTCCTACTGATAATGGTTTATTCCTTGGCATGGCTAATCCATTCTGGGGTGCTCAGCTTTGGAGAATCACAGATGGATCAGAGAATCCAAAACCAGATACAGATAAAACTAATAAACCAGATACAGATAAAACTGATAAACCGGATACAGATAAAACTGATAAACCAGAAATCAAGGAAGATCAGCCATCTGATAAAGCTAATATAACTATAAAACCTACAGAAACTAAAAAAGAAGACAAGAAGAAAGTCAATACAGGTGATCATACTCAGGTGATGATCTATGTAGCTGCAATTATCATCTCAAGTCTAGCTGTAGTATTATTAAAACGTAAAAAAGCAGAAAACTAAATAATACCTATCTCTCAGGTCGATGAATTTTATTCATTGACCTTTTTTCTATTGACAAGAATCTCCATCTGTCTTCAATGTTCTATATAGAACATAGAAGTTCTAAATAGAACGATAAAAAGGCGACTTAATATGTATTTCTGGGATCAACATAAGACGATTACTCTTTATTATGAGATGTTAACAGCATCTACATGTGATAAATACAATCTTAAAAAGATGGAATATGACATACTGATGTTCTTGTATCACAATCCTGAATACAATACTGCAGCAGATATTGTCAGAATAAGAAAGTCGACTAAATCCCATGTCTCAACTGCCTTAAAGGTGTTTGAAGACAGAGGATATATTACTAAAAAGACAAATGAAAATAATAAGAAGCGTGTAGAACTATTCTTAGAAGATTCAGCCAATGAAATCGTGAAAGAAGGGCTCAATGTTCAACATCAATTTGCGCATGATATGCTTCAGGGTCTCACACAAGATGAGATAAAAGTATGTAAAAAAGTATTTGAGAAAATTTGTAGAAATGCAGAAGAATGCATTCAAAAGAAAGGATGATCAATATGAATGAAAAATATGTACCTAAAATGCCAGATATCATGGAGGCTATCTTTGATATTTGTTATTTGTTATTTGATTTAGTAGCCGGTTTTATCTTTTTAGATAAAGCCAACGGTAATATGTTATTTACTTTATATGGTGTATTGACTCTTACTTTATGTGGTGGTGATGCTTTCCACTTAGTTCCTAGAATCATTAGAGCGTTCAAAGGAACTAATGAGAAAATTAAGAGACAACTTGGTATAGGTTTGCAGGTTTCTTCTATTACTATGACTGTTTTCTATATTATCTTACTTTATATCTGGAAACTTACATTCCCAACACTTAAAGCGCCATTTATTGTAGAAGCAATGATCTACATTTCAGCAATCATTAGAATTGTCGTATGTTTCTTACCACAAAATGACTGGTGTGGGGATGAAGGTAACTTAAAACTATCTATGATCAGAAATGCTGTATTTGCAGTTACTGGTATTGGAATAATTATTCTATATGCAATGAGTGGTAATATTGGTAACCTTCATATGACAAGAATGGTTGCAGCTATTATTATCTCTTTTGGCTGTTATCTACCAGTCACATTATTAAGTAAGAAAAAATCTAAAATTGGTTTATTAATGATTCCTAAAACATGTGTCTATATGTGGGTGATTGTAATGGGATTACAACTATTATTTGTATTAAATAGTGTTATAATGGTAGTGTAATAAATCATTAAGTGAGGTAGAAATAATGGAACAAGAAAGATATTCAATACTATTTAGTTCTCCAACAGGTAATACAAAAATGCTTGCTGAAGCCATACAAGAGGCATTACCAAAGGAAGACTGTGATTATTTTGGACCATGTAAAGAAGTAGATTCAAATATGCTTTATATTGGTTTCTGGACAGATAAAGGCAATGCAGATGCAAATACCCTTAAACTATTAGAAACTTTAAAGAATAAGAAGATTTTCTTATTTGGTACAGCAGGATTTGGAGTAAGTGAAGAATATTTCCAGAGAATTCTAAATAATGTGAAAACAAGCATTGATGCAAGTAATACAATTGTAGGTGAGTATATGTGTCAAGGTAAGATGCCACAATCTGTACGTGATCGATATGTGAGGATGAAAGCACAGCCTGATCATATGCCTAATATTGATATGCTCATTGAAAACTTTGATCAAGCTTTAACTCATCCTGATAAAAATGATTTAAATAACTTGATAGCTAAAATTAAAGCATAGGGGGGATAATAAACCACTTATGCTTTTCTCTTATGAAAGGAGTACATTATGATTATTCATGAACTCAACTGGTTGTGGTCATTACTTGGTATTGCGTTACTTTGTGCTTTTATTGCATTATTAATCTGTAAAACCATATACAAACAGGCAAGCATGAAAGTATTGATTATTGTTGCAGTCATAGGATTCTTACTAGGAATCATAGGAGTATTTATTTATGCCAGTCAGGCTATGCCTCTATATTTAATTTCTTTTGCGATATAGAGGCAGTTGAGCCGTTTTGTATATCATTAAGTAAAAAGTTTTTAACTAGAATAGTGACTCGATTTGTGTTATGGTAATGAGTAAGAAAGAGGTGTATTTTACATGTTAACATTTTTGATGTTTGCTGCTGTTATTGGTTTTGCGGTAGTGATGAGAGAGCGTACTAAACATAAAGATGACTATCGTTACGTTGCAGCACAATACTTGATAATGGGAATTATCTGGGGTCTTATTGCCTTATCTGATTATCTAGATTATGGTGTGCGTATGCCATATTTTGGACTATATATCGTAATTTTTGTATTTTCCCTATTCATGTGTATTAAATCCATATTGAATCATAATTAGAGTACTTCGGTACTTTTTTTATAGGAGATGAGCGTAAAACCCATTACCTTTAGGTGATGGATAGTTCACTTTTGAAAGTAAGATAATTATCAGCCTCTAGAAACTGTCTATTTCATCTATCTATGAAAACAGAAGTTGTACCATATAAAAAACAAGATACAAAGAAAGATGAAAAAGATAAGACACCTGCTAAAACTAGAGACAATACACAACTTGTTGTATTTGCAATGTTGTTCTTATTATCTGAAATTTATCTCTTAAGAAGAATGAAAAAGAGTTAATATAAGACAGAATCTCAATAATGAGATTCTGTTTTTTACCTTCTGAACTTTTTTGTTCCCTTATCTCTTTTTTGTGATATAATGTTGATTGTTCTAAAAAAAAGACAAAAGGAAGAGGGATTTTATGAAAAACAATGAAAAGAGAAGTACTTTCTCGGGAAAACTAGGATTAGTCCTCTCTGCCGCAGGAGCCTCAGTAGGTTTAGGAAATATTTGGCGTTTCCCATATCTTGCAGCTAAATATGGAGGAGGAATCTTCTTATTAATCTATATCATTCTAGCACTCACATTTGGTTATACAATGATTGTTGCAGAAACCACACTTGGAAGAATGACTAGAAAGAGTCCAGTAGGCGCTTTTAGAAAATTTGGAAACTCTATCGGGCATAAGTTTGGTGGATGGATCAATGCGATTATCCCTATATTAATCGTACCTTACTACTCTGTTATTGGTGGATGGGTCATTAAATATCTTGTTGAATATATTAAGGGTAATGGTCATGCTTTAGCATCTAGTGACTATTTCTCTAAATTCATCTCTAATGGTGTTTCAACAGAATTATGTTTTGCAGCTTTTTCACTTATGACTTTAATTATTGTATTTGCAGGTGTTAAAAACGGTATCGAACGTGTCTCTAAAATCATGATGCCAATTCTAGTTGTATTATCATGTGTTATTACTGTTTATTCAGTCACTAGACCAGGTGCACTTGAAGGTGTAAAATACTTCCTTGTACCTAATTTCAAGAACTTCTCATGGATGACAGTTGTGACTGCAATGGGACAGATGTTCTATTCTTTATCTATCGCAATGGGTATCTTAATCACATTTGGTTCTTATACAGAAAAAGAAGTCTCTATTGAGAATTCTACAGAAAATGTAGAAGTATTTGATACAGCTATTGCGATTATGGCAGGATTGATGATTATCCCAGCTGTATTTGCCTTCTCTAACGGAAATATGGAAAACCTTAATGCAGGACCATCTTTAATGTTTATTACTATCCCTAAAGTATTTGATAGTATGGGACTCGGAACACTTATTGGTATCCTATTCTTTGTATTAGTATTATTTGCAGCACTTACTAGTTCAATTGCCTTAACAGAATGTGCTGTCTCTACTTTCCAGGATGAACTTGGATGGAGTAGACATAAATCTGTCATTATTCTTGGAATCATTATGTTAGTATTAGGTTCACTATCATCACTTGGATATGGACCACTTGCATCTATTCAGGTTATTGGTATGCAATTCTTAGATTTCTTTGATTTCTTAACTAACTCAGTCATGATGCCAATTTCTGCAATATGCATTTGCTTACTTGTATCAAAGGTTATTGGAGTAGATAAGATTGCGAAAGAAGTAAAATCTCATAACAATCCATTCAAACGTGAAAAGATTTTTACTTTCATGATTAAATATGTTTGTCCAATCTTTGCAACTATTATCTTGTTAAGTTCAGTTGCGAATGCATTTGGAATTATTAAGATGTAAAACAGGCTTAGACCTGTTTTTTTGTATCTTATGCGCGATTTATAGTCATTTAAGATGAATTAATATACTATAGCATTTGAACTTGTTGCCATGATTTATTTTGTAATTAGTAGTTTGGTGATGACAATTATGATTGTATTTAATATTAGATAGGTATGACACGCTACGTAGCATATATTTGTATGAATGATACGGATACTTTCTTGTGAAATAAGTATGAGATAAGTATACTTTGAACTAGGAGGACAAATATATGACATTAGGAGAAACAATTAAGTATTATCGTACACAATTAAACTTATCACAAACTGAACTAGGAGATAGAATAGGTGTATCAAGACAAGCAGTAACGAAATGGGAAACAGATACAGGAATACCGGATATTAATAATATTCAAACACTTGCAAAGGTATTTCATATTTCTATTGATACACTTCTTTCTCATGAACATGTACAATCATTATATAAGAGCAAGATAGAATATGATTTGGCACAACCAATGGACTTTGATATAAATTTATCTACTTTAGGAGATGTTTTGATAGAAGGCTATGAAGGAGAAAAGCTTATTATTACTCTTTCTTCTTCAATCTATAAGGATTTACAAAAGGATTTTAAAATTAAATTAGATGAAAATAAAGCAAGACTCGATATAGACCTAGAGACAAAGGAATATATCACAAAAGATCAAAGAAGAGACGTCAATATTTTAATCTTATTGCCTATGCAGTATATTCACAAATTAGAATGCAATGTATTGCCTACAAGTATGTCTGTTTCTCATATTCAATCTGATTCTATAGAACTGGATATTAAAACATCATTACTAGATCTTTTAGACATTCATGGACATATAGAAATAGATTGCAATATTGATATGATTATTAAAACAGACGAAATTGATGGTAAATTAGATCTCAATGCAGTACGTAGTGCATCACAACTTATTATTACATCACCATGTCTATTTAATACAATTACAAAAGGCATTAAAACAAAGATTATCTATGAAGGAAACCTAGATGAGAAGTCAGACAATCAAATAGAACTCAATGGAATTATGAGTGAACTCGTAATAAAAGCTGATTAACTATAATCAGTTTTTTATTAGAAAAGAAAAGCAACAAATTCATGAGTATTTGTCTAATAACTTAATTTCTCTTTATTTATTTCTAAAAAATTACTTGTTTCAAATGAAAAATAAATTTGAATACCCATAATCAACAGGTAACGATTTAAGAGAAGTGTGGAGCA
>OOBJ01001445.1_pt1 | contig 14701 bp, 9 predicted proteins | sample 1671331 | NCBI WGS metagenome assembly OOBJ01 (sample SAMN06348145, study PRJEB24527) | human gut metagenome | biome: human gut; feature: ankylosing spondylitis patient; material: feces | host: Homo sapiens | place: China | collected 2015-10 | reverse complement strand
CATGCTAGTCAAACAAATAACACGGACAAATTGAATTTGTCCGGACAAATTGTCCAGCAGCTCATAACATACTGGTTATTACACTGTTACAAGCACCAGGACAAACAAGCCGGACAAATTCAATTTGTCCGTGTTTTATTTTTCAACCGAAAACCGGATATAGGTTCTATCATCGAAGCTCTTATTGCCCTCTACGATGCCCTTGGTGGCGATAAAGGAATGGATGTTCTGAGGGTCGTTGGCAATCTGCTCTGCCAATGCCGCCTCGCTCGCTGACAAAGTAGGCTTCAGGAAAGGATAGCCATCGCTAGCCAATACTACTTCATTAGGCGATGAAACAGGCTTCGTTTGCTCTTGAAAGTATGTTTCAATGCCACTTGAAATAGGCTTCATTTTTAACGCTACAACCTTCACTCCCTCCCGATAGATAGGAAATCCATCGATAACCGTATAGGTCTGGTTCTGCCCGGAAAGCATCGCCTCGATCAATAATGGCTCTATCTGCTTTCTAGCCTCAGCAGGCGAAAGGCCCTGCTCTATCAGTTCTACCCTCTTTCTGGCAATCTCCTGCTCATAAGGCTTGCCGTTCTCATAAAGCTTTCCATCGATGATGGCCTGGCAATCGCCCACCATCCATACTTCATTCCTTGTCCGACTATAAAGGATAGCCGAGGCGGTAAGCCGCTCTTCCGGATGCTCCTTCAACCGCTCTTCCACTCCTAGCTTTTCATACACCTTATTATATATATAGGATGTCACACCCTGGCAGAAATCATCTACCGAGGCATCCGCTTTCAACTCCTCACGAATATACTCCGAGATAAGCATCATGGCGTATCTTCCGTTCTTCATATCAGGATTGAGATGCTTCGGCGTCTTGCTCGTACTGCCATCAATCACTGCGATGAAATCATCGGTAACTACCATTCCATCCTCACAACTCTCCTGGCTCTTCTTTCCCACTATCTTGCTTTCTATTATCATCATATTCAATGTCTTTATTCGTTTAGTACTCCAAAGATAATGCTTTTTATCGGAATAAAGCACATCCTTTAAGGAAGTTTTTCATAAAAGCCTTGTTATTCCCAAAGATTACCCCTATCTTTGCAACTGAAAAGTTGTACTCGATAAGTATATTCGCTATGTAGTTCGTATATAAATAAATATTATCCCTCTCTTCGTACAAATGAAAATGGTAACGAGTAAGGCAACGTAAAACATCGCCGAGAAATAAAGTAATAAATTAAAGTATTTATGGAAAAGTATTTGTTTTTATGGATATTCATATTAGTACTTTGCTTTTTGATAATATCAAATAAAAGGCTAATATCCAAGTTACGAGTTCCACAGAAAGTACCCAAACTCTTCTATGGATTATTGTTTGCGCTAATAGCAGGAGCTTTGGCTCTCCTATGCTTGGCTATTTTATATATGAGATAAAGAATCTTCTTTTGAAGTAAACACAAAATCCAGTTTATAGCGATAAAGCTATAAACTGGATTTTTCCTTTACTATGTTTCGGTATTCATACATTATAGAAAATAACTTTATAGAAAAGCCGTGGACTTTCTCTGTATTTAATATTGAAACTCTATCACTTACATGCGATAATACAATCCATTCAGCTCTTCCAAGCTGGCAACCTCCCTCGTTTGCCCATTCTCCATATACATCAACCTATCAGATATTCGGTCGATGGCTGCAAAATTATGGTCGGAAACGATGATTCCCTTCGTATTCTTGGCCTCTTTCAGCAAGTCGATTACATGCTCCACAGCCACAGGCGACAAACCCGCAAAAGGCTCATCCAATATCACGAAAGGAACTGGCGACTGAAGGAATATAAAAATTTGGAAATACTTCAAGAGTCCACCCGATAGCTCTCCTACCTTGCAGTCGTAGATGTCTTGTATCAAGACATCCTGTATATTATCCTTATGATAACCTTCCATTCGCAAGATGGTAGAGACTCTCAATCCTCTCGGAATATACTCAAACTGCGGTTGCATCCTCAGCATTCCACTACGAAAAGCCTTATCCGTATAAACCTTACCACCTATCCGCACAAAGGAATGGGCACCACGACGGGTGCCAAAGATGATTTCCAGCATCGTTGACTTGCCACAGCCATTGCGCCCCAGCAAGCCCACGACCTCACCTTGCTTACAATTGATGTAAGCACCTTTCAATATCTCATGGCCGTCTATCTCATAATAAATACTATCAGCCTCTAATACCAAAACCATAGCCATTTCAATAAAAAGTGAATACTCAAACTAAGCGTGGCGGAAATGCCAAACGACGCTGCATAAAGCTTTAGGATGGTCCACGAAGCATTATAATAGAAGAAGAACACCGATTTCTTGAACACCAACTTGCCTATAGCATCCAGCAGCAAGCCCCATATCGTATAGAAATACAAGAAGACCTTGACGGCTTCCTCTATTCCCTTTTCCCTAAAGACGATACAACCTGTCACCAAACCAAAAGGTATGGTAACCCACAGCGTGCTCTTGTAGAACGCCCATAGGTAACGGAGTCGTAAGAAAAGTCTGTCTAAGTTCATATTTTCACCTTATATTATATATACTACATAGCCTCCTGCATCATCGCCCTCATCTGCTTGCGAGAGGTGAAGAGCTGAGACTCCACGGTGCGCTTAGACACCTGGAGTTCTTCTGCAATGTCGCCAGCCGTCATGTCGTCGAACAGACTCATGCGATAAACCTTGGCACAGGTTGGCGAAAGCTTGTCCACATTCTGGTTCACGATACGGAGAGTATCGTGATACTCGGCAAGGCGCTCTGCCTGGCTATGCTGAAGCTCCATCTCATACTTCTTGCTCTCCTCTAGCTGATGACGAAAGATGCGGCGGCGGAGAACATCCTTCACCTTGTTGGCTGTGATGGTATAGGCAAACGACTTGATGGTTGCCTCGTTGATGATGCCCTCGAAGGTCATCATCTTGATGAAAGCATCCTGTACCAAATCCTCAGCCTCCTCTCGGTTGCCCAAGCGGGAAGTAGCGAAATTGACGAGTTCGTTCTGATGAACGGTGTAGAAAGCGGCAATGATTTGCGCCTGGTTATTTGTTGTCTGTTCCATAATCGTTTGATAGTTGTTTTGATTTCTGCTGCAAAGGTAGCACAAACCTTCTTAAACAGATGTATCAAACGTACCAATGATATATGTGAAACGTACCAATCTTATTTCACTACTGATTATCAACTATTTACATCACATAATTTCTTAAGAATACTGCGATGGCAACACGCCGAACATCTCCTTGAAATGCTTGGCAAAGTTCTGCGGAGAGGCGAAACCGGTGCGATAACAAGCCTCAGAGACCGTGCATTTCTCCTCTTTCAGGAGCTTCGCCGCCGTCTTCAGTCTCACCGTTCGGATGAAGTCGGCAGGTGTCTGACCCGTCAGTGATTTCATCTTTCGATAGAGACTCATTCTCGACATTACCACATCAGTAGAAAGCGAGTCGATGGTGTATTCCGAGTTGTCGATGTTCTTCTCGATGCAGGCGATTACCTCCTTCAGGAAATCCTCGTCTGGCGAAGAATCGGTCACCGTCTTCGGGTCGAGCGAGATACTGTGCGAGAAATCTCGCTGGCGTTTCTCCTGCTTTTCCAGCAGATTGCTGATACGCGCCAGAAGCACCTCCATATCGAATGGCTTGGCGATATAGGCATCGGCTCCCACCTTATAGCCAGCCGCCCTGCCCTCGTCTGTGCTCCATGCCGTGAGCAGGATGATAGGGATATGCGAAGTCTCGATGTTCTCCTTGATGCGGCGACACATATCCGTACCGCTCATCCTTGGCATCATCACATCACTTACTATGATGTCTGGGTTCTCTGCCTCGGCCATCATGGCTCCTTCTATTCCGTCCTTTGCCGTCATCACCTTATTATATATACGGCCCAATTCCTGGGAGAGGAAGTGAGAGAAGTCTTTATTATCCTCCACCACCAGCACAGTCTTCTCTATCTTCCGGAAAGTCTGTACCCCCACGGCACCATCCACCACATCAGCCATCACTGGCGATGCGATGCGGTTCTCCTCAGAAGCCTCCTGCTGCACTTCACGCTTCAGATCGGCAGGAATATCCACGATAAACCGGGACCCCTTACCCTCTTCGCTTTCCAGCGAAACCTTGCCTTCGTGCAACTGGATGTATTCATATACCATATTCAGTCCGATACCCGAACCTATTTGTTGCGAGCTGGAATCCTGCTCCGTGCGATAGAAACGTTCGAAGACATGCGCCTGGTCTTCCTTCGGAATGCCGCAGCCCGTATCTTCCACTATGATATGGGCGCATCTTCTGCTATCCAGGATGCATTTCTCCAAACTAACACACACACTGCCCCCTGCCTTCGTAAACTTGAAGGCATTGGAGAGAAGATTGGTCAATATCTTGCCCACCTTGTCCTTGTCGAAATACATAAACAGCCCCTCTGTCTTGTCTTCGAAAGCCAGGCGGATGTTCTTCTGTTCTGCCAGAGGCATAAACTTCATCGTGGTATATTGGATAAACTCATTCAGATTTCCACTCATCAGATTGAGGCGTTCTCCGTTCATCTCCATCTTGCGGAAGTCGAGAAGCTGGTTTACCAACTGCAGCAGGTCGCCCGCATTCCTGCTTACATCGTTCAGCTGATGGCGGGTTTCGCCATCCGTGGTGCGCTTCAGGATGCTTCCTATAGGCGTGATGATGAGCGTGAGCAAGGTGCGGAACTCATGACTGATGTTGGTGAAGAAGCGATACTTCATCTCCTCCAGTTCCTTGTACTTCTCGTCCTCCATACGCTTGCGGTTCTGCTCCATTTTCCAGCGGTATCCCCATGTCAGGATGGCGATAAAGAACAGAAGATAGATGAGCTTCGCCCACCAGGTGGCCCACAGAGGTGGCAGCACTTCTATCTTGAGCGTAGCAGGTTGCTTGCACCAAACCTTGTCGAGACCTGCAGAATACACCTCCAGTTCATAGCTACCCGGAGCCAGATCGGTGAAGTTGGCTCTACCCACTCCATCCTGCGGATTAATCTCTATCCATCTGTCGCTCATACCCTTGAGCCTATATTGATAATAGGTATGCGAAGGCATATCGAAGTTCAAGCCCGAGAAGAGGATGGTGATGAAGTTCTCGTGATGTTTCAATACCAGTTTTTCTGTTGCCGATAAGGCTGAAGTCAGGATGGTTCTGCCATCTACCTCCTTGCCCGGCGATACCTCCTGGTTGTTCACCCAGAGAGAAGTGAAGATAGGGTGACCTGTGTATTTCATTTCCTTCACATCAGCAGGATTCACGATGTAATATCCATCCTGCGTACCGAAGAACAGATTGCCCCCAGCCAGATGTCCCACCGACATCCAGCCGAAGTTGCTCTTTCCCAATTTGTTCTGGCTATCGAATACCATCAGCTTCTGTTCTCCATCCTGTAGGCGCTGGAACCGGCAAAGCCCGTTAGGTGTTGTAGCCCAAACATCGCCATAGCCGTCTTCTATCAGACCATTGATCATCTCGTTAGGCATTCCCTCCGCCTTTCCGAAGAAGCGAGAGGACTTATCCTTAGGGTTAATCACAAAAAGTCCATTGAGCGTTCCTACCCATACCCATCCCTGATGGTCGATGAGCAAAGCCTTGCAAGGTCCGTTCAGCTTCACCTGCGTAGCCTCATCATCTACCAGATCCTTTGGAAAAAGGACCCGTCGGGTTATTGGCGAATAAACGAACAAGCCCTGGGTGGCAGCCACCCAGATGAGATGCAGCTTATCTTCCTTGAAATCGTTAACCACCTTATATTTCTCCAGCGCCTTGTTTTTCAAAGGCACGATTCGCCTGTTCTGTTCATCAAAGCATCCGATGCCTCCATGATAATTCACCCAGATGCGATGCTGGCTGTCTTCCAGAAATCCACGCACGATGTCGTAGTTAATGTCTCTAGCAGGAATGCCACCCTGCATGAAGTGATGAATGGTCCCATTCTCCCGCAGGAACAATCCCTGGCGGAAACTTCCTGCCCAGATTCTTCCCTTGCTATCCATCATGCTTCTGATAATATCGGAGCCACCCAAAGGGATAGGAGAAGCCTGATGATTCAGGGCATCCAAGGCAAACAAGCCTTTATCAGAAGATAGCAACGACAAGCCATTCGGCAAATCGTTGATGTGATAGCCGTTCATCTTCAGACCCATGGCTACAAAGGGGAAATAGGCAAACTGCTGCATGTTGGGATGATAGAGACAGAGTCCCTTGCTCCATAATCCGAGCAGCAGATTACCTCTACTACAGGCGATGCCCTGGATATCATCTATCAAGGTCTCGCCATCCAAGGTATGAATTTCAGAAAGAAGAGAGGTTTTGCCATTGGGAGCGATGGTCAGAAGACCCGCCTGTCGGATGCTGGCATACGCCGTTCCATCTTCTGCGATGCTGAGCGCAACCAACGCTGCCGCCTCATTCTCATACCGATGCTGCCAATGATGGGTAACTGATACAGAAGATTGATGATTGGCTGATAAAGAAGGTTGTTGATTGGCTGAAGCCGAAGGCTGATAGGAAGCCACGCCGCAGTTCCACATCAGCCAAAGCTGATGCTTGTTCTGTGCAAACTGCATGAAGTCGCGTACAGGCACCTCTCCCAGCCAAACCCGCTCGGAAGAAATCGTCTTGGTCATGGATGCATTCATTCCCTTCACCCAGCCATCTGCATAAAGGAACCAATGGTTTCCATTGAAGTTGCAGACATCACGCAATCCTCCGGTTCTTATCTTTATCTGTCGGCATTGATTTTCAGCTTCTCCCAATTTAGAAGCCTTCACCATCAGCATCTTTCCCGATGCGGTGACAAACCATAGGTCTTTCACCGAATCGATGAAGACATCACGCACCTTTTCCTTAATGCCCATCGAAGCCAGCAAGCCCTTGACATCCCGCACGTAGGCATCCTTCGTCAAATCGAACACGAGAAACTTTCCCAGTTCCTTGATCCATACCCGCTGTCGGGCATCCACATACGCCGTGGATAGCGCCGATACATAATCGGCAGCATAAGCCTCATCGCCCATCGGAGAAACCGAATGGAAGGTGCAGCCATCGAAGAAGGAAAGACTGGAAGAAGTTCGCACGCCCAATCTGCCATCGGGAGTCCAGAAAAGTGCCTTCACCTCATCATCCGGCAAGCCTTGGCTCGTATTGATGAGGCGAAAAGAAGATTGGGCGCTAGTCAGGAGATGGCTAACGAAAAATACTATGAATATAATGTATAGACGCAATGCTTTCATCTTGTCGTTATTATTGTTTTTATCTTTAAGATGGCAAAAGGATATACACCCTTTTGCTGAATAGAACGCTGCAAAGATAATGGTTTTCCCAAACTACACCAAAAGTTTTTTAGAAAAAGACACATTTTTTTGCTTTTTACGTAAGTATATTCTGCAGCACATACGTACCAAAGGCAAAATAAAACGAAATTTTAAACATCAAAACCTACAAGAAAGATGAAGAAACAGCTTTTAGTTTTGCCGATGTTGTGCTTGGCAGCAAGCCCATCGCTTCAGGTTTCTGCAGCGGAGACGCTCAGCATGAGCATCCAGCAGCAAAAGGGCAATACCATACAGGGTATTGTAGTTGACCAAAACGGTGAGCCTGTCATCGGCGCATCGGTAAGAGTGAAAGGTAGCAAGAATGGTACCGTCACCAATATCGATGGCAAGTTTACACTCTCTAACGCCAATGGAAATGTAGAGATTTCATATATTGGCTACAAGACTCAGACCCTCAAGAATCCTAAGGGTGGCAATCTCAAGATTACACTCTCTGAGGATAACAATGCCTTACAGGATGTTGTGGTAGTAGGTTACGGTCAGCAGAAGAAGGCCTCCCTTACCTCTGCCATCACCCAGATCAAGGGTGAGGAAGTATTCAAGGACCGCTCCGTTTCTTCTACAGCCGTAGCCCTTCAGGGTGAGATTCCCGGTTTGACCGTTACCCGTACCTCTACCCGTCCGGGTGCCGAGGGTGCAGCCTTCAAGATTCGTGGTGATATTTCCATCAACGGCAACTCCTCTCCACTCATCATCATTGATGGTGTTACGGGTTCCATCGACGAGTTGAACTCTATGAACGGCAACGATATTGAGAACATCTCCGTATTGAAGGATGCTTCTGCAGCCATCTACGGTTCACGTGCTGCCAGCGGCGTTATCCTTGTTACCACCAAGCGTGGCAAGGAGGGCAAGGCACAGATTTCCTATCATGGTTCCTTCAGCCGTACCATCGATGGTATCCAGTCGCCATTGACCAACACTAGCGAATGGCTGGATATGTTCTACGAGGCTCAGTATAACGATGCCAAGGTTAATTCCGGCGCTACAGATCCTGAGACTATCCACAAGAACATCAACTGGTGGATATTCAACAGCTTCGGCGGTCCAACTCTCGACGAAACCGATATCGATCCTGAGACCGGCAACCCTACCGTTTATAAGGGTGAGAAGCTCTTCAATGCGCTCCGTGCCGGCAAGATACTGACTCTGCGCAATGGTAACAAGATAGAGCGCTGGGATACCAACCAGAATATGATGGATGCCCTCTATGGACAAGCTAATTCGCAGAAGCACAATGTCAACATCTCGGGTGCAGATCAGCGATTCGGCTACAACCTCTCCCTGGGATATGAGAGCGCACAATCACAGCTGAAACCAGCTTACGACGGTCAACGCAAGTGGAGTGCCCGACTCAACTCCGACTACAAGGCAACAGAAGACTTGAAGTTTTCTACCAATATCGCCTACGAGAAGCGTCATCGTCAGACTCCTTCACAAGACCTGGGACAGGGATGGATGGACCAGTGGTTCTGGCCTATCTACAATGAGAACGGCGACCCATACGATACCTTCTCTGGAAGCAGAAATCCTATCGGCGGTTTGCTCAATGGTGGTACCTATCACTACTATCTTACCACCTTGCGTGGCAACGTGCAGGGAACTTACGACTTCCACAAGCTGCTCAAGGGACTGACCCTGACTGGTAACGCTGCCTACAAGATGGTAGAAGAGAACAGTCAGCATACCTATTATAAGGTGCAGTATTACGACTGGGTTGGTACTCCTACAGGTAACAAGAAGAGTCCTGGCAGCATGGATCAGGTTAACAAACGTTGGGAGAACATGAACCTCAGCGCCATGCTCAACTACAAGAACACCTTTGCCAACGTACACAACGTGGCAGCCATGCTGGGTATGACCGCAGAACAGGAAACCTACAAAGGTCTCTCCGCATCCAGAAACAAGGGACCTCTCTTCGAGGGTTCAGGTCTGGAAGACTTGAATATGTTCCAGGGTGGCGACAACAATGGCGCAGGCGGTGGAAAGAATTCATGGGGATTGGTATCTTACATTACCCGTCTGAACTACGATTACGACAATCGCTATGCTGTCGAGTTTCTGGGCCGCCGAGATGGTTCATCCAAGCTGGCAACCAACCAGCGCTGGAAAAACTTCTACTCAGTATCAGGCTACTGGCGCATCTCTGGCGAGAAGTGGATGAAGAGCCTTACCTGGCTCAACGACCTGAAGCTGCGCTACAACTATGGTAAGACGGGTAGCGTGGAAGGCATCGGCAACTACGAGCGTTATGCAACACTCTCTACCGGCAGCACCATCCTCGGTATCAATTCTAGCGCACATACCACCATGTGGTTGGGCGGTATGACCAGCGACCAGCGTAGTTGGGAGACCATCGAGAGCCATAACTTCGGTCTCGACTTCACCCTGCTGAATAACCGCTTGAGTGGATCGTTCGATTACTTCATCAAGAACAATACGGGTATGTTTATCAGCGTAGAGTATCCTCAGGTACTCGGAGCCAGCGCCCCTAAGGTAAACGATGGTAAGTTCGGTGCCCGCGGTTGGGAGTTTGCCCTCAACTGGCGCGACAAGATTGGCGAAGTGAAGTACAATGTTGGCTTCAACCTTGCAGATGCCCGCTCTGAGGTGAAGAAACTCACCAACAACGAGAATGTGCCAAACGCAGGTTTGAACTCCAACAGACTGATAGGCAAGCCTCGCAATTCCATCTACGTATATAAGACCGACGGACTGTTCCAGAATCAGGCAGAAGTAGATGCATACTACGATAAATATTATTGGAACGCTGACCACACAGGTCCAAAGGAAGGCAACATCCTCCCAGCTCCCGGTAAGCAGAAGACCAATACCCTCCGTCCTGGAGCCCGCAAGGTGGTTGACCTCGATGGTGATGGTGTCATCACCCGTGATGATATTTACTATGCAGGCGATGCAGCCCCACGTCTCTCCTTCGGTATCAAGGGAGGCTTGGAGTGGAAGGGTATCGACTTCAACATGTTCTTCCAGGGCATCGGCAAGCAGAAGATTCTGCGCACAGGTAATATGTATGCACCATGGGTTGTAAACTATACAAGACAGAATGTATCCTTCATGGGCAAGATGTGGAGCGAGGAAAACCCGAATGCCGAATATGCCATAGCCTCTCGCGACGCGGCCTTCAACAGGTGGAACTATCAGAACAAGGACGTGAGCGTACAGAACAACAAGTACATCCGTCTGAAGTCACTCGTTGTAGGCTATACCCTGCCAAAGGCATGGACCTCAAAGGCTGGCATCAACAAGCTGAGAGTTTACTTCTCTGGCGATGACCTCTGGGAGTGGACCAAGGTAAAGGATGGATACGATCCAGAATATGGTGAGGCATCCAACAATACCTTCCCATTCAGCCGCCAGATCACATTCGGTGTCGACTTGACGTTCTAAAGTGAAGAAAAGAAACAATTATTTTAAAAGGAAACAATTATGAAATCAAATATAACAAAATTGTTGATGGCATCAGCACTCGTAGCAGGCATGACCTCCTGTAGCGACTTCCTCGAAAAGGAACCTCTATCAGCAGCTACCGAAGCCATCGCATTCAAGAATGCAACCCAGTTCCAGCAGGCTGCCGACCGCTTTGTTGACCTGATGGGTGGTTGGGACTACAATAAGTGGGACGGCGGTACCGACATCACAGGTCTCGGTTCCAATGGCGGCGGTTCTGCTCCAGAGAGCAGCGGAAACTGGAACGACAACTACAAGAACATCCGCCAATACAACATCCTGCTGAAAAAGGCAGATGAATACACCGGCGACAAGAAAGCCATCAATGCCTCGGTAGGTACAGCCTACTTCTTCCGTGGCATGGCTTACTTCGAACTGTTGCAACACTTTGGCGGTGTACCTGTCATCGACCATGTACTCGATGTAAACGACGAGGCACTCTATGGTCCTAGAAAGAGCCGCTACGAGGTATTCAACTTCCTGGTAGCCGACCTCCGCAAAGCCATCGAACTTCTCCCTAAGGAGACAGCCATCGCTGCTGCCGACAAGGGACGCATCAGCAAGGAGGCTGCTCAGGCTTACCTGGGAAGAGTACTTCTCTATGAGGCAACTTGGGAGAAATACGTACCAACCATCAACTACGACCTGGATGGTGACGGCACCGAGAAGGGGGCAGGTACAGCCAAGCCTCAGGGTTATCCATCTGTTACCGACATGCTGACCGAATCAAAGAACATGTCGAAGGCGGTGATGGACGAGGCAAAGAACAATGGCACTTATGCCCTCTGGAACGAGTGCGACTCGCTGAGTTACTACTACCTCTTTAATATAGACGACAAGGGTGGCAACGTATCCAACCCTTTGGGAAAGGGAAAGAGCACCAACAAGGAGTTCATCATCTACAAGAAATATGACTACGACTTGAAGCGCGTGGGCAAGAACATCGGTCATACCGTACAGACCTGGCAGGGCGTGGGCATCAGCACCCAGTTTGGCGAGTCATTCCTCTGCCGCAACGGATTGCCTATCCGCATCAGTTACACAGGCGACATGAAGGACGCCCAGAACAACCCAGAGTTTGAGGGATGGGGAACCTTTGCAGGCGAGTACCACAACCGCGACTACCGATTCGTAGGCAGCACCTGGTGTCCTGACCGTGTAAGCTGGGGCAACCGCCCGGAATACAGCACTCCTCATACTGAGGCTGACGGCAAACCTTATCCAGAGCCATTGATTGTAAAGAACAATGATGAATACGACTCGTCAGATCCTGCTTACTCCAGCGTTCGTGGTGTGTTCCATCCAAGTCTCCGTGGCAATACCACGTTCTATGGATACGGCTGCCGCAAGTACAATCCGGAAGGAACCCGTGCAGACAAGACGGAGTCACCTGACTGGCCTATCCTTCGCCTTGCCGAGGTATATCTAAACTATGCCGAGGCAACCTGCGAGCTGGGCAATGGTCTGATTTCTGATGCCGACCTTGACATCTCCATCAATCTGCTCCGCGACCGTGCCCGTGTAGCTCACCTCACCAATGCCCTCATCAAGGATGTATGGGATGCAGGATGGTGGGATTACAAGACCAACAAGACCGTCTGCCACAAGATGACCATGCTCGATGAGATTCGCCGTGAGCGTGCTTGCGAACTCTTCGGAGAAGGCTTCCGCATGAATGACCTGAAGCGTTGGGGTATCGCACAGATCAACCTCCGCGGACAGAAGCTGGGTCGCCACGTATTGAATACTGCTTACACCAACAACAAGTGTAACGACAACCAGTACTTCGGCGAGCCTTGCTACTACCCTGAGAAGTATCCTACCCAGTATGGTTTGTATGATGAGAGTGCCGGCGTAAGCAAGGATGATCCAGACTATGGCCGCACCATCGCAGTACTCGCAGAGAACCTGCATTGGACCCAGCGCGACTATCTCGACGCCATCCCATTGCAGCAGATTCGTCTGAACCCTGCGTTGACACAGAACCCTGGCTGGTAAAATCACAGCGCAGACGAATGGAAAAATAAAAAAGCCCTAGAGAGAAAAGTCTCTAGGGTTAAGGGAATTCTTCGTTCAAAAGCATTGAACCTATGTTCAAAAGTTCTGAATACACATTCAATACTTATGAACGTACATTCAAAACTTTTGAACGGAGATTTTTATTCATAATAAAAACAAGTATATTATCCAAGAAATACTCTTTCTATATGAAAAAGATAATAACAACACTAATGCTGTGCCTCATCACCCTATCGATGACAGCCAAGGGGCATACGGCGGCGAATAACCGTCTGGTAATAGCCAAGGCTCCAGCCGGCATCGAACTCAAGAAAGACTTTGAGGTAAAAGCCCGCACCACTGGCGGCGAATGGAAAGACATCGACACCTACGCCTTCAAGGTAGACAGAGTGGCGAATGCCAAGCACAATGCAGAGGTTACATCCGTGGCTAAGTTTGAGTTTGAAGGTAAAGTAGAAATACAGGTAAAGAGCATTGCTCAGGATATCAAGAGTTTCAAGGTTCGTCCTAACTCCTACGGAATAGAGGCTAAGCAAGAGGGCAACACGTTGACGTTTACGCTCGACCGCCCTCGCTACCTCTCCGTAGAAATCAACGGCAACATCTACCAGAATCTCCAAATCTTCGCAGACAACATCCTGGAAAAGCCAAAGGTAAAGAAGAAGAAAGACCTGATGTATTTCGGACCGGGTGTTCACGATTTCAAGGGCGATTCTATTCACATTGCATCAGGCAAGACTATCTTTATTGACAACGGAGCCGTCATCAAAGGTTGGTTATCTACCTACGGCTCAAGAGATGTCAAAATTCTCGGTCACGGCATCGTAATGCCGGGCCATCACGAGGGTATCATGGTGAGATACAGCAAGAACGTGTATATCGACGGCCCTCTCACCACCCAGTTGCCTATCGGTGGCAGCGATTCCGTGACCGTGAAGAATGCCAAGGTGATGAGCTGGTATGGCTGGGGCGACGGTTTCAACATCTTTGCCAGCAACAACATCTACCAGGAGCATCTCTTTGCACGTACCAGCGACGACTGCTCCACCATCTACTGTACCCGCAAGAACTATCACGGCGGTTGCAGGAACATCACCATCAAGGATTTCGTGATGTGGGCAGACGTGGCTCATCCTATCATGATAGGTCTGCACAGCGAGACGCCTGAGAACGAGGAAATCAGCAATGTGCTCTATGATAACATCGACATCCTGGAGCATGCCGAGAACCAGATAGACTATCAGGGCTGCATCGGCATCAACAATGGCGACAACATCCTGGTAAAGGGCGTCACCTTCCAGAACTTCCACATCGACAACATCCGCAAGGGCATGCTCTTCAATATGCGTGTATGCTTCAACAAGAAGTACTGTTCTGCCCCAGGCAGAGGCATCGAGGATATCACCCTGCGCAACATCGCCTACACCGGAGAAGCTCCCAACATGGGCATCATCGCCGGTTACGACCAGAGCCGCAAGGTGAAAAACATCCGCTTCGAGAACTTCACGATTAATGGTAAAGTGATTTCGGATGATATGCCTGGAAAGCCAAAGTGGTACAAGACCGCAGATATGGCGAATATCTACGTGAACGACCACGTGGATAACATTACATTCAGCAAATAATTCTACTTACAATCTACGTTGATATATAAAGAAAACGGCTGCCCCTTCAGTGATGAAGGAGCAGCCTTTATTGTATGATGCTATTACTATCTGAAAGACATCAAGCCTTTGCTTTCTTTAATCTGATAATCATCTGTATGAAACTTGGAATCATGATGCAGAGAGAGAAGCCTACGGCATAATACATG
>OOBJ01001428.1_pt1 | contig 14832 bp, 10 predicted proteins | sample 1671331 | NCBI WGS metagenome assembly OOBJ01 (sample SAMN06348145, study PRJEB24527) | human gut metagenome | biome: human gut; feature: ankylosing spondylitis patient; material: feces | host: Homo sapiens | place: China | collected 2015-10 | reverse complement strand
TTTCATTTGATCTCCCTGATACTGCTTATCTGGCAACTGCAATAACGGTTTTGAACAGAAGTCCGAATTCCCTTCTCAAGCTGAAATATCGCACTCCATCAAGATTGAAAGCCATTTTTTCCGGCAAAACTTCTTCTATATAAGCCTTGTCTACATCTTCTGCTTCAGCAAGAATCCTGTCCTCATCCTTGAAGGCTATGCTTGCTTCTGATGTAACTCCTGCTGGCAGCAGAAGTGTGGCCATCATTTCATCTGTGTATTCATCTACATATTTTCTTATTACTTCTTCCATATTTATTTTTTCTAAATATTTTTTCACTCCGTTCTTGTCTATTTGATTACAATATTGGAGAATTTTACGCTGTACACTTCAACTCTTTATTCTGATCTTTCACATACATTCTGAAAATTCACCAATAACACTTGTATTACATATAACTTTTAGACGATATATCCTTCACTGATACTTCTTCTGCTTTCATTAACTAGTTCCATTTTTTGTTTCATACCTTGAAACGAATGGTTTCCCGTAGTGAAACAGTTTGTTTCTCGGTGTGAAACGAATCGTTTCACCCTTTGAAACTTTTAGTTTCTAGCGCTTGAAACAAAAAGTTTCAGCAGGCTGGAAACTGGTTAGAACGCGGCTTTACCAATTATACTCATCCGTGTAACTGTCAAAGACCGGTTCTTCGGTAATACCTTTCCGGCGAAAAAGTTGGCGGATATAGTTTTGATCTGCGGGGCTTAGGAAGCGTTCTTCGCGATAAAAGCGATAGTAAAGTGTTTTTCCGAAATGTCCGATCAGTTGTTGCTTGATGTTTGTTCCGTCTTTATAAGGTACGTTGTCCAGCAGGTGGCTGATACCCCATGCCACATGTATCTTTTCTGCGTTTTGGAAGTGGGGACAGTCAATGCCGGTGGCCGGAATACACATTGGGTTTACGATGCTGATGTAGGACGTGTCAGCGGTAGTGAGAAGTGCAGCCACCCGACGCAGGCAGTTACAAGCTTTCGGACATTGCTCGTTGTAGCAGCGGGCGTAGTTGAAAGGGACTGTTTTGTTTTTTAATTTATTGTCGTTCATTTTATATTGTATATTACATACATAATTGACAAAGGTAGTGCTTTTATTGTGGAAAGGTACAGTTTGAAAAAGAAAAAACGTGAAAGGATGGGTGAAGGGAATACCCTTCACCTATAAACTGCTTATAGATAGGATAATACAAGGAAAAGTGAAGGGTGAAGAGATTGTTCATTATAACTCTTCGCATACCCGCATTTCCATACCTTTATATACCACTACAATCTTGTGTAGTTGCGTGGAGCCAATAGCTTGTTTCACCGTGTCCGTGTCGGCATAGCGGTTGGCTTGGGCGATGGCTTCTTGACGCAATTCTTCCACACGGTTTTCGGAATCGCGATATTTGGCGTATTTCAACTCAACGATGTAGCTGTGCTTCATGTCAGAATATATGTCCAACATGGGACAGAGGAAAATATCGACGTAACCCGCTTGTGTATCTTGCTCGGAGATAGGACGGTAGAAGCGGTTTTGCGCAGTCATGGCCAAGGTGAAGCCGTGAACGAAGAATTCGCCCTTTTGCTTGTCACGCTGGGATGCATAACGTTTCAGGCAGTCGGCAATGTAACCGAAATAGGCTTGCCAATTGCCATCATAGGCGAGCTGGCTTGAAAGTTCGCTCTTTTCGTAGCTGCTGAAATTCAAATCTGCGTCGTTGTAGGTATTCAGCAAATAAGTGTAGAGCTGCTCTTGAACCACCAGGTTCGGAATGGTCAGTTTGGTCTTGCCTTTATCTATTCCGCTAATGGTCAACATTCCGAAATAGTATAGCAGGCTTATAAAATTGTCAGGATTGGTGATGTTGACAGCAGGGAAACCTTTCTTCAGTTCGCCAGTGATATAACCTTGACTCACTAAAGTTTGAATGACGGAAGCATCGTTTGCAAACTCCTTATCCTTTCGAATGAGCATACGCAGCTTTTCATAGTCGATACGTATATTATCTTCTATCATTTCTCGTGGCGCTTTGCCGTTATCTATGTAATTCTTCACGAAGTAGAGCACCATGTTGGAGTTGTACATGGTAGTTTCACCGTAACAATCCTGCGCGAAGCAATAATTGTCGTACCATGGTTTCATTATTTCTATCAGTTCGTCAACAGTATGGCGGAAAGGACTGTTCGTTGAATAATAAGTCAGCATTTCGCGCACTTCTTCTTCGGTGAACCCCATCATTTGGTTAAATTGGGGGGTAAGTGAGTAGTTCGTGCCGATGTTGAAGCCACTCGTCAGGTCATCCATCGTTACGGGGCTTACACCGGTGATGAAACAACGCTCTATGCTGGAATAAGTTCCTGCCTTCACCTTATTGAAGAAAGCACGCAGATAACCTTCGCCATGCGTTTCATCAGTGTAGCGGTGCAAGCTTTTGGCATCAGAAAGGATGGCGTTGGTGAAGTGGTCGTATTCGTCAATGAAGAGATACATTTTCTGTCCGGCACGTTCGCACTCCGAAACCAAATAGTCCAGTTGGTTGACAGCCCCGTCCTTTTCGTCCAATCGTTCTCTGATACCTTGTGGCAGGAGGTCAGAATAGACTTCACAGAAGAAGTCGAAGCGGATTTGGCAATGTGCATCCAGTCCTTTTCGATAATCGTTCAGTTCGCCGGTGATACCTGAAAAGTTGAGGTAAAGCACCAGATAGCTGTTGCGGTTTGCTGTGGGATGCTTCCCAATGTAGAGGTCGCCGAATAAGTCGTTGAACTTATCGCGGGTACGCACATCGTAGTAGTGTTGCAGTACGTTCAGCGTGAGGCTTTTGCCGAAGCGGCGGGGACGGATGAAGAAAAAGAACCGGTCTGCCTGCTCTATCATAGGAATGAAGCGGGTTTTGTCTACATAATAATAGTCTTCGCGGCGGATGACTGCGAAGTTCATCATACCGTAAGGCAAACGCTTTCTGTTGGGTACTATATATTCCATTGGATCCATCTTCTGTCCTCCTGCTGATTTCTTATTTTATAACTTGCTTATTAATAGCGTTAACGACACAAAGATAGTAAAAGTTCTTATTGGGTACGAGGCATCCTCAAAAAAGTATTGGAAAAACTCATTCACACTAAGAACTGCAACCCTGGCAAAGCTATTTTGAAACAGCAGTGAAGGGGTGGAAATAATTCTCGGGGTTAGCTTGTATTTAATGAAAGATACTGTATTTTTGTGCAGAACTAAAAAAAGAACAGACTATGCTGGACATTATTTTGATCGTAATTGGTGCCCTTTGTATGATAGCCGGGTTAGCAGGGTGTATTTTGCCGTTTCTTCCCGGTCCTCCTATTGCTTATGTGGGGTTGGTCATTCTGCACTTCACAGATAAGGTACAATATTCTACGACACAATTAATCGTATGGCTATTGATTGTAGCTGTTTTGCAGGTATTGGATTATTTCACTCCGATGCTGGGAAGTAAATATAGTGGCGGTAGTAAATGGGGGAATTGGGGATGTATTATAGGAACTCTTGTCGGTCTTCTTTTCTTGCCTTGGGGGATTATTCTCGGTCCGTTTCTAGGAGCGGTGATTGGTGAACTATTAGGAAATAAAGAGTTCTCGCAGGCACTCAAATCAGGTGTGGGCTCTTTACTCGGATTTATATTCGGAACTTTACTGAAGTTCGTTGTCTGCGGTTATTTTTGCTATCAATTTATCATAGGTCTTATTCGGTAACCTATTTGATGTTGTAAAACATTCGTAAGAATAACCTATCTATTGCCTTTACATAGAGTACTAAATCGATGTGTGTTCGTCTTTATTGAAGTAGCACATTGAGGTAGTACCATGAAAAAGACTTTTATTTATCTTTCTTTTATCATTTTCTTGGGGTGGTTTCCCTCGCTTTTTGCGGGAGAAATTTATGTATCCCTGCAGGGGAATGATAAGAATCCCGGGACAAAGGAAGCTCCGTTTTATACATTAAACCGGGCAATCAAGCAGGCTCGTGAATGGCGTAGACTGAATCGGCCGGAAGTAGCTGGAGGAATTTATATTCGTTTGGAAGAGGGTGTTTATGCCCAGCGCAATTCTCTATTTCTTCGTCCGGAAGATAGTGGGACACCCGATTCTCCAACGGTGATTTGTGCAGTAGATGGTGCTCACCCTGTAATTAGTGGTGGAGTTGCTGTTACGGGGTGGAAGCGTGGATGTAATCATCCGGCAATTCCTGAAAAGCTAAGGCAGAAGATATGGTCGGCAGAGGCTCCCCTAATAGGAAATAGAAGAGTAGAAACCCGGCAAATGTGGGTGAACGGTCATAAAGTTCAAAGAGCTGCGCAATTTCCTGACGGAGGATTGGAACGAATGATTGACTTCAATCCGGAAGAGCAGACAATAACGATCCCCGTTTCTCAAAGTGTAAATCCGAAAAGACTACAAAATGCCGGCCAACTGGAAATGATTGTCCATCAACGCTGGGCGATTGCTATTTTGCGCGTGAAAAGTATAGACGTGAAAGACGGACAAGCTGTAGTTCGCTTCCATGAACCCGAAAGTCACTTGGAGTTTGCGCATCCCTGGCCGCAACCCGCCATCGGAGGAGAGAAAGGAAATTCTTCCTTTTGTCTGACCAATGCACTGGAATTGCTGGACCAACCCGGTGAATGGTTTCAGGAATATCCTTCCGGCACGATTTACTATTATCCGCAGGCGGGCGAAAATATGGAAACAGCTGAAGTGATTATCCCTGCTTTGGAAACTTTAGTGACCATAGACGGTACATTGTCCCGTCCGGTAAAGCATATACAATTTAACGGAATTACTTTTACGCATACCTCCTGGATGCGTCCTTCTTATCAGGGACACGTCACCTTGCAAGGGGGATTTCCTTTATTGGATGCCTATAAACTACAAGAACCGGGGCTTCCGGAAAAAGCAGAACTGGAAAATCAAGCTTGGATCACCCGTCCCGAAACAGCGATACGTGTAAGAGGTGCTGAACATATTGATTTCAAGCATTGCACGTTCCGTCATTTATCGTCCACCGGACTGGATTATGAATGGGCAGTCACAGCATCGAGCGTCGAAGATTGTCAATTTACGGATATTGGAGGAACGGCTTTACTGGTCGGTGCATTTCCGGACGGAGGATTTGAGACGCACATCCCTTTTATTCCTGCTGACGTACGGGAATTATGTTCCCATATTACTATCAGAAACAATTTCATAAGTAATGTGACTAATGAGGACTGGGGATGTGTAGGTATCGGTGCCGGATATGTCAGAAACATGGATATTTCTCATAATGAAGTCTGCCATCTGAACTATTCAGGGATTTGTGTAGGCTGGGGATGGACATCGCTGGAGAGCGGAATGTGTAACAACCGGATAGAAGCAAACTATGTACATCACTTTGCCCGTCGGCTATACGATGCAGGCGGTCTGTATACTCTTTCCAACCAGCCGGGTTCCGTCATGCGAAATAACCGGATCGAACATTTAATCGAAGCCCCCTACGCTACGAATGACCGGGCTTTTTATATCTATCTGGATGAAGCTACGGACGGATATACAATGGAAAACAACTGGTGTCCCACTGAACGTTTTGATTCGAACCGCCCCGGGAAAAAGAACGTGTGGAAGAATAACGGGCCTCAAGTGGCGGACAGTATTAAATACAAAGCTGGAAGAATAAAGCAAGATTGAAACAAATCAATGGATTAACATAGTCATTAATGTACTAGTATAGCAATCAATAAACTAGTGTAATAATCATTAGAACTAGACTAGTATGGTAATCATTCAAACTAATCTGATAATTATAGTAATCAATAAACGATATTTAATCAATAAAATAGATGAAACCAACGAACTATCACTTATTTGATTTCCTTGATTTCGATACCGAGTTATCAAGGAATGAGTCGCTTTGGAAAGCATACAAGCCAACGGCTGTTTATGAAAAGGAAGGAGATATTTACGTAACAGTTCCCTTTCAGAAGCAAAAGCTGGCTAACGATATGATGGCGGATACCGATGTTCCCCAGGAGGAATATACGTTAATCATCCGTCAGTATAACATCGGTATCACCCGCCTGTTTCTTGGCTTCGGTGATTATGTACTGACAGATGAGTCGGAAATGCTGCAATTCAGTGACCGGATTCAGAAAGTGCCCCTGTTTATAAAAGAACAAAAAGGAAAATGGATTCTTTCGACGGAGGACGGAACGAAGCGTGCCGTTATCAATGTGGAAGAGCCTCTATTAGACCGATGGAGCGAATTGCTTCCCGACCCTCAAGAAACGCTTGATATCACTTTATACCCTGACGGAAAGCGTGAAATCCGCTTGTCAGCCTACGACCATTTTTCGCCTCCCCGCTACGATGCGTTACCTGTTGCTTTTTGCAAACGCGACGGTCGGAAAGAACGTGCAACGCTTTCTTTTGAATGTAAGCCCGATGAATGTTTTGCCGGAACCGGAGAACGTTTCTTTAAAATGGACTTAAGCGGACAGACTTTCTTCCTGAAAAACCAGGACGGGCAAGGAGTCAATAACCGGCGTACTTATAAGAATATCCCCTTCTATCTATCTAGCCGCATGTATGGAACATTCTACCATACATGTGCTCATAGCAAGCTCTCGCTGGCCGGACATTCCACCCGTTCCGTACAGTTTCTAAGCGACCAGGCATTGCTGGATGTATTTGTAATAGGCGGTGATACGATGGAAGATATTCTTCGCGGTTATCGTGACCTGACCGGCTATCCGTCTATGCCTCCTCTTTGGAGTTTTGGCGTTTGGATGAGCCGTATGACTTATTTCAGTGCCGATGAAGTAGACGAAATATGCGACCGCATGCGTGCCGAACACTATCCCTGTGATGTAATTCATCTGGATACGGGCTGGTTCCGTACCGATTGGCTCTGCGAATGGAAATTCAATGAAGAACGGTTCCCCGATCCGAAAGGATTCATCGGGCGGTTGAAAAAGAACGGCTATCGTGTCTCTTTATGGCAACTTCCATACGTTGCGGAAAATGCAGAGCAGATTGATGAAGCCAGAGCCAATGATTATATAGCCCCATTGACCAAACAACAAGCGACCGATGGTTCCAACTTCTCCGCCCTAGATTATGCCGGAACAATCGACTTTACTTATCCGAAAGCAACCGAATGGTACAAAGGACTATTGAAACAACTCCTGAATATGGGAGTAACCTGTATCAAAACCGATTTCGGTGAAAACATTCACATGGACGCCCTCTATAAAGGTATGAAGCCGGAATTGTTGAACAACCTGTATGCCCTGCTTTATCAAAAGGCTGCTTACGAAATTACGAAAGAAGTGACAGGTGACGGCATTGTCTGGGCACGTTCCGCATGGGCGGGATGCCAGCGTTATCCTTTGCATTGGGGAGGCGATTCCTGTAGTTCTTGGGATGGAATGGCAGGTTCTCTGAAAGGTGGTCTGCATTTCGGTCTGTCGGGATTTGCTTTTTGGAGCCATGATGTTCCCGGCTTCCATACATTGCCCAATTTTATGAACTCGGTAGTAGCAGATGATGTGTACATGCGTTGGACTCAATTCGGCGTATTCACATCGCATATCCGTTATCACGGAACCAATAAGCGTGAACCCTGGCACTATCCGGCCATAGCTCCGTTGGTGAAAAAGTGGTGGAAATTGCGTTATTCGCTCATTCCATACATCGTAGAACAAAGTAAACTAGCCATAGAAAGCGGCTATCCGCTCTTGCAGGCACTCATTCTGCATCATCCGGAAGATAAACTTTGTTGGCATATAGATGATGAATACTATTTCGGCAATGATTTCCTGGTAGCTCCGGTGATGAACAGCGAAAACCGTCGGGATATCTATCTTCCCGAAGGAAAATGGGTGAACTTCTTTACGGGAGAACGTTTGGAAGGAGCATGCTGGTTGAGAGACGTGTATGTTCCGTTGGAAGAAATGCCCGTATATGTGCGTGCAAATGCCGTGATACCCATCTATCCGGAAGACGTGGACTGTACGGATGAAATGGATTTAAGCAAGAGCATGGCTTTACGCATAGATAATGATTATAAAGGATTTTGGAATAGATAAATAGAAATAACTCAAGTTTTGTAAGTAGCCTGAAAGGCTTACATAATATTGCGTAGAGTGATACCTTACGCTATATACCAAGAGGCTTTCAACCTAATAAATTACTTCCGAAACTTGAGTAGAATAAATAAAAAATGGCAGAGTATGAAAACATGGAAGAGTAATTTAGAAGAAACAAAACAACGTTATATAAATTGGTGGAACCATAAAGGAATCATTCTCAATATGTGGGAGCACTTCCAGGAAGGAGTGCAACCACATGCAGAGATAACACCTCCCGCACCGGCAAAAGATTTGTCGCAAAAGTGGTTCGACCCTCAATGGAGAGCTGAATATCTGGACTGGTACGTAGCGCACAGCAGCCTGAAAGCGGATATTCTTCCGGTTGCGAATACCCAACTGGGTCCCGGTTCTCTAGCTGCCATTTTAGGCGGAGTGTTTGAAGGCGGGGAAGACACCATTTGGATTCATCCCCACCCGGATTTCACCGATGAAATAGTCTTTAACCCCGAACACCCGAACTGGATTCTTCATAAAGAACTCCTGAAAGCCTGCAAAGCGAAAGCCAACGGACACTACTTTGTCGGTATGCCCGACCTGATGGAAGGACTGGATGTCCTAGCCGCACTGAAAGGAACGGATAGGGTATTATTGGACACAGTGATGCAGCCCGAAATCTTGGAACAACAGATGCAGCAAATCAACGACATCTACTTCAAAGTATTTGATGAACTATACGACATCATCCGTGAAGGCGACGAGATGGCATTCTGTTATTTCTCGTCCTGGGCTCCCGGAAAGATGAGTAAACTGCAAAGTGATATTTCGACCATGATTAGTCAGGATGATTATCGCCGGTTTGTGCAACCTTTTATTCGTGAACAATGTCAGAAGATTGATTATACCCTTTATCATCTGGATGGAGTGGGAGCTATGCATCACCTGCCTGCCTTGCTTGAAATTGAAGAATTGAATGCGATTCAATGGACTCCCGGAGTGGGCGAACCACAAGGAGGATCTCCCAAATGGTACGATCTGTATAAGAAGATTCTGGCATGCGGAAAGAGCGTAATGGCTTGCTGGGTGACATTAGACGAACTAAAACCTCTATTGGATCATATCGGTGCGGACGGTGTACACTTGGAAATGGATTTTCATAACGAAAAGGAAGTGGAACAGGCCATGCGGATTGTTGAAGAATATACCGGTTCTTCTACTTCTGTAAATACCAATGAACATCAACAGGATGCCGACTTGGCAGCTACCGGACAGGAACGTATTTGTATACGGGAAGAACAACATCGGGAAGAGGATAAACTGCAACCTCTGTATGAAGCCATTGTTGCCGGGAAACTGGAACCTGCGGTTGAAGTCACCCGGCAAGCCATTGCGGAAGGAGTAGCTCCCCAAATGATTATCAATAATTATATGATTAAAGCAATGGGCGAAGTGGGACAACGTTTCCAGGATGGAAAAGCTTTTGTTCCTCAACTGTTGATGGCAGGACGTGCCATGAAAGGGGCTTTGGAACTACTGAAACCTTTATTGGCAGGAAGTGCTTCCACTACAATCGGTAAGATTGTCATCGGTACAGTGAAGGGAGATCTCCATGATATTGGTAAAAACCTGGTGGCTTCCATGCTGGAGGGGTGCGGCTTTGAAGTCATAAATATTGGTATTGATGTGACTTGTGACAAGTTTGTGGAAGCTGTGAAGGAAAACCATGCTGACATCTTGTGCATGAGCGCATTGCTGACTACTACCATGACGTATATGAAAGAGGTTATCCAGGCATTGGAAGAGGCCGGTATTCGTAATCAAGTGAAAGTGATGATTGGCGGAGCACCCGTCAGTCAGGGGTTTGCTGACGAAATCGGTGCGGACGGATATAGTGATAATGCGAATACAGCCGTAGCAGTTGCCAAAGAACTGATTGGAAATAAAAAATAGAATAAAAAGGCACGGATTACACGGATAAACACGGCTTTTAATTACATAGCCTATTAAAACCGTGAAATCCATGTAATCTTTGCCTAAAGAAAATTAGATTTAAACTTACGTTACTTATTTAATACTTGAATTATGCATGTGAAATTCTTAGAGACATTAGATTGGAGTATTCTGATTGCCTACTTCCTGATTTTGATAGCTATTGGTATATGGGCAAGTTCTAAACGAAAAAAGGAGAGTAGTCTTTTCCTTGCGGAGAATTCGCTGAAGTGGTATCATATCGGCTTTTCCATGTGGGGGACGAATGTGGGACCTTCCATGTTGATAGCTTCCGCAAGTGCCGGATTTACTACTGGTATTGTTTCGGGGAATTATGCCTGGTATGCATTTGTCTTTATATGTCTGCTTGCTTTTGTCTTTGCTCCCCGATATTTGGGTAGTCGCATCACGACATTGCCCGAATTTATGGGAAAACGTTTCGGACAATCTACCCGTAACATCCTTGCCTGGTATACCATTATTACCATTCTTATTTCATGGCTTGCATTGACTTTATTTGCCGGTGGAGTCCTGATCCGTCAGGTCTTCGATATTCCTATGTGGCAATCGGCATTGCTGTTACTTGTCATCTCCGCTTTCTTCACGATGCTTGGCGGACTGAAAGCTGTGGCCTACACGAATGTATATCAAATGATACTGTTGATTGTAGTATCAGCCACACTGGCTATCATGGGAATCTATAAAGTGGGCGGTGTAGGCGCACTGGTGGACGCCGTTCCGGCGGATTACTGGAATCTTTTCCGTTCGAATGACGACCCGGCTTTTCCCTGGCTACCTATTATCCTGGGTTATCCTATTATGGGAGTTTGGTTTTGGTGTACGGATCAGTCGATGGTGCAACCGGTTCTTGCTGCCAAGAATCTCAAAGAAGGACAGATGGGAACCAACTTTACCGGATGGTTGAAAATATTAGATGTACCTCTTTACATTCTTCCCGGCATTATCTGCCTCGCTTTATTCCCGCAATTGGAGAATCCCGATGAGGCTTACATGACAATGGTGACTCATTTGTTCCCGACAGGAATGGTCGGCTTGGTATTGGCTGTATTGACAGCAGCATTGGTAAGTACTGTCGGCTCTGCATTGAATGCATTAAGTACGGTATTCACGATGGATATCTATGTGAAGAAAATCCGACCGCAGGCCAAGCAGAAAGAGATTATCAGAGTGGGACAAGTGGTTACGGTAGTCGGTGCACTGATCTCTGTGATAATAACCATAGCGATCGACAGTATCAAGGGGCTGAATCTATTTAATGTTTTCCAGTCTGTACTGGGATTTATAGCTCCTCCAATGGCAGCTGTATTTCTCTTTGGCGTGTTCTGGAAACGCACCACTACTCTGGCAGCTAATATGGCTCTGACATTGGGAACAGTGTTCAGTATCGGAGTAGGAATCTTGTATTTATGGGTGTTTCCGGCAGAACAATATGATGCATGGCCTCATTTTATGCTGCTTTCCTTCTACTTATTCGTTATCATCGGAATAGGCATGATAGTAGTCAGCCTGTGGGATAAGTCTCCGCAATTGGGCATCTTGAATATGGAAAAGATAGAGGACAAACCTGCACGAATTGTTCTTATCCTATGGGGATTACTTATTGTGACCATGATTGGGCTTTACATCTTCTTCAATGGCCACTAGTTTTTATTCACCACAGAGGACGCAGAGATTATTATCTAATAATAAAAGACTCTGTGTCCTCTGCGTTCTCTGTGGTGAAACTATTTTCTGCGAAAACAATTCTCATACGTACACAGCCCGCAAGTATATTCCAGCTTACGGACATGAGAACCCACTCCAATAATACCACTTACAGATTTGATGGGAATCATTAGGCTGGAATCTGTCAACTGAATACCACAGGGCGAAGCGACCGGAAATAAGGAGAATAGTTTTTGTTGTTCCGATACGTGCCATCCGCAATAACCGGGGCTGTATCTGTTAGTGTGCTTCCAACCTCTCTTTTCGATAAATGCAGCCAACTCCTCTTCCATGCAATCAGCAGCCTTTTCTGCAATGATGCTCCCCAATGAGTCTGCTATATATACTTTCACCATGTCGTCCTCTTGCTGAAGCAGATGTTGAAACTCCTCAAATTCAACTCCCGCAGTGGCGGTAAAAAAGGCAAAGGCTTCCGAACCCCGTAGTTGGCGGGCAATGGTTTTACCGGTTGAGAGAACCGTATCTTTTACAGTCAGTGTTGCTTTTTCAGTGTCAAGCAGTCCGTCAGTGAGGAAAAATAAAAAACGGGGACGAAGAAGGGGAGTGATACAGTCAAGTAACGTATTTATTTCTTCTATGACCATTCCATCCGGCATAGAATCTTTATATCCCATCGCCTCGTATATATCGGACGATGGGATTTGCAGTTTCTGGTAAGTAAGTTCCTGTTCAACCATTATTGAACTCTTCCAATGCGGTATAAAATGCGTCTATATTAATAGAAGACGTATGTGGCGGAATATCACAACCACTTGACAATACGAAATTCGGATATGCACGGGTAGCCTCCAATAGTTGCAAAGTCGCTTCCTTCATAGTCTCCGGACCTGCCATTTTGAAAAGGCTCACCGGGTCCAGATTTCCCATTGCCAGTGCATCGGTCGGAACCTCTTTCAACGCTTCCTCCATTTTGATTTTATTCCCGAAATGATAAGCGGCTGCACTGGTATAAACCATCGCTTGCGTGCAATTCCCTGTGTTTCCGCAATTATGAAGCACTACGGCAAAGTGATCATCCTGTACCTTCTCTATTATTTCTTTCACAAATAAAGAAGAATATTGCAGGCAATCTTCGTTGGATAACAGTCCTGCAGCAGGTTCAGCCATGACTACACCGTTCACACCGGTTGCTTTCAATGCCATGCAATAGCGGGTGATGAAGTCACTGCATTTTCTTAATAACGTATTGGCTGCATCGGGATTAATATAAATCAGCATCATGATTTCCGACATATCATACAAACGTCCGGCCAGCGAATAAGGACCGATGCAACCGGCAAAAACCGGACGATCTGTTACATTTCTGGCTGTCAGCATATTCGCTTTAAGATATTCCGGGATTCTTCCTTTATTCAACGCCGGAACTTCCAGCTTTTCAATAGCAGCTTCATCCGCCAGTAAACGGCCGGACACACTGGGCACCTCATTTTCCGGAAAGAGAATCTCTGCCCCGAAAGCTTCCGCTTCTACCGTCAGATCCATGATAACGGTTGCTGCCGCAGCCGGATACTTGTCACAAAGAGCCTTGATAGCCTCATAATGAACCTGTCCGTTTGTTACCGCATCATGCACCGTTTTCCCAATAAATTCGATACCCGGATGTGTCATGATCGGAATTGCAATCGTTTCCTTACGTTGGATCGTTTGGCTGATCCATTCTTTCATATTCAGTTTACCCATAATTTCAGTTTTTAATATCGTCTTGTAATAAAGACGAAGTTGCCCTTCTTTTGTAATCTCGTATATGATAAAATCTGATACCGGTATAAAAATAAAGCTGCTCTTCTTTCTGAAGGGCAGCTTTACACCTATTTGATTTATCTTCGAGCTTTATTTTACCGGAATCTTATCAATACGGTTCTGATGACGGCCACCGTCAAATTTGGTAGAGAAGAACTCTGTCAAAATCATGTCCGCTTCTTCAGTGCTGATGAAGCGTCCCGGCATAACCAGTACATTAGCGTCATTGTGCTGACGAGCTAGGTGTGCGATTTCTGCATTCCAGCAGAGAGCAGCACGAACCCCTTGGTGCTTGTTCAGCGTCATATTGATTCCGTTTCCACTGCCGCAGATAGCGATACCGGGATAACATTCTCCCGATTCCACTGCAAGAGCCAGCGGATGAGCATAATCCGGATAGTCTACGCTTGCGGTAGAGTTAGTTCCGAAATCCTTGTAAGCCCAGCCTTTTGCTTCCAGCCAGCCGCGAACATATTCTTTCAGTTCAAAACCGGCATGGTCGCATGCTAATCCGATTGTTTTCATTAGAGCATTGCTTTTACTTGGTTATATACGTTCTCGGCAGTAAATCCAAGTTTCTCATCCAACACTGTGTAAGGAGCAGAGAAACCGAAAGATTCCAATCCCCAAACTTTACCGTGGCAACCTACCAGACCTTGAAGAGTGACAGGCAGACCGGCAGTCATACCGAAAATCTTCGCATCTGCCGGAAGGATAGCTTCCTGATATTCTTTCGGTTGGTTGCGGAACAGACCTTCAGACGGAGCAGATACAATGCGTACCTTCACACCATCTTTGCGAAGCAACTCTGTGCCGGCTACTAATGTAGACACTTCAGAACCTGAAGCCACCAAGATAACATCCGGATTTTCGTCGGAACCTGCTACGATATAAGCACCCTTGGCTGCTTGTTCGTAATCTGTTCCTGCCGGTAAATTGGCAATATTTTGACGAGAGAAGATCAATCCTGTCGGAGTAGACATATTTTCCATAGCAAGTTTCCAAGCAATGGTTGTCTCTTCTGCATCAGCCGGACGAAGTACCAACATAGAGTTGTGTCCCTTATGGTTTTTCAGTTTTTCCATCAGGCGGATTTGTGCTTCCTGTTCTACCGGTTCGTGAGTAGGACCGTCTTCACCTACGCGGAATGCGTCGTGTGTCCAGATGAATTTCACCGGTTGTTCCATCAAAGCAGCCATACGTACGGCAGGTTTCATGTAATCGGAGAATACGAAGAAGG
>OOBJ01001422.1_pt1 | contig 14876 bp, 16 predicted proteins | sample 1671331 | NCBI WGS metagenome assembly OOBJ01 (sample SAMN06348145, study PRJEB24527) | human gut metagenome | biome: human gut; feature: ankylosing spondylitis patient; material: feces | host: Homo sapiens | place: China | collected 2015-10 | reverse complement strand
ACGGTGGGAAAATCAGCGGCGGCTGGACACAGAACTACGGCTACATCGTGGAAACGGAGCATTACCGCTACTGCCTGCGCTGTAATCCGTCCCCTGGTGACTATAACGGGTATCTGACGGCCTATGATCTGGATGTCCAGCGGCAGAACATGGCGCGGGAAGAAGCATCCCGCATGGAAATGGGCGGCATGGCATGAGTTGGAACGGAGCTCGTGCCAGAGGGCCTCCCGTTTTCTATGGCAGCTGCGCAGATTCCCGTTGACTTGTGGGCGATCCTGTGGTAGTTGTGTTGTGTACCAACACAGGACGGAAAAGAAAAATAAAAACTGGAGGTACAAAATGAAAAAACTGCAAATCATGGCGGGTATGCTGAGCGTGCTTCTCCTCGCAGGCTGCGGCGGAGCCGGAGCATCTGCGAAAACGACAGAAGGAGATCCGCCGCAAGTGGCATCTGCCGCCGCTTCCGGGACCACAGCGGCGCAAAATGGAAACGAAAACCCTTCGGAGGTCGTAACACAAGATGAGGCAGAACGCCCCGGCCCTGTCGATGCGGAGCCGTCGGGAGAAAAGAAAACCAATTCCTCTGCCGGAGAAGCGAAGCCTGCGGCGGAAGTTCCTCCGGTGCAAGTGCTGCCTGCCGAGACTGTGCCGCCTGAAACTCCGCCCACAGGATCCGCCCCCTCTGAACCCGTGACGGATGAGGCAGCTCCACAGCCGGAGGAGAAAGCCTTTGCCATGGACTACTGGCTGGCCTACGCCAAGGACTATGCCGTGAGCATCGGGCTGGTGCTGGATCCTGCGGCAGCCGGCACATGGGACACTCCCATCCGGTGCAGCAGCAAGACGGAAGATGTTTTGGCCGCCTATATCCGGGATGATCTGACGTACTATAAGGATCAGGAAGGCTGCACCGCTGTGTGGATATGGACGGAACAGGCCGGAGACGGGCAGTATGAGCTGTTCATCGGACGTGGATAACGGAAGCTGTATATAGAGGAAAGGCTCTCTGTGAGAGCCTTTTTCTTATGGCAAAATTTAGGAGAATGGGAGGGTTAATTTGAAACGAATTATCAAGTGTGGGACGGCGTTTTTGCTGGCGCTGGTGTTGTGCGTGTGCATGCTGCCCACTACGGCTTTTGCGGCATCTAAGCAGGTGTATATTTGGAATTTTCCGCTGTCAGATGACACGCTAAAATCCAGCGGCAAGTGGGGGCATGGGGCGTTAAACCTGCGGTTTGGGTATCATGTGGCAGCTGGCAACTACACGCAGTTTCGGTGCCTGGATTCCTGGCAGGGGGAGGTGGCCTACTGCATTGAGCCGGGTGTGCCGCAGAAAAACTATGATTCCCTTACGGACCATGACGATACCTGGTGGGACCGCATGACCCTGCCTGCCGGGCATCCTCTTTCGCCCCGTGAGGTGCAGCGGCTGATCGGGCGGGTTATGAGCTACGGCTACCACGGCTCTATCGGCGGGGGCTGGTGGGCGGATGTGGAAGCTACGGCGGAGAAAATGGCCTGGGCCTATGCCACGCAGATTCTCATTTGGGAGGTGGTGGTAGGCGAACGGGACAGCAGCTTCTACCATATTGATGTGAAGTCTATGGGTTATAACGAAGCCTTGGAACGGGTGGATAGTACCCATCCCCTGCGGAGCAAAATTCTCAGTTACTACAACTCCATTGTGACTTCGGTGCAGACCCACAGTAAGCGGCCCAGCTTATGCGGGTCTTTGCCTTCCAATGCGGGGACGCTGGAGCTGAGTTGGGACGGAAGCAAGTTTGTGGGCAGCGTCACGGACACCAATGGAATGCTGGAAAGGTACAGCTTTAGCTGTGAGGACGCGGACTTGACTTTCAGCAAGAGCGGGAATGTGCTGGCGGTTTCCACGGAGAAGCCTATCCCGGAGGCTGTCACCGTGGTGGGCAGAAAAAATGGCACTACCCATGCGGGCGTGGTAGTCTGGGGCGACGGCGTGTGGGGATCGGCTACCGGTATTCAGGATGTGGTTACCTATTCCGCCAGCGTTCGGGACCCAGTGACGGCTTATCTCAAAATCAAGACCGCTGCCATCCCCGGCAGGATCACGGTAAAGAAAGTGGACGCCGAGGGTGCGCCTCTGCCGGGGATTCGGTTTCTGCTGGAATCCTCTGCGGACCAGGTGAACTGGCAGGAGGTGAGCACAGCGGAAACGGGTGCGGGCGGCTCGGTTTGCTGGGAAGATTTGACAGCAGACGGCGGCACCTACTACCGGGTGACGGAGGTGCAGGCGGCGGAGGGAATGACGCTGCTGGCGGAGCCTTTGTTTTTGGGGACGCTGGATGCAAGCGACCGGGACATCACCATTACCGCCTGCAACAATGCGGGCTTTGCGCTGCCCTTTACGGGCGGGGCGGGATTCACAATTTATATTCTGTTTGCGGCACTCATGCTCGGCATGGGTGTCGGCACGGGTGTTTATTTTTGCAAAAAAACCACGATGAAAAAGGAGAACTGAACCATGAAGAAAACAAAACGACTTTGGGCGCTGCTCCTGGCTGTGGTCATGGCCTTGGGGCTGGTCACCACGGCGTTCGCGGCGCCGACCATTGACTCCGGGCGAAAGGCGTCCCTTTCCCTTTACAAGTACGACATCACGGCAGCCAGCGCAGACGGGGCGTGGGATGCGGCGTCCTGTGTCAGCACCGGTGTGCAGGACGATGCCGTTACCGACAAGCTGGCAAAGTACGCCATTCAGGGCGTGGAGTTTAGCTATCTGCGGGTGGCGTCCATCCCCACTTACAGCCAGCGGGAGAATGGACAATATAAGGTGGGCGTGCTGTATGGCTTTGCGGATGACGCAGTGCTCCAGGCCATTGGGCTGGGCAAGGCGGACGCTTACAAGAGCGGAGGCGGCGTGTTCTACTTTACCTCCGACAAGCTGAACAAAGCCCTGGCGGACGCTTTGGCCGACAATGCTACCACCGTCAAAAATGCGCTGGAGATTGCCGTCCGGAACGGCGGGGCCATGCCCGAGACGGATGAAAACGGACACAGCAAGGTCGGTGGACTGGAGCAGGGGCTGTATCTGGTGGTGGAGACCCGTGTGCCGGAGAATGTCACCAGCACCTGCAACCCCTTCTTCGTGTCTCTGCCCATGACCACTATCGACGGCAAAGACTGGAACTATGATGTGACCGTGTACCCCAAGAATCAGACCGGCAATCCCACGCTGAAAAAGACCGTCCGGGAGGATAAAAACAGCACCGGCAAGAACGGCGGCACGGGGGATATTGCGGACGGCTATGCACACACCGCCACCGCTTCTGTGGGCGATGTGGTGGAGTATCAGATCATCAGCACACTGCCCACCATTACCTCCAAGGCTACCAGCCTCACTACCTATACCTTTGCGGACACGCTGCGTGAGGGCATCCGCTACAACAGAAGCGATGTGATCATTGAGTTCTTCCGAGATGCCGGATGCACAGATCAGATCACCGCTTGGGACGAGGATTCCGGCAAGTTCGCCGTCAGCTATGATGACGCACAGAACACCATGACCATTGGTATGACAGAGACCGGGCTGGCGGACATCAACGAATCTGAGAGCGTCTACACGGGCAGCGTGAAGCGTGGTTACAGCGACTGTACTATGCGGATCACCTATACGGCTACCCTTACCGCTGACGCACAGCTGGGCGACAGCGACAACCCCAACGAGGTGGTGCTGACCTGGGAGCGCACCAATACCGGTTACTTTGATACGCTCCAGGACTGCTGCCATGTGTATACCTACGGTGTGGATGTGCTGAAGCAGTTTTCGGACGGCAAGGGCGACCTGGCCAATGTTCATTTCCTGCTGCACAACGACACGGACGGCTATTTTGTGACGGCGGAGCTGGTGGGCGGCGTGTACTATGTCACCGGCCATGAGGTGAAGGAGAGCAAGGCCACGGTGTTTGTGCCCAACGGGGAGGGGCACATCCGGGTCATGGGTCTGGAGGACGATACTTACACGCTGACGGAGACAGACACAGACAAGGGGTATGTGCTGCTGAAGGATGGCATCGAAATTATCATTACCGCTACGGAGGGCGAGAGCGCCTGCGAGACCTGCGGCGTGAAGCTCCTGACGGCCAGCGGCACTGTCAACGGCGACGCAGTGGACATGGAGGACGGCAATGCCATCGTGCCGCTGACGGTCATCAACAACCCCGGCTTTGACCTGCCTAAGACAGGCGGTTACGGCACCTGGATGTTCACCGTGGGCGGCTGCATGCTGCTGGGCGTGGCGGCGTTTATTGTGGTCCGGGGGCGGAAGCACAATAGGAACGACCAGTGAAGTGGCGACTGCTGGCGGTGGCCTGTGTGCTTCTGGCGCTGGGATTGCTGCTCTACCCGCTGCTGGGTGAGCTGCTGAATGAACGGTATCATTCGGATGTGGAAACAGTCTATACCAATGCCATCGAAGACGCCGACGACGCGAAGCTGGCCGAGCAGCGTCGGGCGGCGGAGGCGTATAATGCCTTGCTGCGGGGCGAGGCGGCGGTCAGTACGGGAGGGGCTTCGGCCTCTCCCTTGGTCTATGCAGAGCAACTCGCCATAGGCGGGGCCATGTGTACTATCGACATCCCGAAGATCGACGTGTATCTCCCGGTGCGGCACGGCACGGGAGTGGAGACGCTGGAGCGGGCCGTGGGGCATGTGGTGGGGACTTCTCTGCCTGTAGGCGGGGCAGGCACCCATGCGGTGCTGTCGGCTCACAGTGGGATGGCCAGTGCGAAGCTGTTTACAGACATTGACCAGTTGGTGAAAGGCGATGTTTTCTATATCCATGTGCTGGGTGAGGTGCTGGCCTACGAGGTGGACCAGATCGCCACGGTACTGCCTTCGGACACATCGCTGCTGCAAATCGAGGAGGACAAGGACTATGTAACTTTAATCACTTGTATGCCCTTTGGGGTGAACACCCACCGGCTGCTGGTGCGGGGACATCGGGTGCCGTATGTGCCGGAGCTGGTGGTAGAAAATGGAAAAACTCCGAAGGCTGCGTCTTCGTGGACGCAGCACTATCTCACGGGCTTGGGCATCGGCCTTGGTGTGTTGGCTGCGGCTGGCGGGGTCTGCTTCTTTGCAAGGAGGCGACGCCGTGGGTAAAAAAGCTGCTTTGTTGGCGGTGGCGCTGGCCGTGGCGGGGCTTTGTATTCTGCTGTGGCCGGTGGTTTCCGGGCATAGGCTGCAAGCGGACATGAGCGCGGCGGCACAGGGCTTTTTGGAGGAGGCGAGACAGTCATACCCCGAGTTGCTGGCGGACTTGCAGGGATATAACCAGCGCATTTATACGGAGCGGCAGGCGGGACTGGCCGATGCTGCGGCTTGTGAGGAGCCTGCTGTATTGCTGAGAGACTACGGCGTGGAGGACGAGATCATAGGCGTGCTGGAGATCCCTGCGCTGGAGCTGGTCATGCCGGTCTACTTGGGCGCGTCGGATTCGCACCTTGCCGCAGGGGCCGCCGTACTGGGGAATACTTCGGCGCCCATTGGCGGCATGAGTACCAACTGCGTCGTTGCCGGGCATAGAGGATGGTATGGCGCGGATTATTTTCGGCACATAGACCGCTTGCAGGCGGGCGATACCGTAACGATTACGAGTCTATGGGAAACACTCACCTATGCCGTGGTTGATATGAAGATCATCCAGCCGGACCAGGTGGACAAAATCAAAATCCAGCCGGGGCGTGACCTGCTGACGCTCATCACCTGCCATCCCTACGCCAGCGGAGGACGGCAACGGCTGGTGGTGTATACATTGGAGCTGAATCTCTGCAAAGGAGATGGCACAGAAGAAAACTGGAGCTATCACCTCAACGCCGCTGAGCAGGAGGTGTTGGCACGCAAGATGGAGGCGTTCTGCCAGCAGCAGACCGGCACGAGCCTGCATGAGTACGCCCAGCAGCTTCGGGAGAGTGGATCACAGACTCCCGAAATGCAGATGTAAGCATGGCAGGCAGAGGTTTACAAGGTTTTCTCTTGACTGATTATCGGCGCACCGATATAATAAGAGCGGTGATGTATATGACGATCCAGCAGATACTGCGGGAAAAGAACCTCTCCCGCTACCAGCTCTCCAAGAAAAGCGGTGTGCCTTGGGCAACGCTGGCGGACATCTGCTCCGGCAAGACAACGCTCTCCCGATGCAGTGCCGGTACGCTCATGAAGCTGTCCTCCACACTGGATATCCCGATGGAGCAGCTCATTACGCTGACCGTGGAGAAACCGCAAATGCATGGCGGCAAGCCGACTGACCGAACCTATTTGGAAAAGAATCTGCCCGCCAGTTTGGATAGGGCGCTTCGTGAGTACATTCAGGGCGAAAAGGACAAGGTGTCTTATATGGACTGCCTGTGGGGAGAATTGTATAGTGCGATTAACTCCAATCAGTGGAGCAACGCCATTACCCAGGAGCAGGCTGATTATCTTCGCACAAAATATTTATGAGGGGGGTGAGAACCTATGATTGATTTTACCAACTGCCCAGTCAACCGCTTCCGCGCCTACGGCGGAGCCAATGGGAATAAAATCAATATCACCTATCAAGGACATAGCTATATGCTCAAGTTCCCTCCAAAGCCCAGCCGAAATCGGGATATGAGTTACAGCAACGGCTGCATCAGCGAATATGTCGCCTGCCATATCTTTGAAATGTTGGGCTTTCGGACACAGGAAACGCTCCTCGGAAACTATACGGACAGCCGCGGCAAGACAAAGCTGGTAGTTGCCTGTCGGGATTTTACAGAGGACGGAAAACGGCTCATCGAGTTTGCCCATCTGAAGAATACCTGCATCGACAGTGAACAGAACGGTTATGGAAAAGAACTGTCCTCCATTCTGGAGGCCATCGAGGAGCAGAGTATTTATCCCTCCGATGAGCTGCGGCAATTTTTCTGGGACATGTTTATTGCGGATGCGTTCCTTGGAAACTTCGACCGGCATAACGGCAACTGGGGTTTCCTCGTGGATGAGGAGAAGCAGCAGGCAGAGCTGGCGCCGGTCTATGACTGCGGTTCCTGCCTGTACCCGCAGCTTGATTTGGAACGGATGAAAACTGTGCTGCAAGACGAAGCGGAAATCGACCAGCGCATCTATACCTTCCCAACTTCCTCTATCGAAGAAGGCGGGAAAAAGATATCTTATTTTGATTACATTTCCTCGCTGAAAAATCCGGATTGCAATGAGGCGCTCAAGCGTGTCTGTTCAAGAATCGACCTCGCTGCGATCCATAACTTTCTCGAAGATGTCCCGGAACTACTGCCGATCCAGCGTGAATTCTATCTGACCATGCTGACCGAGCGCAAGGAGAAGATTTTGGATTACAGCCTGGAACTTCTGATGGAGCAGGAGCAGCACATTTCGCCGATGCTGGGGATTTAAAACCAAATATTCTATTTAGAGGGCTGCGCCAATTGGTGCGGCTCTCTTTTTTCGCCTCCGATACATGTCGGCTGAGATGCCGAGCAGGAGATGCCCCGTGTCCGCCCCTGTGGGCCGCTGTGTGGCCTCGTGGGAGCGCGGGAGGGTAAGGATAGCGCCCTGGCAGGTTGAGCGAGGTTTTGGGCCGATTTTCGGTGCGCCGAAATCGGGGCAGGAGAAAGCCTTTGGCGCTTTATTGCGCCATTGGCCCTTACGGCAGCCCGCAGTGCGGACTGCCACGGAGGTTTGCAGCACTTTGAAATTGACGCTGATCATGCGGAGACGAATATGCTTTGGCGCTATTTCTTGTAAAAATGCCTGTTTGCCCCGTGTTTGCAGGGCCTTTGGGAGGCTCTGACACTCAATAGAAGGAGGTGCAGTTCAATGGATAAAAACGGAAAAAGCCGACACTCTGTCTGGCTGTCAGACGAGGTGTGGCAAGAGGTGGACGCATTCTATAAGCTGGATAACTGCCCTACTCGCAACGAGTTTGTGGAGAAGGCGCTGCGGCAGTATTGCGGTCGTCTGCACGCCGAGCGGACAAGTGCGTATCTGCCCCACGCGCTACAGGAGATGCTGGAGGGCACACTGGGCGTGTTTGGCGACAGGCTGGGCAAGCTGCTGTTCAAGCTGGTGGTGGAGCACAACATGACCAACCATCTGCTGGGCGGAGACATAGACATGACCCGGGACGAGTACAACAAAATGCGCGGTAACAGTGTCCGGGAGGTGGCGGGTACGCATGGCAGCATCTCTTTTAGGGATGTGTTGCTATTTCACCGGGAGGAGTAACCGATGGCACGGCTGATACAGAAAAGCGGGTACATCCAAGGAGGCCGTGCGGCAAGATATATGGAGTATGTTGCCAAGCGAGACGGCGTGGAGGTCCTTCAAAGCACCGAGCCGGTGACTAAAAAACAGATGCAGTTCTTCACAAAACTGCTGAAGGACTTCCCGGACGCAAAGGAACTCTTCGAGTACGCCGACTACCTGCAGACACCCAACCGGGGTACGGCGTCTGCGTTTATTGCTGCTGCATTGGATACGCATCTGCATGAATTGGAATCCGAGAGCGGCTATATGGCCTACATCGCCAACCGGCCCCGGGTGGAAAAGCGCGGCGGTCACGGGCTATTCAGTGCGGCGGATGTTACGGATCTCAAGGCGGCAAAAAGCGAACTGGAGACTCACGCCGGAAAAGTGTGGACCTTCATTTTCTCCCTGCGGCGGGAGGATGCGGAGCGCCTGGGATACAGCAAAGCAGCCGCATGGCAGAACCTATTGAAGCAGGAGAGCCACTCCATTGCGGAGGCCATGCGTATTCCACCGGAGAAGTTTCGTTGGTATGCGGCATATCACGACGAGGGGCACCATCCGCATATACACATGATGGCGTGGTCGGACGATCCCAAGGCGGGGTTTCTAACGCAAAAGGGGATCGCATCGATTCGGTCCAAGATGACGAACGAAATTTTTCGGGATGAGATGACGGAGCTTTACATTCGGAAGGATGCCGCCTACAAGGAGAGTATACAAAACGCCAAGGCATTGTTACTGGAGCGCATTCGGGTGTTGGAAACCGGTGCCGCCGATGACCCCGGGCTTGTGAAAGAGCTGCAAGAACTCTCCCAGGCACTGGCGCAGGTCGGCGGCAAACATGTCTATTCCTATCTGCCCAAATCGGTCAAGGCACAGGTGGATGTCATTGTGGAGCGGCTGGCGCAGCTCCCGGAGGTGGCGGCTTGCTACGACCAATGGTGGAAACTGAAAGACGAGATTGCGGGCTACTATGGGCAGAACACACCGCCTCGCCAGCCGCTGACGCAGCGAAAGGAGTTTCGTTCTCTTAAAAACTGGATCATCCGAGAGGCAGAGGATATCTCGTTTTCCCCGTCTGCTGACAGTGTGGAGCCGGGGGAAAAGCAATCGGCAGAGAAAACGCCACCCATCCGTGGCTCTGTTGATGTGCAGCCAGTGGGAGAAACTGTGTCTGCAAGGCATATTCCGGCAAATGTGGTCATGCGGTTGCTGCATCATATGGGGCAGATATTTAGGACGAGTATGCCGGTCATCCCACCTGCGCTGCGAATCGACTCCAAGCGCCGCAGACGGCTGCAGGAGAAGCGCATGGCCTTGGGACACAAGCGAGATGACCACGAGGACGAGCGGCTTCACCATGTCAACGACAACACCATGTAACAGGAGGTATAATGCATGGGTAAATTTGTATATTTCACATCCACAGAAAAACGGCAGGCCAACGAGGTTGACCTGCCATCTTTTCTGCGTGACCGGGGCGAAAAGCTCCTCAAAGCCGGACGGGAGTACCGGCTGGCCAGCGACCACAGCATCACTGTACGCGCCAACAGGTGGTATGATCATGCTGCGCGGAGGGGCGGCCACGCCATCAGCTTCGTGCGGCAGTTCTATGACAAGACCTTCCCGGAAGCCGTGTCCATACTGCTGGGTCGAGACGGACAGGGCATCATTCCCATTGCAAAGCAGGAACCGGAGCCGCAGGAGCCAAAACCCTTTGCCCTGCCGAAGCCTTACTTGACTATGCGCAGGATGTATGCCTATCTCACCAAACACAGGTGCATCGACCGGGATGTGGTCACGGCGTTTGTGCAGGAGAAGCTGCTCTATGAGGATATCCCAATTTGGAATACGCCTGCGCCAGCGGCATGAGCTTTCTGGCATTGGATACCAAGGGTGACTTGGCTCGCAACTACGGCGCCATTGCGGAGAAATACTACGGTTACCATGTGTCCGTGGTGGATCTGCGCAACCCAACCCGCTCGGATGGCTACAACCTCATGACGCTCATCAACCACTACATGGATGCGGCGCAGGCCACCGGCAGCCTTGCCGCCCGTGCCAAGGCGGAAAAGTACGCCAAGATCCTGGCCAAGACCATCGTGTCACCGAATGGGGATGCAGACTACGGCCAGAACGCCTATTTCTACGATGCCGCAGAGGGACTATTGACTTCCGTGGTGCTCTTGCTGGCGGAATTTCTGCCGCCGGAAAGAAAACAGGAGCGGCGGCACATCGTGTCCGTGTTCAAGCTGGTGCAGGAGCTGCTGGCTCCCTCGGGGGTACGGGGCAAAAACTGGTTTGCCATCCTCATGGAAAAGCTGCCCCCGGAGCACAAGGCGCGGTGGTTTGCCGGGGCGGCGCTGAACACATCCGACCAGGCCATGGCCTCGGTCATGAGCACGGTGCTGTCCCGACTCAACGCCTTTCTGGACTCCGAGCTGGAGCAGGTGCTGTGTTTTGACAGCACCATGAACGCCGAGCGGTTTGCGGCGGAAAAATCCGCTATCTTCCTAATTTTGCCGGAGGAGGATCAGACTAAAAATTTCATGGCGGGCTTGATGATCCAGACGCTGGCACGGGAGCTGTTCTCCGTGGCGGATGAAAACGGCGGGCGACTGCCGGGGCGTGTTGTGTTCTTCTGCGACGAGCTGGGGACCATGCCCGCCTTCGACATCCTGCCGCTGTTCAGCGCAGGGCGCTCCCGTGGGCTGACCATGGTGCCTATCATCCAGGCGCTGGCGCAGCTGGAGAAAAACTATGGGCGAGAGGGGGCAGAGATATTGACCGATAACTGCCAGGATACCATCTTCGGCGGCTTCGCCCCCAACAGCCAGACGGCGGAGCAGCTCTCCAAGGCGCTGGGCAGCCGCACGGTATTGTCCGGCTCGGTCAGCAGAAGTAAAAATGATCCCAGCCAGAGCTTGCAGATGATGGAGCGACCCCTCATGACGCCGGACGAACTGAAATCCATCCCCAAAGGCAGCTTTGTGGTCATGAAAACGGGGACGCATCCTATGCAGACAAAGCTGCGCCTGTTTCTCGACTGGGGCATTACCTTCGGTGCGCCATACATTACCTCGGAGCATGCCACCCGGCCTGTGGTCTATGCCAGTCGACAGGAACTATTCCTCCGCATCGACCGGGCCTACGGAAAGAAGAATAGTCAGCCTACACAGGTACCTGTTGCCGAGAGGAGAAGCCCCTATTCGGCAATGGGACTTTACAATGAGGACGCAAAGACATGAGTTACTTTGGAAGCATCTATGCGGATCAGGAACTATCCCATCGGGCCAAGACGGTCTATATGTACCTCAAGGACCGCTCCAACGCCGACGACACCTGCTGGCCCAGCGTCCGCAGGATCGCGGAGGACTTGAAGCTGTCCCGCCGCACCGTGCAGCGGGCCTTGGCGGACTTGGAGCGTCACGGGTTCCTGGAGCGCACCCATCGCCGCCGGCCGAATGGAAGTCTGACCAGCAATTTTTATCGACTCAAATAGGTTGGAAAAGCGCACTTCCCACCAAGGGGGAAGTGCGCCTTCATACTGTCATAGGGGTAGCGTCACCATGGCGCATCCAGAAGAACTCACTCTATCGGAGGTATTAAGACAGAGAAAGAACAAACAATAGCTCCTATGATCAGAATCTTCCGCCCTGGAGAAGCATGATGAGCACCCCGAAAAGCACAAATGCAAGTATCGGGAAAAGAGCTCGGAGGGTATTGCCTATCCTCACTTTTCTCTCGTATGCCGCATCCTCGGCGGACATGCTGTCTTTCGCTTCCTTCTCGTCGGAACGATCCTTTCCAATCAACCTGCGAATTAGGCCAAAGACACCGGATATGAAAAAGCCAACCACAGCAAGAATCAATCCCCCAATAGCAAAGACAAGGTCGCTGGAACTCGGTGCTAAAACACCGGTCGAATTTTCCGGCGCATTGGGATCATATTTGATTCGGATGGACTTGCCCACCTCGATAGAGTTCGCCAAGGGACCATACTTGCCTGTATAATGCGTTCCATCCACTTCATATTCGTAGGTCATCCAATAATTGATACTGCTCCGCCTGTCCTTGCGAGAACCCTTTATGACCGATTCAGAAACATCGGTAATATTTGCGTTGCTGGTCACCCAGTCAGTGTGGTGGAGTGGCTGGATATAGGCATCCACTCCCATAACGAGCATACGGATACCGGTGATCAGCATAGTAATTCCTATGATGATCACTACCAACCGGGAAATATAATTAGGTTTCATCGCTATGCGCCCTCTCAATTCTGGCGACCAGCTCGTCGATCTCCCCCTCGTACAGCGACTTATTATAAGGGAGCCTGTGCGTCTGATGTGCGCAGTCAACGAATTTCAGGTCGTAAAAGTAGTACATTTTGCGGATTCTTCCTCTGTTGTACCGGGAGCCGATCTTCCGCTGCGACTCGACAAGACGCCAGTCCAGAATGTCGCTGTAGCGGTAGTACCGCCCGTCGAAGGGATTGGTGCGGCAGTAAAAGCCGTCCTTCTGAATGATTACTTTGTAAAACAACCCAAGAGAAAGAATCTGTGACAGTGACATCAGCTCAAGAATAATGGGAACTGCAATGACTATCGGCGGCAGATTCCACGCCAAAAACAACATCACCATTACGACAAGCATAATCAAGGAGAGAATCGTGGGAATTACCACAAATCCAGCCTCCTTCTTGCCGGTGATGACGATCTCCCAGTCAAGATCATCTTCCCCGCTTTTGTTCCCCATAGACTCGACCCGCTCGATCATATAATCAACTGCATCGATTTGGGAGCCAAGTACGAGGAATCTCATCCGCTTTCCTTCTACCGTTTCAAAGTTGCAGTAGGTCGGCTGGCGTGCGTTTGTCTCCCTGCCGGAACTGAGCCACATATTGCGGATCTCGCTGTAGCGATAGTACCGCCCGTTGCCCGGTGCGGTTTGACAAAAAAAGCCGTCCTTATCCACGAACACCTTAAAAAATAGAACGCTGCATACGGATAAAATGAAGCCAATCGCCATGCAGGCCGTCACAATCAGGCCGCCGATGAAGGCACCATTCCGTGTGGTGTAGAGCCAAACCGTGATCCCGCCAAAGATTGCCAGCATGACCGAAGCCATGATGAGCGTAGGCCATCCGCCGTTGATTTTGTACTTCCAATTTCTTTCTTTCATCTTATTCTCCATATTGAAGCCATAGCGATTTGTTATATCACAGGGAAGTGGCTAATGCCACTTCCCTGTGATTGATTCAAATAATAGAAAACTGTTTCGAGTATGTTGCCTTAAACCCGGTTTTATCTGTAACGCAGACAACAATGGTATAGTTTCCTGTCTCTGTTGGCGACCACTCAAGATAATCGAATGTTGAATCACTTAAAGTATAGCATGGGGTATCTCCATTGTAAATAGTATACTCCCATACATACGGCTGGTAACCACCTTCCGCCTTAGCTGAGAAAACCAATGCCGTCTCTGGCTCCATGTCTCCAATTACTTCGATATTAGAAATCGTCAGATCATTAGGGACAAACTTTGCTTCTATTGTGCGGTTCGTGAAGGCGGTGAAGGTATAATCATCAGAAATATTATCAAGGCATCTTCCATTTTCATACCAACCCTCAAACATATAGCCCTCATTGGGAATCGCAGAAATAGTTACTGTAGAGCCGTAGCTATAACTGCCCGTTCCTCGCACTGTACCACCATTTCCAGAGCTCAGAGAAATTGCGCATTTCGCATGTACAGATACATCTTTTTCGTTATTGCCATAATTGGCCTCGTCCGCATCCGTTTCTATTACCATAGGAGAAGTCCTTATTCGGCAATGGGACTTTACAATGAGGATGCAAAGACATGAGCTACTTTGGAAGCATCTATGCGGATCAGGAACTATCCCATCGGGCCAAGACGGTCTATATGTACCTCAAGGACCGCTCCAACGCCGACGACACCTGCTGGCCCAGCGTCCGCAGGATCGCTGAGGACTTGAAGCTCTCCCGCCGCACCGTGCAGCGGGCCTTGGCGGACTTGGAGCAACAGAGATTCTTGGAGCGCACGCATCGCCGCCGTCCCAATGGAAGCTTGACCAGCAATTTTTATCGGCTCAAATAGGCAGGAAAAAGCGCACTTCCCGCCAAGGGGGAAGTGCGCTTGGGGGCTGTCATAAGGGTAGCGTCATCATGGCGCATCCAGAAGGACTCACTCTATCGGAGGTATTAAGACAGAGAAAGAACAAACAATAGCTCCTATGATCAGAATCTTCCACCTTGGAGAAGCATGATGAGCACCCCGAAAAGCACAAATGCGAGTATCGGGAAAAGAGCTCGGAGGGTATTTCCTATCTTCACTTTTCTCTCGTATGCAGCGTCTTCGGCTGACATACCGTCTTTCGCTTCCTTCTCGTCGGAACGTTCCTTTAGCCTTTATTAGCTACTGTAATTTGTAACTGTCATCCAGTACCAGTTACTGACTCCTGAGCAATGTGTCAATCTCAGCAATACGATTCTTCACCTTGCTCAGCTCCCGGTGCCTGGCGGCAAGCTGCTTCTTGTCTTCTACATCGTGTGATGATATAATTAACGACATATAATGACATCATT
>OOBJ01001415.1_pt1 | contig 14946 bp, 7 predicted proteins | sample 1671331 | NCBI WGS metagenome assembly OOBJ01 (sample SAMN06348145, study PRJEB24527) | human gut metagenome | biome: human gut; feature: ankylosing spondylitis patient; material: feces | host: Homo sapiens | place: China | collected 2015-10 | reverse complement strand
AAACCGAACTCTTACTCCGTGGAGAATTGCTGGACATATTGTACGGAAGGTTTAACCACCGTTAATTCCGTATATAATATTATAGAGAAAAGCGAGGCGATGAGCGATGAACTTAAGCTTCAATACTTGTCTGAGCTAAGAGGATTACGCGCTTTCTGGTATTATGTAATCGTAGATATTTTCGGTAACGCTCCATTAGTGACAGATTTTGAGGATACCTCCTTGCCCTCCATCACGAGTCGCGCGGATCTGTATAAATACGTGGTGAAGGAATTAACCGAGATCATCCCGAACCTGCGTTCCGATGTATCAGACGCCAGCTACGGTAAGTTCACGCAAGGGGCTGCCCGTATGGTATTGGCAAAGATGTACCTCAACGCCGAGGAATGGATCGGCGAGCCGAACTGGAAAGGTGTAGTGGAGCAGTGCGACGAGATCATGAAACTCGAATATATCATCGAGCCGAATTGGAAAACCAATTTCGAGGTTCATAACGAGGTATCACGAGAGATTATTTTTCCGATCTGCTACAAGGCATCTGATGCTTGGGGTAACTCCATTCATCTTTGGACATTACATTATCTGGACCCCGACGTATTAGGCTTTACCGGCGGTATGTGGAACGGTATTAACGCCCAACCGGATTTTGTCCGTACATTTGATACGGAAGATCCTCGCTACGAAGGTTCGTTCTTGATCGGCCCGATGATCGACCCTAACACTGGAGAAGTCTTGAAAACGACCCTAGGACATGACTTGATCCATACGATCGACTTAAATGTGGTACCGGGAACTGAGAAAACCGATGCGGATGGTAACTTAACCCCGTGGGGCGAGGTTCACCAAGAAGACGGCACACGTATCAATAAGTGGGTATATGAGAAAGGCATGCAAAATACCAATATGGAGAACGATATCGCTATCTTCCGTCTGGCCGATGTATACCTGATGAAAGCGGAAGCCTTGGTTCGTATGGGCAGGGATCTCGGTGAAGCTACCCGTCTGGTAAACGCTATCCGGGAAAGGGCTTACGGCAATTCCGATCATAATTACACGAGCGTGACATTGGACGATATCTATAACGAGCGGGGTTATGAGTTGGCATTCGAATTTGTCCGCCGCCAAGATATGATCCGCTTCGGGACTTATCTGAAACCGAGATATATGAAGCCGAAACAGACTCCGGAATATCGTAAGATCTTCCCGATCCCGTTCAAGGCTTGGCAGAAGAATAATAACTTGGTTCAGAACCCGGGATATCCGGCATTCTAATCATATCAGTCTGTTTTTAATCTCAATTCTTTAGACCCCAATTCAATTATTAATCATAATATGAACAAATTTATGAAAGAGGTAAATAAACAATCCAGTCCGACTGGAATCTCGAGAAGGGAATTCCTTGGGATGGCAGCCACAGGTGCTGCCGCCCTTACGATCCTGCCCAGTTTTACCGTAGCGGGATTAGGACACGTAGCTCCCAGCGATAAGCTTTATATCGCGAAAATAGGCTGTGGCGGTATGGGAGCCGCCGATTTGGGTAGCTTGATGAATACGCCGCACAAAAACGCGGCGATCACCTGTCTGTGCGACGTAGACGACCGTCAGTCTGCCGACGCTCGTAAGAAATACCCGAAGGCGAAATATTTCAACGACTTCCGTGAGATGTACGACAAGGAGCACAAAAACTTCGATGCAGTATGTATCTCCACTCCGGATCACAACCACGCCATCCAAGCTTTCGGAGCAATGCGCATGGGTAAGCACGTATATCTGCAAAAACCGATCGCACACGATATTTACGAGGCACGTATCCTTACCGAGGCCGCCAAGAAATACAAGGTCGTGACCCAGATGGGCGACCAAGGTAACTCTTGCGACGGTATGCGTACCCTTCGTGAATGGTTCGAGGCGGATCTGCTGGGCGACATCCAGAAGGTATATTGCTGGACCAACCGTCCCGTATGGCCGCAAGGTATTCCTTGGCCGAGCCAGAAGCCTGAGGTTCCCAAGGGATTAAATTGGGACTTATGGGTAGGTACCGCCGAGTATGTGGATTATATCGATAATCTTGTTCCGTTCAACTGGCGTGGTTGGTGGCGTTTCGGTACAGGCGCTCTTGGAGATATGGGTTGCCACATCATCGGCCCTCCATTCAAATTGCTTCAATTAGGTTATCCGACTGAGGTTTCTTGCAGCACGACCAATGTCTACTCCGGTATCTTCGAGGAGGCTTATTATCCTGAGAGTTGCCCGGTAGCCAGCTCGATCCGTTATAAATTCAAGAAGAAAGACGGAAGCGACCTGAATCTCTATTGGATGGACGGTGGTATCATGCCGGAGCGTTTCGAGGAGATCGATCCGGATGCAGACATGACCTGCACGATGGGAGACTTGGATATGATGGACGTAGAAGGCGCAACCGTATTCGTAGGTACGAAAGGTATGGCTTCTTGCGGCTGGGGCGGTTCCGACCCGAGATTCTGGCCAAAGGGACAGAAGGCGAACAAGAAACCGCTGTTCGACAAGGACGTGAACATTCCTCATAAATACAAACGTATCGAAGGCGGCACGAACGGTCATTACTGGGCGTGGATCGACTCTTGTATCGCAGGATACGACAAGGCGGACGTAGAATCACCATTCGAAGGTTACGCCGGTCCGTTGACGGAGACCGTATTGATGGGTAACCTGATCTTACGCAGCTATAATATCCGGGAACAAGTGAAACATAACGACTCGATCTACGGAGAACGCGAGGGCTTTATCTATCCGGGAAGAAACAAGACTTTCCAGTGGGACGGAGCGAACATGCGTATCACCAACTTCGAGCAAGCGAACCAATTCATCAAGCGGAAATACCGCGATGGATGGGAAGATCTCAAGTTATAAAAGCGAACAACAATGGGATGAGACGGGGCACACCCCGTCTCTACAACTAGATAATTTACTTAAATAACTATACAAAGATGAAAAAGATTTATAGCAGTATTATGGCCGTAGCCTTATTCGCATCGGCTCTATCATGTACCTCTGGCAACAATAACAATACGAACAATGCCGGAACGCAAACCGCCCAAACCCAAGCCCTCGATAGCGATGGTATCCCTACGGGAGGCGAGTGGATCACCATGTTCGACGGGAAAACCTTGAACGGATGGCGCGGCTATTGCCGTCAGGATGTACCCCAAGGTTGGGTGGTTGAAGACGGATCGATCACCTATAAAGGTAGCGACAATAAGGCAGACACGGGCTTCGGCGACTTGATCTACGACAAGAAGTTCAAAAATTTCGTTTTCGAGATCGAATGGAAGATCGACAAGGCCGGTAATAGCGGTATCTTCTATACTGCGCAAGAAATTGAGGGTACACCTATTTATTACTCCAGCCCAGAATATCAGTTACTCGACAACGAGAATATGCCGGACGCATGGGAAGGTTGCGATGGTAACCGTCAGGCCGGTGCCGTATATGACATGATTATGCCGGATCCACAACCCGTAAAACCGTACGGAAACTGGAACAAGACGAGAATCGTTGTCTATAACCAACGCGTGATCCATTACATGAACGACGTGAAAGTGCTGGAATTCCAGTTCGGTACACCGGTATGGCGCGCGTTAGTGGATCATAGTAAGTTCAGCAAGTTCAGCACGAGTCCGGAGAAATGCCCGGAAGCTTACGACTTGATGCTACAATGCGGAAAACAACCGGGTTACATCGGTATGCAAGACCACGGTTATGGTGTTTGTTTCCGCAATATCCGAATCAAAGAGCTCTAAAATCGTATGAGAATAGAGATTTGTCAATCTTATGAGGCATTAAGCCTTAAGGCAAAAGAGATTGTTACCTCAGAGTTAGGGCAGCACAAGGCACTTACGCTTTGTGCCGCCACTGGGGGCTCTCCTACCCGGATGTATGAGTTGCTGGTAGAGGAAGCCGGTCGCCAACCGGAATTATTCTCCCAATTCACGGTACTAAAGCTTGATGAATGGGGAGGAATCCCGATGGACCACCCGGGTACGTGCGAGTCGTATCTACGGAACTATTTCGTAGGTCCGCTTCAAATCCCGGAAGACCGGTATATAGCGTTCCAAAGCGATCCGGAGAACCCTGAGGCGGAATGTGAGCGGATCCAACAGATACTGGATCAAAAAGGCCCTATCGACATTTGTATATTAGGAATAGGGATGAACGGCCATATCGCCTTGAACGAGCCGGCTCCTTCCTTACATACGAATTGCCATGTGGCTCATCTGTCCCAGAAATCATTGCAACATCCCATGATCGCCGGGGATACGGAAAAACCGGGATACGGACTGACATTGGGCATGGCGAATATCTTTCAGTCACGCCTGATTATCCTTCTTATCAACGGGATAAAGAAAAGGGAGATTACTCAAGCTTTCCTTGAACAGAAGATCTCGACGGAGTTGCCGGCCTCCTTATTGTGGCTGCACCCGAACGTGATTTGCCTGATCGACAGGGAAGCGGCGCATAGTTCTAATTAAGCTTTTACAATTATCATGAAATACGCTATCGCATTAGACATTGGAGGAACAAGCATAAAATATACTCTTGTGAACCAGAATGGCGACATTCTTTACGAATCGTCGGAAACCACACAATCAAAAGAGAATCCACGCCCATTATCCGATATCATAAAAAGTATCGTACGGAAAATGACAGACTACGCCCGTTCCCGGGACTGGGGGATTTACGGAATTGGCATAGGTGTACCTTCCGTAGTAGATAAGGGGGTGGTTCTCTTTGCCAATAATCTTCCTGAACTGGACAACCAACAATTGGATCTTGCGTTAGCGGAATTTAATCTACCGGTATTCATCGACAACGACGCAAACCTTATGGGGTTGGGCGAGGTGATATATGGGGCGGCTAAGGGCCTCTCCGATATCGTTTTCTTGACGGTGGGTACCGGCATAGGGGGCGCCTTGTTCTTGAACGGCCGGCTTTATGGCGGCTACCGGAACCGGGGCACCGAACTTGGGCACTTAATTATTCATGGTCTGAATGGGAATCAATGTACTTGCGGAGCGTCCGGTTGCCTAGAGGCACACGCTTCCGTAAGTGCGTTGATCGCCTTATATCGGCAATTATTGGAGAAGAACGGACGGGAGATACCTTCCCGTATCGATGGAAAATATATAGTAGAGCGCTATAAAGCTCAAGAGAAAGAGGCCGTACTCGCTATGGAGGATCATTTCCGGAATCTGTCCCTAGGCGTAGCGAGCCTTATCAACATTTTCGCTCCGCAAAAGGTGATTATCGGCGGAGGCATTTCGGAATCCGGAGATTTCTACATTGACAATATACGGGAGCAGGTCGGGAAATACGTGATGAAGGAAACCTCGTACTTCACGACTATCGAACTTGCCCGATTAGGAAATAAGGCCGGATGCCTCGGGGCGGCGGCATTGGTGTTTAATCATTGAATCTATCTATCATGAATAAGAATAATTGGATCGTACTCCTCATCTTGTGTATTTGGTTTGTCATTTCTTTTGTTACCAATATATTAGGCCCTATGCTACCGATGATTATCGATAGTTTTGGGCTGAGCCTGACATTGGCCGCATTCTTGCCGTTCTCGTTTTTCTTGGCATATGGCATCATGTCCATCCCGGCAGGAATGATCATCGAGCGTTTCGGGGGAAAGATTTCCTTATTGATTGCTTTCAGTCTGGCGTTTTTGGGTGCGGGGCTTTTCGTCATGTTCCCGACCTACCCTATCGTATTGACCTCCCTTTTCGCTATCGGTCTGGGCATGGCGATGCTACAGGTGATTATATTGCCCTTGATGCGTGAGGCGGGCGGAGAGAAAAAATATGCCTTTAATCAGGTATTGGCCCAGATCGTATTCGGGGCCGCTTCTTTCATGAGCCCGTTCGTCTTGGCCGGGCTTATGCGGAAATTAACCGGTGAGGATCCGGCGAACGACTTCTTCATCCGTTTCCTCAAAGGGATAACGCCGGAGAGCTTACCTTGGAGCTCGCTCTATTTTATCTTTACGATTGTTTTTGTCATCATGTTAGTGGTTATCTCTTATGTCAAATTCCCGAAAGTAGAATTAAAGGAAGATGAGAAGGCGGGAACGGTACAGAATTATAAAGAATTACTCAAGCAAAAACAAGTTATATTCTATTTCTTGGGGATTATCGCTTATGTGGGAACCGAGCAAGGATTGGCGAATTGGATGAGTCTTTTCCTGAATATGTATCATGGGGTCAGCCCGGAAGGAGCCGGGGCTACTACGGTTGCTTGGTTCTGGGGATTGATGTCCATCGGCTGCTTGTTGGGATTGGTGATCGTAAAGTTAATCGACTCAAAGCTGATGTTACGTATTTTCTCGATGATAGCGATCCTTAATTTATCGATAGCGCTCTTCGGTCCTACGCAAGTAGCGATTATCGCTTTCGCTTGTTGCGGCTTCTCGATCTCGATCATGTTTTCGGTGATATTCGCCTTAGCCCTTAACTCCGTGGATAAGCATCATGGGGCTTTTTCCGGTATCTTGTGTACGGGTATTTTCGGTGGGGCATTGATTCCGTTCATCATTGGTGGACTTGGAGATCTGATCGGGTTGCGCTATTCCATGTTTTTCCTATTTATCACGCTGGGCTATATCTTGAGTATTTCCTATTGGGCAAAACCATTGGTCAAGAATGAGACCGTCAGCCTTAAAGAATTGTTGAAGCAGTTAAACCGTACAAAATAAATATGTATATCTTTGGCCTATAAAATTATCATCCATGAAAAAAGAATCAATCTACCTCATTCTGGCATTTTTTATACTTTGCGCTCACTCTTTATACGCAAATAAAAGCGTGCGATTGTCTTCTCCAAACGGAAAGATCAAGTTCTCCTTGGTTTTGGATAAGAATAGCCCGGTATACAGCGTAGCGTTTAATAAACAAACCCTGATCCAAGACTCTCCGCTAACGTTGACTTTCGATAATGGGGCGTTCGGGGAAAATGTAAAGATCAACAAACCCGTGTTCAGTACGAAGGAAGAGACCTACGAATTGATCGTTGGTAAGGCGAAACATATACATAGCCTTTCCAAAGAGGTAATCATCCCGCTAGAGGAAACCGTTCAGCCTTTTCGCAAGATTAATCTGGTCTTGAGGGCTTTCGATGACGGTATCGCCTTCCGCTATGAGTTTCCGAAGCAAAAAGGATGGGATTCGTATATCATGTATGACGAGGGAACCACCTTCAACCTACAAGGGAATCCGAACGTAACTACTTTATTCCTCCCCAACTACCAAAGTTCCCACGAAGGTAAATATACGGTCACAGATTATGCCGACATGGATAATAAACGATTGATGGATATGCCCGCCCTATTCTCTTTCCCGAACCATGTTTATATGGCGATTACCGAGGCGGCGGTTCGTGATTACGCCGGTATGTACCTATGGAAAGAAAACGGGACTCTTCTCGGGAAACTATCACCTAAACTGGGACAAGAGCGTATCAAGGTAGAGGCATCCCTACCCCATCAATCTCCTTGGCGGGTCTTGATGATCAGTGATCAAATCGGTTCCTTGATAGCGTCCAATATCCTTACGAATCTCAATGAGCCTTGTAAGATAGAGGATACGTCTTGGATTAAGCCGGGTAAGACTACTTTTACGTGGTGGAACGGAAATGTCGTTCCGGATACGACTTTCCTTGGCGGAAACAATTTCCCCACGAATAAATATTACATTGATTTCGTAGCCCGTAACGGATTGGATTATCACTCGATCTACGGGAACGCCGAGCAAGCTTGGTATGACGAGGATGGAGCCGGATTCGGTTCTCCGGGTCCTAAAGCGGACATCTTGAAAGTCGTTCCGAGCCTCAATATGCAGGAGATTTGCGATTACGCCAAGAGTCAAGGCGTACGTATCCATTTATGGACCAACTGGAAACCTCTGTACGCAAAGATAGACGAGGCTTTCGCCCAATTCGAGAAATGGGGAATCGCCGGAATGATGATCGATTTCATGGATCGAGACGATCAGGAGATGATCCGCATCCAAGAAGAGTTCTTGGCGAAGGCGGCTAAGCATCATCTATTCGTGCAATTCCACGGAGCTTGCAAGCCGTCTGGATTGAGCCGTACCTATCCCAACGAGTTCACCCGCGAGGGTACGCTTAATTACGAGCATTGCAAATGGGATAAGGATACCGACGCAGATCATGACATCCATATGCCTTTTACCCGTTTATTAGCGGGAGCGACTGATTATCATTTAGGAGGTTTCCGCTCTTTGCCAAGGGATAAGTTCAAGAACCAAGAACGTAACCCTTACGTAATGAGTACCCGCTGCCATATGTTAGCGATGTACGTGGTATTAGAGAGCTATCTCGGCATGATTTGCGATACGCCGGAGGCTTACGAAGGACAACCGGGATTCGAGTTCCTGAAAGCCGTGCCTACGACTTGGGACCAAACAGTCGTTCCGAACGCTTCCGTCAATGAATACGTAACGATCGCCCGCAAAAAGGGAGAGGATTGGTTTGTCGGTACGATCAATAACAGCCAAGCACGCAGTATCGATGTAGACCTCAAGTTCTTGGATAAGGACAAGAAATATAAGATAACGATCTATAAAGATGCTGAAGATACGAATATAGACTCGAACAAACTCGTAAAAGAGGTTGAGGAGATCACCTACAGGGATAAAATCACCCTTCCGCTGGCCTCCGACGGAGGATCAGTCTTTCATATTCAACCCATCTGACGTAACTCATCCACTGCAACCTGGGTTGCGGTGGTACTGCAAGGCTGATGCAGTAATACTGCAACGCCCATACAGTAACGCTGCAACGCCCGTGCAGTAACAAGACACAAAGCTTTCGGATAAAAGCAAGTATTGGAGGAACCGGAACAATTGATTACTTTTGTGCTCAAAAATAGATAAATGAGTTACAATTGGAATACACGGACGGAACTTTTGTTCGGAGCGGAGCGTATGGAGCGCTTATCCCGTAGCCATGTATTGGTAGTTGGCCTAGGAGGTGTGGGAGCTTATGCCGCCGAGCAGATTTGTCGGGCCGGAGTAGGAAAGATGACGATCATAGACGCCGATACGGTAAACGAGAGTAATATCAACCGCCAATTGCCCGCCCTTCATTCCACCCTAGGAATGCCGAAAGCCGAGGTCGTGGCCAAGCTGCGAGACGAACGGACGGAGGAGGTACTCTTATCGGCCCCTCTCGATTTCGTGGTAGATGCCATCGATTCCCTAAGTCCCAAGGTATACCTGATGTACCAAGCATATATCCATAAGATCCCCATCGTGTCCTCCATGGGGGCGGGCGCTAAGGTAGACCCATCCTTGGTACGGATTGCGGATATCTCCAAGACAATCAATTGCGCCCTCGCGAAAGCGGTGCGGAAACGGTTGCGTCCTCTAGGCGTAAGCAAAGGGATTCCCGTCGTATTTTCCACCGAGTTCGCCGATCCGGACGCCGTGATCGAAGTTGAAAACGAAACATGTAAACGTACGACCACGGGAACGGTCTCTTATATGCCGGCAACGTTCGGTTGTTTCCTTGCCTCGCACGTCCTAAGAAACTTGATATGATACAAACCGAAGGAATAACGAAAAGTTTCGGTGCCTTACAAGTATTGAAAGGCATCGACCTCACGATAAACAAGGGCGAGGTTGTCGCTATCGTAGGCCCCAGCGGGGCGGGTAAGACAACCTTGTTGCAAATCATCGGCACGCTCGACGCACCGGATAGCGGGCGGCTGGTTATCAATGGCACGGAGACAAGACGATTGGGCGATAAGGAATTGGCGGCTTTCCGCAACCGGAATATCGGCTTCGTCTTCCAGTTCCATCAATTATTGCCGGAGTTCACGGCCTTGGAAAACGTGATGATCCCAGCCCTGATCGCCAAGGAGAAATCGGCCATAGCCGAGAAGCGGGCGAAAGAGATGCTGGACTTCTTGAAACTCTCCGATCGTATGGCACACAAGCCCGCCGAGCTATCCGGCGGAGAAAAGCAACGGGTAGCGGTAGCCCGTGCGCTTATCAATAACCCGGCGGTTATCCTCGCCGACGAACCTTCGGGAAGCCTCGATACCAAGAACAAGGAAGAATTGCACGCCCTCTTTTTCGAGTTAAGAGACCAGATGAACCAGACGTTCGTCATCGTGACGCATGACGAACAGCTGGCCACAAACACGGATCGGGTGATCCATATCAAGGATGGAGTGGTAGAAACGAACTAACAACAAGGGGGTGCGGTTCTAAGTGAACCGCACCCCCTTGTCTATTATAGCGGGTTTATTTACAATACCCGTAGTTTCACCGTCTTTTGGTCGTGGGCGATTTCCGCACGGATAATGTAGATGCCTGCCGGGAGATCGAACGCATAAGTCGGACGGGCGGGATATAAGGTACGTACCAGACGGCCCATCGGCGTAAACACCTGTATCCGCTTCAACGCCTCACCGGCACCGGCCACCACCTTGCCCGGCACGGCCGAATAGACGGAGATAGATGCGGCATCGGCTATCCGCTCATTGCCGGTAGGCAGACCGGAACGCAAGAAGTAACGTCCGTGGCTGCCGCCATCCAAGCGGAGGGTATGGCTGTCGCCCGTCAGCTCCGTACTCTTGCGGGTCACGGCATCGTACAGGTAAAGCGTCTCCACCCAATCGCCGATACCCTCTATCGTCAGCGTGACCTCTCCTTTTCCCTTGCCGGCATATACGCCGAGGGGCACCAAGTCGATCTGTCGCGCCACGTTCACGCCTACGGCACGAGTCCCGGCGATGGTGTACACCTGCGGGATCTCCTCCAGCTCCGTATCCAGCAAGATCACGGCATCCTTATCTGCCTCATAGCTATTCGTAGCATCATCCTGCCGCGTCAGCAAGGCCGTACTACGATATGCATCCCGCTCTGCTGTCAGCCTCAATACCGGGTTTTTGGCCGTAGCGGTACGTAAGGAAGAAGAGACCTTCTCCGACTCTCCTTGCATCATGGAGGGATCGAAATGAACCACCTTCAGATCGGTACCGGTTGCCGTACCTTCCGCTTTCGTTTGAGCCGCATCTTTCAGCTCTACGAAGAAGGCTTGCATGGAGGCGATAACGGCTCCGGATGTAGCATCAGTAACATTTCCACCTTCCCATGCCACATCAGGTGTACCGACAACAAGCCCCTCCTTCACATCCAATGTCCAATATTTTTGCTCTAAGATAGCCTCATTCTCTTTCAAGAAACGAACGATATCCAACGGATACATATAAGGATTACCCAACAGGAAGTGCTTGCCGTCACCATCAGCAATAACACGGACGGTTCCATTATCCGTATTCCACCAATCTTCCGTTCCATTCGCATCTGTCAATACCACCTTGATCGACTTGTTATCTGCCAGTTTACCAGCATTGATCCGATTTGCTAAAGTCGGGGCTTTGGTCATGGCGGCTCTCAATGTAGCGCTTTTCGTCTCCGGTTTCCACGGTTCATATTCGTAGGAGCCATCCGCTTTCGGCAGGCGTACCAATACTTTCTCACCCAAGCCGGTCGCATTCTTCTTTTCTACGCTGACATAGAATCCCTTTCCTAAAGCGTAGGGCACATTCACATCGTTATATTCACGGCTCCAGTTGGATTGGACTACCTCGTAATGAGTTGTATCCAAACCATTCTCCGGAAAAGAAGCTATTTGATCTGCTTCGCTCTTCGGCACGTACATCGTGATCGCCTTGTCCCAAGCTTTCTGGTAGAAGGCTGGGGCTTGGCGGTCGTTGTCAGCCGTGCTGTAGGTGATATCGGCGAAAGCATAGGTGTTCTGACGGCCTGTGTTCTTCACGGTGTACATATCGCCGGCGAATACGCTTTGCAGGGGCGATGCCATCCAATATTTCGCGTCAGGTGTCATCTCGAATTCCACACGGGCAGTGTCGTACGTCAGGAATTGCTGACGGCGTAACTGCGCCTCGGGTTTGAAATAGATAGCCTTTACCTTATTTATATAGTACGGAGCTACGATAAGTCCTTTATCATTCTTATTTACCGCCATATCGTATTGGATATATTGGGTAGCCTTTGTTTTAGATGTCGTATCAATTCCTTGCAGTAAATTCTTATCCTCTTTCAAGTCTTCCAATTCCAGTGTCTGCCCTCCCGGGATCGTGATACGGGTGAAATGAAGCGGGGCGAAGGCGGCAGTCACAAGATCTTTACCGTTGGCATCCGTACCGTCTGTTCCGTTCGGATCTATATACAATTCCCCTTTCGTGGATTGATGCCAGTTCATGTCATTATACCATGCCTCGCCGGTGTTTGTACCCTGCCAAGTCAGATACTCCGGTACGATCTTGACAAGCAAGGTAGCATATCCCTCGCAAGAGCCTTTTACGAAAATTCCGTCCTTATATTCACCGAATGGAATATAGAGTGAATAGATTTGGCCTTCGGCGAATTCTTTATAAGCATCCTCATTAAAGGTCATCGAGAATAATCCGCCGCCATTATCATTTCCACTTTTAGCTTTCGCAGACAAATTCGTCAACTTACCTACCGCAGTATACGTCTGCCCTTGTCGCAAGAATATAGTCGTAGCATCATCCTTGTCATCATACGGCATACCTAATCGGTTGGATTCCGTCATACCCATTGTCAAGCCTTCTCCTTGAATAGGAATATCGTTTATGCTTTTCTCCATGATATTCGGCAAGCCGATACGCAGGGGTACATGGGGATAATGCTCCATTCCTTCCGGGTACTCCACATCCGGGAAACCGGCAAGTAGTGTCGGAGCGGGAGCGGCTTCCATTGTTAATTCGTGAGGCTCATTACAAAAGAGCCATATACGTCCCTTTTCATCCTCATGATCATCAGGCAAGTAAGGAATCGCCACCACCTTTTCTGTCCAGCGGAACTCTGCTTTTCCATACTCACCACCAATCACTAATCGTGGCTCGTTGTCTACATCACCCAAAAGCAATTCCTTCAATTGTCGGGTTACCTCTTCCTTGTAGTTTTCTTCGCAGTACCGAATCAAACCATCCGCAGAAGCTTCAGAACCCTTAAGCTCATCTCTATAAGAGCGCAATATATCCGTTAACCCCTGCTTTCCGTCAAGAGTTGCAAAAGCCAACGAATCTCCCAAGAACCAATCGAATGTATATGGCACATCAGGGAAAACTTTTTCAAACTCATCTGTTACCCCAAGTGAATTATTATCTTCATCTACTTCTTCCACCAACACGATAGCCTTTTCAATCACGCTGATCCGTCCCTCGCAAGCGATCGCGCCCTCCGGGAACTGGGTCTTGGTATTTGCCACGATCGTAACGGATGGGAGTACGGTGAAAGGAACCGTCAGAAGGCAAGGATCGTCGAAGCCATATCCCGCATAGGCATTCGGGAAATTCACCACTTCATCACTAGTCACTGTTGCGGCCGCACTAAATATCACCACATCATACTTGCCGGAAGCAGGCTCTACCTGCGTCCCGCTTCCGTATGGTTTCTCACCTTTATATTTCAGCTCCGTCTTATTCACATCAATGGCGCCCAACTGGATGATATTTGTATTTTCCGCATCCCACCAAGGCACACGAGGACGAGAGATACCCATCACCGAACATACGGCTCGTATCAATTGTTCATATATCTCATAGCCGTTTATGACCGCATCTATATTAATATTTTGCGGATCCGGTACGATATAGTCCCAATTTTGTTTTTGACAAAGTGTTTTCAAACCCTCTGTCAAATAGTTGATATAGGCTGCCTTATCCTCGTATAGTCCACCATATTTTTTTGTAACGAGTGTGTCTATATCCGCATTCCAAACGTTGCTCTTGGCATCGTATAAGAAATCATTGATCATACGTAGGTTGACAACAATCTGCCGATGCATTGCGGTCTCATAACTTGTCAGACCTTGAAATCCATCATGATTTAACCCTTTCTCTGTCGGAACGATGATACGATACACTTTGCTTCGATTGTTATAGTTCTCATTCGCATAGTCCTTCAAATCCGTCTTCAATGTAATCCAATCTTCAGGCTTGTCTATCTTCCCGGTTTCCCTTTTATCGGTAGCTCCGATATAAACGTTTCCGATCGTTTTATTGAGATTATTTTCCCTTTGACTTGGATCACCCCCCATCAAACCATAGCGGTATTTCCATATATGCTTTGAGTCTTCCGTAACACCGTCTTTCATTTTATCTTCAATGACAGCCAACGCATTCGGTTGAATGCTCCACCCCATATTATTAAGCAAAAGCTCATATTCCGTAGAAACAGTTAAGTTGGCAGAGGAACATACATCTACTCGTTTCACGTCGATCTTGGGCTTGGTGCGGTAGATACGCAGACCATCGATGGCGTAGTCCGCACCGTTAGAGTGAAGGGTGTTGTTTTGTACTTCTAGATAATATTTGTCATAACCAACAAGCGATTCGGGCACAGAAAAGGTGTACATTAATTGTTGCCATTTGCCGATGTTTACATTAATTGGCTTGCCATTAATAAGATCACCGGTATAACTAGTCTTTGCATTTCCCGAAGAAAAACGGTGTAAAACGACTTCAACCTCTTTACCATCCTCCCCCTTCTTCACTCCGATAAAATTCATATTAATATTAGGAGGAAGAGGATAAGCATTGTATTCGTTGCCGTAGAAGGTAGTAGTCATATCATTCACCCAAAAATTAACCAAAATACCGGTATGTTGGCATATATCACCATCCAATTCCATTTTCACCAAGCGTCCCGGCAAATTCGCAGCATCTACATAAAAGAAATAACCTAATGAATCTCCTTTAGTATTATAATAAGTCCGGTCGTAAATTTGTTCTTTAACTCCAGTTGTAACGTTCATAATCCAAAAATACTCTCTGCCACCAATCTTTACGCCTGGCGTTGATACCTTATCTACATTCGCTGTTCGAAACAA
>OOBJ01001399.1_pt1 | contig 15043 bp, 15 predicted proteins | sample 1671331 | NCBI WGS metagenome assembly OOBJ01 (sample SAMN06348145, study PRJEB24527) | human gut metagenome | biome: human gut; feature: ankylosing spondylitis patient; material: feces | host: Homo sapiens | place: China | collected 2015-10 | reverse complement strand
CGCGACCTTGGCTGCCTCGACAGTGAGCCGGCCGACTATACCGAGCTCAACGCCCGCATGGACGAATACATGGACGAATTTGAAAAGTCCGGCGTGGAAAATCTGGTGATCGAAGCATGAGCGTCTGCGCCATCGAGACGCCCATCGGCCCGCTGTCGCTCCAAGCGGACGAAAGCGCCGTCTCTGCCATGCGTTTCGGCGCGGGCAGCGCGCTCACCGGCCATGCCGGCAGGCTGGAGATCAAGCGGAAGCTGCTGGCGCTTGAGGGAATCAACATTTTAAAATAAAGTACCCGCGGCGGGCAGCAGAACCAATGCGGAGGGACAGAGGCACGATAGATCGTGACGAAGAACACGCCTGGCGCCACAGTCGCGGTCTGCAATCCGGCGCAGGCCATCAAGTATCTGGACGCCAGCCGCTTTCACGATGAAGCATAAAACAGCACATTCATTTTAAAATGGACAGCAAGCGTCTCCGCGTATTCCGCGCGGGACGCTTGTTTTTGCATAGTTTTGCGCGCACGCGGCCATACTGTGCGCAGGAGATGAGGACAATGCGCATGAGCAACGAAGAATATGCGGCGTTTGTCGATTCGCTCTCGCCGCGCTCACCCATCTGGGGTGACCTGCTGCGTGCAGGGCTGGTCGGCGGAGCGATTTGCGTGGTCGGTCAGGCGCTGGTGAACCTGTATGAATACTGGGGCGCGGCGGCGACCGTGGCGGCTACCGTGGTGGCAACCGCTACTAGGCCTCGCGTTCCAGCCGTGCTGGAGACATCGTGAGCTGGGGCGCCCGGGATTGGCCGGGCGCCCTTTTTTCTTGCGTCGCAATGCGCTATAACGGCTAGATTGCGTCGCATCGTTATTTGGGGGAGACAAGATCATGACCGACTGGCTGTCGAGAATGTTCGTGCGCGACTATGGCCGCGTGAACGACCCCGAGGTCCGCACGTCCTATGGCCTCATGGCGGGCATCGTTGGCATCGTGTGCAACATCGTGCTGTTCGCCGCCAAGGGGGCGATCGGCCTCGTCTCGGGCTCGGTCTCCATCGTGGCAGACGCCATCAACAACCTGAGCGACGCGTCGAGCAACATCGTGACGCTCGCTGGGTTCAAGCTCGCGAGCAAGCCCGCCGACAAGGGCCATCCCTACGGTCACGGGCGCTTCGAGTACCTCGCCGGCCTCGTCGTCGCGGTGCTCGTGACCTCGGTGGGCGTCGAGCTCGTGCGCTCGGGCATCGAGCGCATCCTCGAGCCGCGCGACGTTTCGTTTGGCCTTCCGCTGGTTGCCGTCATGCTCGTCTCGATTGCGATAAAGGCCTGGCTGATGGCCTTCAACCGCACGCTGGGCCGGCGCATCGAGTCCGAGACCCTCGAGGCCACGGCTGTTGACTCGCGCAACGACGTCATCACGACGAGCGCGGTCCTCGCCTGCTCGATCGTCTCGTGGGCAACCGGCGTGCGGCTCGACGGCTGGGTTGGCCTGGCCGTTGGCGCGTTCGTGCTGGTGAGCGGCCTTCTGCTCGTGCGCGACACGGTGAACCCGCTGCTGGGCCAGGCGCCCAGCGACGAGGTGGTCGAGCGCGTGCACCAGATCATCCTCACCAAGCCGGGCGTCCTGGGCATGCACGACCTCATGATTCACGACTACGGTCCCGGCAGGAAGCTCGCGAGCGCCCATGTCGAGATGCCGGCCGAGGCAGACCCGCTCAAGACGCACGCGACGCTCGACGGCATCGAGAAGCAGGTCGAGGCCGAGATGGGCATCGTGCTCACGCTGCACTACGACCCCATCGTCACCGCCAAGGTCAAGCGGCGTCCCGAGGGCAAGGGCGTCCCTGCCGCAAGGTAGAGAAGAGGCCCGCACCTGCGCCGTGGTGGCGAGGGTGCGGGCCTCATGCGTTGGATTGGGCCGTTGAGCTAGAAGTTCAGACGGTCCTCGATGACCTGCTTGAGCTCGTCGATGCCGGTTCCCGCGGTGGACGAGACGAGCACGCTTTTGACGCTCTCGTCGACGCAGAGCTGCTCGCGAAGGTTCTTGGCCTGGACGAGGCCCTTGGAGCGGCTCAGCTTGTCGGCCTTGGTGAAGGCGATGGCGTAGGGGTGGCCCAGCGACTCGAGGTAGCCGATCATCTGGGCGTCGAGCGGGCTTGCGTCGTGGCGGATGTCGACGAGGGCAACGACGAGCTTGAGGTTGCGCTCGCCCTCGAAGTAGCCGTCCATGAGGTTGTCCCAGCGCTGCTTCTCGGTGGCGTTGACGCGCGCGTAGCCATAGCCCGGCAGGTCAACGAAGTCGACGTCATCGAGGGCAAAGAAGTTGATCGTGGTGGTCTTGCCCGGCTTGGACGAGACCTTCACGAGGCCCTTGCGGTTGAAGAGCTTGTTCATGAGCGAGGACTTGCCCACGTTCGAGCGGCCCACGAAGGCGATCTCGGGGCGAGTGCCGTGTGGCAGCTGGGCGGCCGTGCCCGCGCTCATCGTGAACTTGGCGTGGTTGTAGTTGACCATGGTGGTGCTCCGTTTCTCGGCGGCGGTGCCGCGGGGTTTCGTGCGTGCCTAGCCCTCGAGGTCCTCGGGGGTTCCGGCCTGGTAGCTCGCGAAGACCACCTCGCCTGCGTCCTGCGTCGCGTCCAGGTCGACCGTGGCGTCGATGCGAAAGTCGTTGTCGCCGTCCGCGTCGTGGAAGATCTGGGTGACGTGCCAGGTGTGGTCCGTGAGCTCGTTCGCCTCGTCAACGATAAAGTATGCGGTCGACCTCGCGTCACCGTCGAGCAGAATCTCCTCGTGTTCCTCGTGGAATCGGTCGAGGACGTCGCGCCAGCGGCGCTCCCCCATGCCAAACGCGCCGTCGAGCTCGCCCAGGGTGGGGACCTCCTCGGCGGCAAAGAGGCGCACGCGGCGCCATAGGGCGTTGCGCACGAGCACGGTGAGGCCGTGGCGGTCGTGCACGACGGCCTCGTCGGAGCCTGGAGGCATCTCGTCGGGGACCTCGCCCGCGTTGGCCCACTCGTCGACCAGGCTGGAGTCGGTCGTGCGTACGACGAAGCCCAGCCAGGCCACGATGTCATCGAGGCGCTCGGAGCGCTTGTCGAGTGGCACCGTGCGGTCGAGCACGCGCCAGGCGTCGGAGAGGTAGCGCAGCAGCGTACCCTCGGACCTCGAGAGCTTGTAGCGCTGGATGTAGCTCTTGAAGTCAGCCATCGACTCGAGCATGTCGCGCAGGACGGACTTGGGGCGCAGACAGTAGTCGCGCGCCCAGGGGACCTTCTCGCAGTAGGTGGCGAAGGCAGCCTCGAGCTCGTCCGCGAGCGGCTTGGGATAGGTGATCTCCTCGAGTCGCTCCATGCGCTCGTCGTACTCGATGCCCTGCATCTTCATCTCGGCGATGGCGCGGCCCTTCGCCTCGCGCTCCTGGGCACGCAGCACCTGCCAGGGGTCCTCGAGCGTGGCCTCGACCATCGAGACGAGCTCCATGTCGTACGTTTCGCTCTCGGGGTCGAGCAACTCGAGGGCGGCGAGCAGGAAGGGTGAGAGCGGCTGATCGAGGGCAAAGTCCTCCGGCAGGTCGACCGTCAGCGAGTAGCTGGCGGGCGAGGCAAGCGGGCTCGCGGCAGCGGCGGGCAACAGCTTGGCGAGCTCCTCCGCGGCGGCGCGCGCCTCGTCGGTCTCGGGGGCGTCTTCGCGCGTGATGACGCCGGCATCGATGAGGGTGGCAAAGATCTCGTCGGCGCGGCCCACGAGCTGAGCCTTCTCGAGCGGGGTCTGCAGCGAGTCAGCGATGAGGCGCATGATGCGCGCGTGGGAGTCGCCGCCCTGCTCGGTCTCGGAGAGCACCATAGAGTGGGTCACGCGCAGGCGCGCCACGAGGGTCTCGGGCTCGGCCGCGCAGAGATGCTCGAAGGTGTCCTGGTTCCAGTTGACGAAGCCCTCGGGTGCGCGCTTCTTCTTGATCTTGCGCTGCTTCTTGGGGTCGCCGCCGGCCTTGAGCATGAGCTTCGCGTTCTCGATCTCGTGCTCGGGCGCTTCGGCGATGACGCGCCCCTCGGTGTCAAAGCCGGCGCGGCCAGCGCGCCCCGCAATCTGGTGGAACTCGCGGGCGCGCAGGCGGCGCATGCGGTGGCCGTCGAACTTGGTGAGGGCCGTGAGCAGCACGGTGTGGATGGGCACGTTGATGCCCACGCCCAGCGTGTCGGTGCCGCAGATGACGGGCAGCAGGCCCTGCTGGGCGAGCTTCTCCACGAGCAGGCGGTAGCGCGGCAGCATGCCGGCGTGGTGCACGCCCACGCCGCACCCCAGCAGGCGTTGGAGCGTCTTGCCAAACGCCGTGGTGAAGCGTGTGCCCTTGCAGGCCTGCTTGATGGCCTCGCGTTGCTCCTTGGTGGCAACGCCAAAGCTCGCGAGCGACTGGGCGGTGTTGAGGGCGGCGTCCTGGGCAAAGTGGACGATGTAGATGGGTGCGTCGCCATTGCGCAGCGCCAGCTCGACGGTGGCCTCGAGCGGCGTGTCGACGTACTCGTACGTGAGGGGCACGGGGCGCTCGGCGTCCGTCACGAGGTCGACGGTGCGACTAGTCTGGCGCTCGAGCGTGCCTGCGATGGCCGTGACGTCTCCCAGCGTGGCGCTCATGAGCAGGAACTGCGCGTTGGGGAGCGTCAGCAGCGGCACCTGCCAGGCCCAGCCGCGGTCCGCCTCGCCAAAGAAGTGGAACTCGTCCATGGCGACGGCGGCTACGTCGCTGCCGGCGCCCTCGCGCAGGGCCTGGTTGGCGAGAATCTCCTCGGTGCAGCAGATGACCGGCGCGTCGGTGTTGATCTGGGTGTCGCCCGTGATCATACCCACGTTGTCCTTGCCAAAAGCGTCGACCAGGTCAAAGAACTTCTCCGAGACGAGCGCCTTGATGGGTGCCGTGTAGTAGGCCCGCTTGTGCTGGCAGATGGCGAGGTAGCACAGGCCAAGCGCAACCATCGACTTGCCCGAGCCCGTGGGGGTGCCCAGCACCACGTGGTCGCCGGCGGCAAGGTCGAGAAGGGCCTCCTGCTGGTGGTCCCACAGCTCGAGCCCGCGGCCCTCGCACCATTCGAGGTAGCGCTCGAGGGCCTCGTCGGCGTCGAGCGGGGCCTCCGGCTCGTAGTCCGGCCACTGCTCGGGATCAAACCATAGGTCGGGGACGAGCTCGCCCAAGGACCCGGGCGCAAACGGGTCGTGCTCGGGGGCGTCCTGCGTGTTGTTTTCTGGCGTGTCTGTTGCCACGGGCGTGCTCCTTGGCTGCGGGTTTTTCTCGCACTCCATCTTAGCCGAGGAAGCAGACACCAATTGAGCCATAAGAAAACTCGTCGGGGCATGCGTCCCGGCGAGCTGGCGTTGCCGATGTTGCGCGGCGGCCTCGGCCGCGCCCCCTAACGCCTCCTGGGGCCCTGGGGCTCGCGCAGGTGCCGCTCGAGCTGGTTGGCGACGAGCGTGAGCAGCATCACGATGACGTAGTAGACGATGGCCACGACGACGAACGGCTCGAACGCGCGGTAGGTGAGGGCCTGCACGCTCTGGGCGGCGCGCATCATGTCCATGAGGCCAATCGTGGCAACGAGCGACGAGCTCTTGAGCACCGTGATGACCTCGTTGACGAGCGCGGGCGCCACCGAGCGCAGTGCCTGGGGAATGATGACGTCGGTCATCATCGTGACGTAGGGCAGGCCCAGCGCGTGGCTTGCGTCGTACTGGCCCCGGTCGACCCCCTCGATGCCGCCGCGCAGGGTCTCTGACACCGTGGCCGAGCCGTTGAGTCCCAGCGTGAGCACGCTTGCGGCGAACATCGTGATCTTGTAGCCCGTGAGCTGGGGCGTCGCGAAGTAGACGATGAACAGCAAGACGATGAGCGGGATGCCGCGGAACAGCGACGTGTAGAAGTCGAGCAGCAGGCGCAGCGGCCGGCAGGGGAGCACCTTGAGCACCGCGATGACGGCGCCCAGGGCAAACGCGAGCACGAGGGCGGCCCCCGTCACCTCGAGGGTGACGGCCAGGCCGCCCCAGAACATGGGCGCATAGGGCTCAATGACCGAGAAGTTCATCCGTGCCGCTCTCAGGCAAATCGGTGCGGGGCGCTACTTGGCGCTGGTCGCGACGCCGGTGGTGGGCTGGCCCGAGGCGCTCGTGTCGCCGTTCCAGGCAAAGTCCTCGCCCACGTATTGGCTGATGTAGCCGTCGATGGTGCCGTCCTCGAGCATCTCGGCGATGCAGGCGTCGAAGGCACCCACGAACGAGGCGCCCTTGGTGGCCATCACGCGGTAGACGCCCACGTAGTCCTTGGTCTCGGAGCGGTCGAGCAGGCCCAGGACGAGGCCCTCGTTGGCGTCGCGCATCGACTGTCCCTCGGCGCCATCGCACAGGTAGGCGTCGACGCGGCCGGCGAGGACCTCCTGCAGGCACTGGTCGCCGCCGTCGTAGGTGTGGATGTCGGCGTCGGGCATGACCGCGGCGATGAACTTGTTCTGGACGGTGCCCGTGGTGCAGGCGATGGACTTGCCCTTGAGGTCCTCGACCTTCTTGACCTCGTCGCTCATCGTGAGGACGCCCACGAGCGGCTGGTAGTAGCCACGCGTGAAGTCATAGGTCTGCTCGCGCTCCTCGTTGGCCGACATGGCCATCGTGAAGGAGGTGTCGGAGCTCTGGACCGAGGCGAGGGTCGCGGCGAACTCCTGCGGCTCGAAGTCGTAGGTAAAGCCCAGGCGGCTTGCCATCTCGTCGGCGATGGCGATGTCGAGGCCCACGACCTTCTGGCTGCCGTCGTCCTGAACCTCAAGGTAGCGGTAGGGGGCAAAGGCGTCGTCGCCCACAAAGGTGAGCTTGGCGCCCGCGACGTCGGTGGCGGCCTCGGTGGTCGCGGGGGCGTCCGCCGCCTGCTGGGAGGAGCCGCAGCCGGCAAGCGCCAGCGGCGTCGCGGCGGCTCCTGCGGCCATGAGCTTGAGGAACCCGCGGCGGTCGATGCTTGCGGGGCGGTTCTGGTTGGACATGCGTATCTCTCCCTTGTGTCACGGCGCCGCTGGGACGCCGATGCAACTCGTGTCGTTACAGTGTAAACCACTATTCACCTAGGCGTTTAGTAGGCTTATCCCCTTGGCGTAGAAGGTCTCGCATCGTGGCCGCCACCCAGCGTCAACCCTGACGAGAAAGGTCTCTCGCTGCCATTCGCTGCATGCATGGCAACGCCGAGACATTGGGCATTGGTATGGGGATGCCAATGATGCTTGAATATAAGCGACGCAACGTCATCAACTGAAAGGAACGACCATGTCCAAGACCCTCGTTGCCTACTTCAGCGCCACCGGAACCACAAAGCGCGTCGCCCGGGCTGTTGCCGATGCCGCCGGAGCGGACCTCGTTGAGATCGTCCCCGCCACTCCCTACACCGCGGCCGACCTCAACTGGCACGACGGCTCGAGCCGCTCCACGCTCGAGGGAAAGGACCCCGCGGCGCGTCCCGAGCTCGCGAGTGCCCCCGGCGACCTCTCTGGCTATGACACGATCCTCCTTGGCTTCCCCATCTGGTGGTATGTGGCCCCGCGCATCGTCGACACCTGGGTCGAGGCGGCGAACCTTGCGGGCAAGAGAGTCGTGACCTGGGCCACCTCGGGCGGCAGTGTCATGGGCGGCACCACCGCCGAGCTTAAGAAGCTCGCGCCCGAGGCCACCTGGGTTGATGGCAGGGTGCTCCGCGGCACCGCCGACGCCGCCTCGTGGGTCTCGAGCCTCTAGCCTCTGCCCTCTAGCCTCTGCCTTCTAGCCCCCATCCCCATCGGCTCGCTTGTGCTCCGCCCGTCGAGCGGGCGTGAGGCATCGCCCCACCCCTGCGACCCCTCGCCTCTGGCGCGGGGCCGCAGTTTGTATAAACGCTTCTTAAAACGTATCGCCCCAGGCGCCTCGGCACCGTAAGCTAGGGGCATACGTTTGATGCAAGAAGGAGCAAGATCAATGGACGAAAAGAATCGGGGAGCGAGGGGCGTCGCGAGCAGCCTCGCGGGGCTTGCGAGAAAGAATCTGCGCGTCATCGTGGTGTGCGCCTGCGTGCTGGTCTTCCTCATGATCCTCGAGGACGTGTACGACGCCGAGTCGATGCGGCTCGACCGCGCGGCCTACTGGCTCATCGTCGAGCACCTGCGCACCCCCTGGCTCACGCCCGTCATGGAGAGCTTCTCGGCGCTTGCCACGCCCGTCTCGCTCGTGGTGCTGCTGCTTGCGGTGGCGGCGTTTGCCCCGGGCAAGCGCCCGGGCATGTGCTGCGCGGTGAACCTCGTGCTGGTGGTCGTCATCAACCAGGTGCTCAAGTTCATCATCCAGCGCCCGCGCCCTGATGGCTTCAGGCTGGCGACGGCAAGCGGGTTCAGCTTCCCCTCGGGCCACTCGATGGCGGCCATGGCCTTCTTTGGCCTGCTCGCCTGGCTCGTGTGGAAGTACGAGGCCGACCGCCGCTTGCGCCGCCTCTATGCCACGGGCTTTGCCCTCGTCATCGTGATGATTGGCGTGAGCCGCATCTACCTGGGCGTTCACTATGCGAGCGACGTGCTGGGAGGCTTCTGTCTGTCGATGGCGTGGCTGGCGGTCTACACGCGCGTGGCCGTGCCGCTGTTCGTTGGCGAGGACGACCTTGGGAGCTCTGGCGAGGAGGCCCTGCGCCGCTAGCGCCCGTGCGTGTGGCCCATGCCGCCTCATGTTTACGAGAGAGGGGCGCGGCGACCGTCTGGCCGTCGCGCCCCTCGTCTGTGGCTGGGTGCCCTTGCGCGGGCGCTAGTTGGCCGCGCGCTTGGAGACGGCCTCGGCGGAGATGCGCCAGGAACGGCCCTTCTTGTAGGCTGGCAGCTCGCCCGACTCGATGAGCTTGTAGACGGTGGGGCGGCTCACGCCCAGGATGGCGACCGCCTGGTCAACGGAGAGCGACTCGGCCTTGGCGGCTGCGGGCGTCTCGGTCTTTGCGCTCGTCTCGGGGGCGACTGCCTCCGCGGGCTTGTCGGTAACGGCGGCAGCGTCGGCGGACTGCTCGTCTGCGGAGGCTGCCTCGTCCTTCTTCGTGCGCCTCTTCTTGCCGGGGGCGTCCTTCTCGGTCTGGGCGTCCATGTCCTTGCGCTCGGCCTTGGCCTTGGCGCGCGAGCGGCGGCCCGGCTTGGTGTCGACGGGGGCCTCCTGCGGGGTACCCTGCTCCTGCTCCCTGGCACCCTGGCCGTCGGCGGCCTCTTCGGGGGCTTCGGCGACATCCTCGCCCTCGGCCTTCTTGGCCTTGGAGCGGCGACGGCGCTTGGGCTTGTCCTCGGCCTCATTGGGGACCTCGGCATCCTTGGGCTCGTCGGCCGCCTGGGGCTCGGGCTCCGGCTCGGGTTCGGGGACGGGGCGCTCGACGTGGGTGGTCTCCCAGGCCGACGCAGCCATGGTAAGGCAGGCCTCGTCAGCGGCCGAGCGGGCGTCGGCGGCGTCCATCGACTCGTAGATGGCGGCGATTACGGCGTCGGCCTCGGCGTCGAGGGCGCCCACCTTCACGGCGAGCTCGTTGAGCGACTCGCACGCGGCAAACGGGTCGGTCATGATCCTGTTGATGTTGGCGTCGTTGATGTCGATGCCAGTGCGCTCGATCAGGGCAACGTAGATGGAGACGAGGCGAGCGAGCGCCTCGGAAGTTTCGGGTCTCATGGAGATGAGCCCTCCTGTTCTCTTAAGGGGACGACGGGCGCGCGCGGGCGCCTCGCCAAAAAGCACAGGTAGAGAATAGCATGCAAAAGGGGCCCCGCACCAAGTGCGAGGCCCCTCGAGCGGGTGGCTATGCCAGGTGAGGCTAGCTCAGCAGCATGCGGTCGTTGGCGAGCTCGCCACCCGAGACCTCCTCGAACTTCTGGAGCAGGCCGGATACGGTGAGGCGCTTCTTCTCCTCGCCGCGCACGTCATAGATGACGTTGCCGTTGTGCATCATGATGAGGCGGTTGCCCAGGCGGATGGCGTCGTTCATGTTATGCGTCACCATGAGGGTGGTGAGGCCGCGCTCGGAGACGATCTTGTCGGTGAGCTCGAGGACCTTGGCGGCTGTCTTGGGGTCGAGGGCCGCGGTGTGCTCGTCGAGCAGCAGCAGCTTGGGGTTCGTGAGTGTGGCCATGAGCAGGGTGAGTGCCTGGCGCTGGCCGCCGGAGAGCAGGCCCACCTTGGCAGTCATGCGCGTCTCGAGGCCAAGGCCAAGCGTGGCGAGCAGCTCGGGATACTCCTTCTTCTCGGCCGCGGAGATGCCCCAGGCGAGGCCGCGGTGCTTGCCGCGACGCCTGGCGAGGGCCAGGTTCTCGTCGATTTGCATGTCGGCAGCGGTGCCCATCATCGGGTCCTGGAACACGCGGCCCAGGTACTTGGCGCGCGCGGGCTCGGAGAGGCGCGAGACGTCGACGCCGCCGAGCTCGATGACGCCCGAGTCGAGCGGGTAGACGCCCGAGACCATGTTGAGCAGCGTCGACTTGCCGGCGCCGTTTCCGCCGATGACGGTGACGAAGTCGCCCTCCTCGAGCTCGAGGTTGACGCCGGTCAGGGCGCGCTTCTCGTTCACGCTTCCCGGGTTGAAGGTCTTCTTGACGTTGGTGAGCTTGAGCATCGTCGTCATTACTGCTCGCCTCCCTTCGAGTAGGAGCGGCGCCTCTGGATGCGTTCCCACACCACGGGCACGCACAGGGCCAGGGCAACGATGATGGCCGAGAGGAGCTTCATGTCGTTGGCGTCCATGCCCATCTGCAGAACGATGGCGCGGATGAGGAAGTAGACCACGGAGCCGGCGACGGCCGAGACGAGCCTGGCGCCAAACTTGGAGAGGCCGCCAGGCAGCAGACGGCCGAGCACCTCGCCGATGACGATGGCGGCAAGGCCGATGACGATGGCGCCGGTGCCCATGCCGATGTCGGCGTACTTCTGCTGCTCGCAGATGAGGCCACCCGATAGGCCAACGAGGGCGTTGGACAGGATGAGCGCGAGCATCTTGGTGCGGTTGGTGTTGACGCCTAGGGCACGGATCATGGCCTCGTTGTTGCCGGTGGCGCGCAGGGCGCTGCCAATTTCGGTGCCAAAGAACCAGTACAGGCCGGCAACGATCACCACGGCCACGATGAGGCCCACGATGATGGCGCAGACGTTGGAGGTGAGGCCGGTGGCGTTGCCCAGCTGGCTGAACACGGTGTCGCTCGTGAGCAGCGGCGTGTTCGACTTGCCCATGATGCGCAGGTTGATTGACCACAGGCTGATCTGGGTGAGGATGCCCGAGAGGATCGCGGGAATCTCGAACACCGTGGTGAGGAAGCCCGTGACCGCGCCGGCGACGGCGCCCGCGGCCATGGCGGCGACGATGGCCAGCGCGGGGTTCACGCCAGCGACCACGAGCACCGCGCAGACCGTGCCGCCCGTGGCGAAGCTGCCATCGACCGTCAGGTCGGGGATGTCGAGCAGCTTGTAGGTGATGAAGACGCCAAGCACCATGATGCCCCACAGGATTCCCTGGGACACGGCGCCGAGCATTGCTGTCAGCATGTGGTTCCTTCCATTCAAATGCGCCCCGACGGATTTCCCACCGGGGCGCGAAAGCGTGCAACGCGCACTAGTTTAGCGTGGGCGAGGCGAGGCGCCCCGCGTCATCGGCGCTCGACCCCTAGGCGTCGAGCGCGGACAGGTCGATGCCGAGGGCCTCGGCCATCTCCTCGTTCTTGACGACCTTGAGCTGGTCGCCCGTCTCGGTCTCGATGGCCATGTTGGCGGGGGTGTCCTCGCCCTTCAGGATCTTGACGGCCATCTGGCCGGCCATCTTGCCCAGCTCCTTGTAGTCGATGGAGAGGGTGCAGATGCCCATGCCCATACACATGTTCTCCTCGCCGGTGATGAAGGGCAGCTTGCCCTCCTTGGCAATCTGGCCTACCTGGGCGGCAGCGGCGGCGATGGTGTTGTCGGTGGGGGTGTAGCCGGCGTCGACCTTGCCTACCATCGACTCGACGACGCTCTGGACCTCGTTGGAGCTCGAGACGGTGTAACGGTCGTGCGTGAGGCCGGCCTTGTCGCAGGCAGCCTCGGCCATCTCGACCTGCAGCTGCGAGTTCGACTCGGCGGTGCAGTAGAGCATGCCCACGTGCTTGGCGTTGGGCAGGACCTTCTGGAGCATGGCGATCTGGTCGTCAACCGGGTTCATGTCGGAGGTGCCGGTGAGGTTTCCGCCAGGCTTGTCGTTGTCGGCGACGAGGCCGGAGGCGGCGTAGTCGGTGATGGCGGAGCCCACGATGGGGATGTCGCTCGTCGCGGCGGCTACGGCCTGGGCGGCCGGCGTGGCGATGACGTAGATCAGGTCGTCGCCGTCGCCCACGAGCTTGGAGGCGATGGTGGCACAGGCGCTCTGGTCGTTGTTGGCGTTCTGTTGGTCGATCGTGTACTTGATGCCAGACTCGTCGAGGGCCTCGACGAAGCCCTCGTTGGCGGCATCGAGGGCGGCGTGCTGCGTGAGCTGCAGGACGCCGACCTTGTAGGTCTTCTCGCCGGAGTCGTCGGACGAGCCGGAGTTGGAAGCGCCGCACGCGGAGAGCGCGAGCAGGGCCGAGCCGGCGGCGCCGGTAACGAACGAGCGCCTAGAGATGGAGTTCATGGGTCCCCTTCCTTTCTGCGCGCCCTTCCGCGGGCGGGCTTGCGCCGCGCGGCCCCTGGGTGCGCATCCCTAGTGGTAGCAGCCATTCTATCTGTGGAATTTGCCTGCTAAGCTCGGTTTGAGCCCCCGCGTGCGCGGCGGATACCAACTTGTAACCTTTGATGCTCCCGTCCTGTGCCGCCCGCGCTAGGCCTCCGCCAGACGGTCGTGGTTCACGGGGGCGTAGAAGAGCTCCTGCAGGCGGGTTGCGTCGCGCGTCTGTCCCAGCGCCCACATGGTCTTGGCCACGAGCGCCTCGCAGGTCATGTCGGCGCCGCGCAGGATGCCGGGGTGCTCGGCATAGGCGCGCCCCACCTCGTAGACGCCCAGGTCAAGGCCCTCCTCGGGCACCTGGGTCGTTACGACGAGCGTACGGCCTGAGTCGACCCACCCAAAGATGGCATCGTGCAGAGCGTCGGGGATGCCGCCAATGCCAAACGTCTCGAGGATGATGGCGTCGTAGTCCTCGCGCAGCAGCGTGAACACGGAGGGGTTCACCTCGGGCGTGAGCTTGAGCGCAAAGACGCGCTCGTCGAGGTCGTGGTAGATGCGCGGCTCGTGGGCGCGCCGGCGCGCGTCGGCGGGGGCCGTGCGGATGATGCGCTCGTTGCGGATGAGCGCGAGCTCGGGGTAGTTCACGCTGGTAAAGGCGTTGAAGCTCATCGTGCGCTGCTTGCGCGCGCGGGTGCCCGCGACCACCTTGCCGCCAAAGACGACCGACACGTCGCGTGACTCCTCGTCGCAGGCGTACAGCACGCTCTGGTAGAGGTTGATGCGCGCGTCGGTGAAGGGGCTGCTCATGGGCTGCTGCGAGCCGGTGAGCACGATGGGGCGCGGGCTGTCCTGGATGAGGTAGGAGAGTGCGGCGGCGGTGTAGGCCATCGTGTCGGTGCCGTGCAGCACCACGAAGCCGTCGTAGTCCTCGTAGCGGGCAAGGATCGCGTCGCCAATCGCCTGCCAGTCGCCGGGGCGCATGTTGGTGCTGTCGATGTTCATGGGCTGCACGATGTCGATGTCAGCGAGCTCGGAGGCCTGCGGCACGTAGCCGGCAAGCTGCTCGCCGGTGAGCTGCGGCGTCAGGCCGTTGCCCTCCTCGGCAGAAGCGATGGTGCCGCCGGTGGCGACCATGAGGATGCGCGGCTTGGTCACGAGGCATCTTCCTCCAGGTAGGCGCCCATCTCGCGTGCCATGCGGGCGAGCTCGGCGCGGGTGTGGTCGTTGTGGAAGGGGCCGTTAGCCCCAAACGGGTGCTCGAGCAGCCCGATGGCGCAGCCCTGCTCGCGCATGATCTTCTTGCTGGGCGCAAACGCCAGCTCAAAGGCAAAGCAGGCAAAGCTCACGAGAAAGTCGGCCGGCTGTGAGCGCTCATCCCTCAGCATGCAGCGGCGCTCGTCAAACGCCCGGGTCGCCTCGGGCGAGAGGGTGCTGCCCAGCAGCTCGTCCATGGAGCAGCCCAGCATCGCCTCGGGCGTGTCGAGGCTCGCGACGCGCAGGATGTCGATCTTGTCGGCATCGCGGGTGATGTCGCAGAACATGCGCGTGCGCTCGTCGAGGCCGGCGGGCAGGCGGTAGTCGCTGTGGAGGCAAACCGCTATCCGTATGACCTCGTCCTCGCTGGCATCGGCAACAAAGTCGCGGATGCGTGGCTCGCCGCTACCTGCAATGGGCTTGCCCAGGTGCTCGCGGGAGCCAAACAGGACCTTCTCGCCCAAGCGCGCGTGGCTCGTGGAGTCCGCATCCCTAAACGTGTCCCAGCGGCGAACCTGCTCAAAGCGCCCCATGTCGTGGAGCAGGCCGCACAGCCAGGCGAGGTCAACGTCCCGCTCGTCCAGGCCAAGGCCCATGGCGATACGATGCGCGACTTCGGCCACGCGATAGGTGTGCTCCACCTTGAGCGCGATACGCGGGTTGGATGGGTCATAGGCGGCCACGTAGGTGTCAAACGCCGTGCGGGCCCTGTCTCGGTCGATGATCATACGTCCTCCTTGCATCCATCCTAGCGCCGGTGGGCATGCACCCCCGCGAGGCCCTCGCGAATGCTTAGCCGAACGCCCTGATACGGCTCGCGGAAGGACGCCATGATGGTGGTGAGCTGCAGGCACCCACCTCGCGCTCGTCGGCCTTGCCAAGATCCCGAACGGCCGCAAGGCCTGCTCCGAGGAGAAGTGGCGCCTAAACATATATGTGATGTGCGCGAGCAGTGAATCTATATGGTGGGCAGATGCTGGCCGTAGCTAGATTGGTGCTCGCAATATATAGGTAAGTAGAAGGGGTGACCATGATGCGAAGCCTTGGCCTCCCCTCGTATCTCGTGGGTGCGCCCCCTCCCGCCCAAATGTGTAGGAACCGTGGACGCCTTGCCACGCCACCGCATGCGG
>OOBJ01001395.1_pt1 | contig 15076 bp, 15 predicted proteins | sample 1671331 | NCBI WGS metagenome assembly OOBJ01 (sample SAMN06348145, study PRJEB24527) | human gut metagenome | biome: human gut; feature: ankylosing spondylitis patient; material: feces | host: Homo sapiens | place: China | collected 2015-10 | reverse complement strand
CGCCGCAGCGTATGCATTCCGCGCTGTTGGGCTTTTCCCAGACCTTAATATCCATTTTGCAGGCCCTCTGGCAGGACTGCCGCGAGCGCGAGCTGCAGATGCGCGAGAGCGTCCGCGAGAGCCGATCGCCCGCCGTCGCGGCGCTGTCTCAGGCGCAGCTGACGTATGAACTCGAGGTGCAGCGCATCCTGCGCGACGAGCTGCCGGCGTATCTCCACGGCGAGAACACCTGCCGCGACGCCGATCGGGCCGAGGCGGCGAGTCTCTACGGCGAATACGCCATCGACTTCGCGGCGCAGGCCGTGCGCCACGCGCTGCTCGCGGCGCTCTCGGCCATCGACCTGCAGATGAGCTGCGATGAGACCAATCAATCCCAGTCCCCAAATGAAACGGAGGAATCTGTATGAATGAAGTGAAATCCCCCAAAAAGCCCCTGCTGTTTTACTACATCCTCGTGCTGATGTTTCTGCTGCTGTTCAACCTCCTCGCCATGCCGTGGATGGCCGAGCACCGGATTCAGGACGTGGACTACAACACCTTCGTCACCATGACCGAAAACGGCGAGATCGGCAAGGTGGAGATCCAGCAGCAGAACAACCGCATCCTCTTTACGAAAGCCGACGGCTCCACCGTCTATAAAACGGCCATGGTGCCGGACGACGACCTCGTCTCGCGTCTGCTGGCGGCGGGCATCTCCACCACCGGCGAGGAGATCGAGCAGACCTCCGTGCTCACGAGCATCCTCGCCTGGATCGTGCCGCTGCTCGTGTTTATCTTCATCGGCCAGCTCCTCTCGCGCAGCATGATGAAGAAGATGGGCGGCAGCAACTCTATGATGTTCAACATGGGCAAGTCCAACGCCAAGGTCTATGTCAAGTCCGCCGAGGGCATCAAGTTCGACGACGTCGCCGGCGAGGACGAGGCGAAGGAGAACCTCACCGAGATCGTCAACTATCTGCATGATCCCGGCAAGTATCAGGAAATCGGCGCGTCCATGCCCAAGGGCATCCTGCTCGTCGGCCCTCCGGGTACCGGCAAAACGATGCTCGCCAAGGCCGTCGCCGGTGAGGCGAATGTGCCGTTCTTCTCCATGTCCGGCTCGGAATTCGTCGAGATGTTCGTCGGCATGGGCGCGAGCAAGGTGCGCGACCTGTTCCGTCAGGCGAAGGAGAAGGCGCCCTGTATCGTCTTTATCGACGAGATCGACGCCATCGGCAAAAAGCGCGACGGCCAGATGGGCGGCAACGACGAGCGTGAGCAGACGCTCAACCAGCTGCTGACCGAGATGGACGGCTTCGAAGGAAACACCGGCGTGATTCTGCTGGCCGCCACGAACCGGCCGGAATCGCTGGATCCCGCGCTGACGCGCCCCGGCCGCTTTGACCGCCGCGTGCCGGTGGAGCTGCCCGACCTCAAGGGCCGCGAGGAGATCCTGAAGGTTCACGCCAAAAAGATCAAGGTCGCCGAGGACGTCGACTTCAACAAGGTCGCGCGTATGGCGAGCGGCGCTTCCGGCGCGGAGCTTGCAAACATCGTCAATGAAGCGGCGCTTCGCGCCGTGCGCAACGGCCGCCGCTTTGCCACGCAGGCGGACCTCGAGGAGAGCATTGAGGTCGTCATTGCGGGCTATCAGAAGAAGAACGCCATCATGACCGACCAGGAAAAGCGCATCGTCTCCTACCACGAGATCGGCCACGCCCTCGTCGCGGCGAAGCAGACGAACTCCGCCCCCGTCCAGAAGATTACCATCGTCCCCCGCACCTCCGGCGCGTTGGGCTATACGATGCAGGTCGAGGAGGGCAACCACTACCTGATGAACAAGGAGGAGCTGGAGAACAAGATCGCGACGTTCACCGGCGGCCGCGCGGCGGAGGAGGTTGTGTTCGGCTCCGTGACCACCGGCGCCTCGAACGACATTGAACAGGCGACAAAGCTCGCCCGCGCCATGATTACCCGCTACGGCATGAGCGACGACTTCGATATGGTCGCGCTCGAGACGGTCACGAACCAGTACCTCGGCGGCGACGCGTCGCTCGCGTGCTCGGCCGAGACGCAGACGCAGATCGACCGGCAGGTCGTCGCCCTCGTCAAGCGCCAGCACGAGAAGGCGCTGCAGATCCTGCACGACAACCGCGAAAAGCTCGACGAGCTGGCGAACTTCCTCTATGAGAAGGAGACGATCACCGGCGAGCAGTTCATGCAGATTCTCAACGGGTGAGCGTGATGAACCTCCTGTTCTGCATCGACCGGGGATTTATCCCGCTGCTCGGCACCTGCGTGCGCTCCATCCTGAAAAACGGAGGCTATGAACGCTATGAGGCGTATGTACTCCACTCCGACCTGACGCAGGCCGATCAGGCGGCCATCCGCCGCTTCGGCGGCGAGCGGATGCACTTTACGTTCTTGACCGTGCAGGAGGAGCTGTTCGAGGGCTTCCCGTCCTCGGAGCGCTATCCGCGCCAGATCTACTACCGGCTGATCGCGCCGCTCCTGCTGCCGCGCGACATGGAGCGCATCCTGTATCTCGACGTCGACACCGTCGTCGTCAACCCCCTGACGGAGCTGGAGACGCTCCCGTTCGGCGACGCGTGGTTCATGGCCTGCACACATGTGCGCTACGCACTCTCGAAGCTCAATCAGGTGCGGCTGGGCATGGATCTCGGGAAGGATACGCCGTATCTCAACTCCGGCGTGATCCTCTATAACCTTCCGGCCTTCCGCGAGGGGCTGGACATCGCGCGCATCCGCGATTACGCGGAGGAGAAGAAAAGTGCGCTCGTCCTACCGGATCAGGACATTCTCACCGCCGTCTGCGGCGAGCACGTCCGCCTGCTCGACCCGCTGCGCTATAACCTCAGCGACCGGATTCTGGCGTTCCACAACGCCGACCTGCGCAGTCCTCAACTCGACGCCGACTGGGTGCGGCGAAACGGCGTCATCGTCCACTACTGTGGCAAGAACAAGCCGTGGCACGAAAACTACCGCGGCGTGCTCGACGTATTCTACCGCGAAATTGCCGCTGAAAAAGAATGAGCGAAGCCCGCAGACCGGAAAAATGGTCTGCGGGCTTTCATAATACGCGCTTTTTTGTGAATAAATACCGCCGCTGCGCTTGTCAGCGGGACGGCTTTGTGCTATAGTTACACTGTATTTTTACGCATAGGGGGCGCAATATGGCGCAGCTTTCCCAAAAACGGCTGTTTTTACTGGACATGGACGGCACGATTTACCTCAGCGACCGGCTCTTTGACCGCGTACCGGAATTTCTGGCGCGCGTGCGCGGGAGCGGCGGCCGGGCCGTGTTCCTCACGAACAACTCCTCGCGCGGCGTGGAGGATTATATCGAAAAGCTCCGCGCGATGGGGATCGAGACGGCGCGGGAGGACTATGTCACCTCCGTCGACGCCGCCATCCGTCACCTGCGGCTGCACCACCCCGGCAGGCGGTGCTACGTCTTCGGCACGCGCTCGTTTGCGCACCAGCTGGAGCAGGCGGGGGTTCCCCTCGCCGCAGGGCGGGACGGGGCGGAGGTACTTTTGTGCGGGTTTGACACGGAACTGACGTTTCAGAAGCTCGAGGACGCGTGCATTCTCCTCGGCCGCGGCGTCCCGTTCGTCGCGACGAACCCAGACTGGGTCTGCCCGACGTGGTATGGCTCAGTGCCGGACTGCGGGAGCGTGTGCCAGATGCTCACGCGCGCGACCGGGCGTGAGCCGGTCTTTGTCGGCAAGCCCCGGCCCGACATGGTGCGCCTCGCGATGGAGCGCACAGGCTTTTCCGAGGAGGAGACGGTCGTCGTCGGTGACCGGCTCTATACGGACGTCGCCTGCGGCGTAAACGCCGGGGTCGACACGGTGTTTGTCCTCTCCGGCGAGGGGACGTGCGCCGACATCGAACGATTTGACATCCACCCGACGTGGGTGCTGCAGGACATCGCGGCCATCTGCCGCGAGATGGAGGAAAACCGATGAAACTCAACTATAAACGCACAATTCTGGTGGGCTTTGCCTTTTTCCTGATCTGCGCCTTCTGGCAGGCGTATGACAACACGATTCCCCTGATTCTGACGAACAAGTTCGGCATGAGTCAGGCATGGTCGGGCGTGATTATGGCGCTCGACAACATTCTGGCGCTGTTCCTGCTGCCGCTGTTCGGCGCGATCTCTGACAAGCACACCGGCAAGCGCGGCCGCCGCACGCCGTTTATCGTCTTTGGCACGATCGTTGCGGCCATCGCGTTCATCAGCCTGTCGCTCGTCGACGATGCGCAGCTGAAAAACATCGACGCGGCCGCCGCCATCGACGATCCCGCCGCGCTGCGCGTCGTGTACCAGCAGGAGGCCGACCGCACACTCAAGACCCCCGACGGCGAGACATTCGTGCTCGAGGACACCTTCACGGAGGACGAATTTGCCGCCATCACGAGCCAGGTCACGACCGCTGAGGGCAAGACCGTCACGAACCATGACTACACGAACTATGTCGTGCCCGCGCGCCAGGCCTACACCCACCAGACGACCGTGCAGCACCCGGGCGCGCTCATCGGCTTTATCGTGCTGCTGCTCGTCGTGCTCGTGTCCATGGCCACGTTCCGCTCCCCCGCCGTCGCGCTCATGCCCGATGTTACCATCAAACCGCTGCGCAGTAAGGCGAATGCCGTCATCAACCTCATGGGCACCGCCGGCGGCATCCTCGTGCTGGCGATCGGCATGGCCTTCGCCACGAGCTCCGTGCGCAACTCGCTCATGAGCTACACGGCGTACTTCGCCGTGATCGCGGGCATCATGCTGCTGGCGCTGCTGATCTTCCGCCTGACGGTCAACGAGCCGAAGTTCGTCACCGAGATGCAGGCCGACAGCAAACGCTTCGGCATCGACAACGGCGACAGTGACGACGCGCCCGCAGGCTCCGGCAAGCTCGGCAAGGCCGAGCGCCGGTCGCTCATCTTCCTGCTGCTGTCGATCGTGCTGTGGTTCTTCGGCTACAACGCCGTGACGTCGAAATACTCCGTCTACGCCAGCAACATCCTGCACAAGGACTACAATCTCACGCTCATGCTCGCGCAGGCCGCCGCCATCGTGGCCTACCTGCCCGTCGGCATCGTCGCGTCCAAGATCGGCCGCAAGAAGACCATCCTCGGCGGCGTCGTGATGCTGGCCGCCGCGTTCGGCGTGGCCGCCTTCCTCAACGCTGAGAGCCCCACGATGCTCATGAACGCCATGTTCTGCCTCGCCGGTATCGGCTGGGCCACCATCAACGTCAACTCCTTCCCGATGGTCGTGGAGATGTGCTCCGGCAGCGACGTCGGCCGCTACACCGGCTTTTACTACACGGCCAGCATGGCCGCCCAGGTCGTCACGCCGATGTTCTCCGGCTTCTTGATGGACAAGCTCGGCATGACCGTGCTCTTCCCCTACGCCGCCATCTTCGTGGCCGGCGCGTTCGTGACGATGCTCTTTGTCCGCCACGGCGACAGCCGCCCCATCCCCGCCAAGGGCCTCGAGGCGCTCGACGTGGACGATTGACCGAAATTCACATTTGGAGGATGCAAATACTATGGAACGTCTGACCCGCAAACTGAAAAAGGGCGGCTACTCCGCCAACCGGCACTCCGAGGCCCAGCTCACCGAGCGCCTTGACCAGCTCAAGGGCGTGCACAAGCAGTGGCTGCAGGACGTATCGGACATGATGACCGGCATGAAGCAGAGCGAGGCCGCCGGACAGGAGGGCGCGCTCACGCTCATGATGCTGCAGGCGGGCTACGCCGCGATCGTGCGCATCGGCCGCCGGTTCGAGAGCGCGTGCCCCCCCGTCGAGGGCAGCGGCGACGACACCGCCACCGCGCTCGGCAAGCTCGAGGACCTGTACGAGCAGTGCGTGTCCGAGCTTGAGGACGTGAAGGAAGGGCTCGAGGAGTGCCGCGAAAACGGCTTCACGGACGATCTGGCCTACGACGAGCTGATGGTGACGAAGCTCGGCATCTCGCAGCTCATCAAGCAGTTCGACATCGCCACCGGCTACGCCGAGCCGGATCCGGAGCCGTATCAGTACCAGCCGAAAACGGACAAGCCGGTCGAATGAGCCGCGCACTCAAAAAGCAGCACGTGGACCTGCGGCGGCATCAGTGGCAGTACGAATAAAGAAAAAACCTCCGCGCCGGACGGCACGGAGGTTTTTGTGTGTAAGGGTCGATTACTTGAGTTCGACAGAAGCGCCGACTTCCTCGAGCTTCTTCTTGAGCTCCTCGGCCTCGTCCTTGGAGACCTGCTCCTTGATGGCGCAGGGGACACCCTCGACCTTCGCCTTGGCTTCCGCCAGGCCCAGGTTGGTGATCTCACGGACGGCCTTGATGACCTTGATCTTCTGATCGCCGAAGCCGGTCAGAACGACGTCAAACTCGGTCTTCTCCTCGGCGGCAGCAGCAGCGCCGGCCACCGGAGCGGCGGCAACAGCGGCAGCGGCGGAAACGCCGAACACATCTTCGATCTCGTGCACGAGCTCGGACAGCTCGAGGACGGACATAGCCTTGATCTCTTCGATCATAGCAGTGACTTTTTCGCTAGCCATGGTAATTTTCCTCCTAAATAGTTAAGTGAAGTGGTCGCCTTATTCGGCGGCGGGAGCTTCGGTCTCGGCAGGTGCGGCGGCGCCGCCCATCTGCTCGACGACCTGATTCAGGCAGACGGCCAGACCCGTGATGGGGGCCAGCATCGTGCCCAGGACCTTGGAGTACAGCGCATCCTTGTTCTGGAGCTGCGCGATCTCCGCGATCTCAGCGTCACTGAGGACCTTGCCCTCGAGGAACGCGCCCTTGACGATGAACTTGTTGTCCTTCGCCATCTTCTCGCTCATGTCGTGGATCATGCGGATCGGGACGATCGGGTCTGCTGTGCTGGTTGCGAGCGAAGTCGTACCATTGAGCAGATCACTCATTGCCTCGAGGCCGGCGTCCTTGAGCGCAAAGCGGGTCAGGGTGTTTTTGACGACGGAATACTCCACGTCATTCTGACGCAGCTCGGTGCGCAGCTTGGTGTCTTCATCGACGGTGATGCCCTTGTAATCGACGAACACGCCGGCGCTGGCGCCCTTGAGCCGCTCGGCCAGAGCGGCGACGATCGCCTGCTTCTCGCTGAGAACTTTTGCGTTCGGCATAGTGTGATTTCACCTCCGTGTGAAAGATACACGCCCAAAAAAATTTCCGCGGCCAAAGCCCCGGAAACAGAAAAAGAAACATCGTGATGGATGCATCCTCGGCAGGATTTCCGCGGTCAAGCCACCTGCTGTCTTTGGAGCGCTCTAATAGAATACCAGATGTCCCCGCGCGTGTCAAGTCCTTTTCCGCGCGGAGCACCGGTTTTTTAAAAATGAGATGGCCTCCGGAGGAGTGCCGGAGACCATCGCAAAAAATCCCACAAAAAACTTTTACCCTAAACTGCTGTGATTAGTCTAGCATGTTTCCTCACATGTGTCAAGCCTTTTTGCGACAATCTGCGCCCCGGCGAGCAGTCACGCTCGGCGCGCCCCTCACCAGTCCATGGTCGCGATTCCCTCGCCGAGCGACATGCCGCAGCGGCCGTGGCCGGGATAGAGCGTGAGATCGGGCGGCAGTGTGCGCAGAAACGGCACGGTGCGCTCCATGAGCACGGCAGCGTCGCCCCCGCGCAGGCGCGTGACGACGGCGTTGCCCGGCACGAGCGAGTCGCCGCTGAAAAAGGCGTCCGGCCCGATGCGGTAGCACGCGCTGCCGCGCGAGTGGCCGGGCGTGGCATAGCCCTCGAGGTGCAGCACGCCCCAGTCGAGCGCGATGTGATCGCCGAAGGTCATGTCCGGGGCATACGTCTCGGTCTTGAGCTGCAGCGTGCGCAGAAAGTCGCGTGCGGCCGCCCCGCGCGACACGCTCAGCGCCGCAAGCAGCACGGGCGTTGTGTTGCCGGGGTTGCGCAGCCAGGGGGTGCAGTTTTCCTGCCAGAGGGTGCGCGCCGGGAGCGCGCGCTGCATCCGGCCGAGGCCGGAGATGTGGTCGACATGCTCATGCGTGAGCACGAGCAGCACGTGGTACCCCTGCAGGCGCTGCATGGCCGCCTCGTCCGGCCAGGGGTCGAGGACGATCGCGTCGCGCCCCTGCGTGACGACGTACATATTCGAGCCGATGGGCGGAAAGGGGATGCGTTGGATCTGCATGGCGGCTCAGTCCTCCCGGGGCAGGGCGAGCAGCTGGTGGCTGAGCGGCAGCTCGGACGGGCGGCTGTTTTCCAGTGTGACGGTGCCGCGGCTGCCGCCGCGGATCCAGCCGCGGCGCACGAGCTGGCGCAGCGTTTCGCGGGCGGTGCCGTCGCTGCCGTCATAGAGCGCGACCTCGCCGCCGAGGGCGGCGCGGATGGCCCGGCGGGCAAACGGGAAGTGCGTGCAGCCAAGCACGGCCGCGTCCACGCGGCCGGCATAGGGGCCGAGCTGCCGCGCGAGGTAGGCCGTGAGCGCGGGCGAATCGAGCTCGCCCCGCTCGACAAACTCCACCAGCTCCGGGCACGGCAGCGGCGTGATCTCGGCGCAGCCGGCGCACTGGTGCATGAGCGCGACGAACTTTTCCTCCCGCAGCGTCAGGGGCGTGGCCAGCACGAGCACGCGCCGGTGGTGCGCCACGGCGGGCTTGAGCGCCGGCTCGATGCCGATGACGGGGATGTCCGGAAAGGCGGCGCGCAGCGGGCCGATGGCCGCGCTGGTGGCCGTGTTGCAGGCGATGACGGCAGCCTTGATGCCGCGGTCATACAGCCGGGCGATGACGTCCTGCGTCAGGCGGCGGACCTCCGCGACCGGGCGCACGCCGTAGGGGGCATTGGCCGAGTCGCCGAAATAGAGAAAGTCCTCCCCCGGCAGGCGCTGCACGAGCGCGCGCAGGACACTGATGCCGCCGAGGCCGGAATCAAACACCGCGATCGGAAGCTCCGTCCGCTCCATGGCATGCCCCTCCTTTCCGGGATGCAGTACAGAATGCATCTATTGTACCACATTCGGCGCACTTTTCAAGTCAGGCAGTGACGCGCTGGCTCATGCGCGCGATACCCGCCTTGGCCGTGTCGAGCAGGCCGGTGTCCTGAAAGATGCCGGAATAGGCTGCCGAGATGCACACGATGGCCTACCCCATCAGCTTCGGCTACGCAAAGCGCGCCTACCCATGGAGCGTGCTGGCGGACTTTATCCGCATCGCCCGCGCGCAGTATCCGCAGCCGGTATGAAAACATCCCCCGGAGCAGACGCTCCGGGGGATGTGCCTATCTATGCTTACTTGTTCCAGGGGTTGGCCGGGTCGGGGTCCGTCGGGTCCCAGCCGCGGTTCGGGCTGGAGATATCGAGCCACGGGGCCGACGGCTTCGGCACCGGGAGGGACGAGGCGTTGTAGATCGACACCGTGGTACCGAGCGGGCAATTGTCGTAGATCCACTTGGCGTCCGCCACCGTCAGGCGCACGCAGCCGTGCGAGCAGACCGTGCCGAGCTGGTTATACAGCCGGTAGGACAGGTCGTTCTTGTGCGGGCTGTTGTACGGCGAAGAGTGGAAGAGATAGTTGCCGGTGATCTGCGTGCAGTACTGCCCCCAGCAGCCCTGCAGCGGGTGCCAGGCCGCCTTGAACGGCGTGCGGAACGTGCCGATCGGCGTGGTCTGGCCGGGGCCGCAGACAAACGCGTGGTGGAGGATGGAGTAGTCGCCGCTCTTATCGAGACCGTACACGAGCACCGTGCACTGGTTGCGCACGACCTCGAGCTTGTAGGGGTACTGCGCGCTCTGGAGCTGCGCATACTCCGCGTCCGTGTAGTTGTTGACCGGGACGACGAACGTGGTGCGGATCACGTCGGTGCCGCACAGGAAGAGGATCTCGACCGTGTGCTGGGAAGGCATGTCGCGCTTCCAGACGGACTCTTCCACGTAGAAGCCCGGCGTGATGGACTTGCCGTCGAGCGTGTAGTGGCGCGTGGGCTGCTGCACACCATCCACATACCAGATGAGGGTCGCCTCGCCCGGTGTGGTCTGATATTCCGACGGGAAGTAACGATAGGTCACGTACAGGTCGACGGTTCGGCACTCCGGCGAGAGCGCAGGCACGGGGTCGGTCACGACCTTGCCGACGCCGCGGAGCATGGGGTCATACTCCGAAGCGGTCTTGTCGGCCGCGAGCGTGACGGTGCAGCCGCGCGCGAGCAGGCGCACAAGGCCGGCATGGCCGGTGCCTGCAACCGTCGTGTCCTCGGCCGCGACGGCGAGCGTGTCGACCGTGCCGCCGACGGTAACGGTGCCGTTCGGGTCGGTGCGCACGACGAGCGTGCCGGTGATGTCCATGCCGCCGAGGTCACGTCCGGCGGCGCCGCCGAGGTAGAGCGTGCCGGAGAAGGCGTCCGCCGTCAGGGGCGCGGTGCCGGTATAAACGACGCGGCCGGAGGCCGGGAGCGCAGCGGCATCGGAACAGAACTGCAGGCCGAGCTCATAGAGCATCTGCGCGATCTCGGCGCGGGTGATGGTGGCCTTGGGGCTCAGGCGGCCCGCGTCGCCGCTGACGATGCCGGCCCTGACCAGACCGGCCACCGAGGCGACCGCCCAATTGCTGACGGCGGAAGCATCCGTGAAGGCGGCAAGATCGGCGGCCGTGCCGTCGGCCACGGCGAAGGCGCGGGCGATGACGGACATGGCCTCCTGGCGCGTAATGCTGCGGTTCGGGCCCATGGTGCCGTCACCGCAGCCGCTGAAGATGTTCATCTGCGCGGCAACGCTCAGCTCCGGGTAATACCAGGTGCCGGTGCTGACATCGGTAAAGTGCGTGATATCCTTGCCGGCCGTGCAGCCGAACACGCGCACGAGCATGGCGGCCATCTGGGCACGCGAGGCGTTGCTGCCCGGCAGCATATTGCCATCGGCATCGCCGAAGAGAATACCCTGATCGCGGGCAAAATCCATCGCCGCCTGATACCACGGGCCGGACGGCGTGGGCGTCGGACTGGGTTCCGGGCTGGGCTCGGGGCTGGGCTCGGGACTGGGCTCGGGACTGGGCTCCGGCTCGCCAGTGGGATCGATGGGATCGCCGGTAGGGGCAGTGGGCTCGCCCGTCACGGCCGGGGACTGCACGGGGTCGGGCTCTGCGGCGATGACCGGCACGGCGGCCAGCGTCAGCACACACGCGAGCACGAGCAGCAGGGACAAAAAGCGTTTGCGCATGGTTCTTTCCTCCATATTTTCCTGTGGGATGTGCGATGGTTTTATTATACCGGACGGCGGTGATTTTTCAACATTTTTCGCAGCGATTTCAACTTTTTTAAGTTCCTGTGACGCGCAAAAAAAGCAGCGCGCCGGGAAGCACGCTGCAAGTTTACATAATTTAGTTTACATAATTACAAGTTCAGCAGCTCCGCCACGTCGTCCTCCCCGTAGACGCGGATGCCGTGCGCAGACAGGAGCGCGGCGGCGACCCCGTCGCCGGGCGTGAGCGTGCCGGTGAAGGTGCCGTCATAGATCCCGCCCTTGCCGCACGAGGGGCTGCGCTGCTTGAGCAGGGCGGCCGTGCAGCCGAAGCGTTGCGCGAGAGCGAGCGTCTGCTGCGCGCCGCGGGTATAAGCGTCCGTGACGTCGGCGCCGGTGCGCATGACGACGCGGCTGCCCTGCCGCTCGGACGGCGCGCGCGGCGTCGGCAGGCCGCCGAGCTGCTCCGGGCAGGCGGGCACGAGCGTGTGCCGGGCCGTGAGTGCGCGGAGGGTTTCCTCCGGAAGGCCCTTCGACGCGCCGTCATACCGGCAGGCAACGCCGAGCAGGCAGGCACTGATGAGCAGCTTCATCGTCCACCGCGCTTTCCGCGGCTCCACGTGAAGCCGAAGATCATGCCGAGCACGCCGCCGGCGATGTGCGTGAGCTGGGCGAGGCCGGCCGTGCCGGTGACGGCCTGAAAGATCTCGCTGCCGAGGTAGAGGATGAGCACGAGGATGAGCGTGAGCGGGATGGTGCCGGTGCGCATGCCGGCGAACGACGCGAGCACGATGAGCATGAACACGACACCGGACGCGCCCATGAGCGCGCTGTTCGGGAAGAAGAACCAGAGCACCAGCCCCGTGACGAGCGCCGTGAGCGCGATGGCGAGCAGGATGCGCTTGCCGCCGAAGCGCTCCTCCGCCGTCGGCCCGACGACGAGCAGCATGACGATGTTGCTGCAGTAGGCGGCGAAATCCGGATGGCCGAGCACGTGCAGGAAAAAGCGCGGGTAGGTCAGCCAGTCCGTCAGCGACGAGCGGTAAACGCAAAAGAGGTTCTGCGTCGTCCAGCCGTCAGTGAGCTGGCCGAGGCCGAGCGCGAGCAGGCTCAGCAGCGCGAACGTGAGGATGACGGGCGAATTATACAGGATCGTGATGGAATGTTTCTTCATAAGTACCTCTCAAAACCAAACGCGCGCAGGTCCTCCGGGACCGGCGCGGTGATGTGCAGGAGCTGCCCTGTGACGGGCTGCGTGAGATCGGCCGCGGCCGAATGCAGCGCGGGGCGCGCGAGCAGGGACGCATCGCCGCCGTAGAGCACGTCGCCGAGCAGCGGATGGCCGAGCGCGGCGAAGTGGACGCGGATCTGGTGCGTGCGGCCGGTGCGCGGCAGGACGCGCAGGAGCGTGTACCCGTCCCGTTCGGCGAGCACGGTGTAGTCCGTGACGGACGGCTGGCCGTCCGGCGCGGCGGTGCGGCGGGTGGTGCCGTCGTCCGCGCGGGCGATGGGCAGGTCGATGGTGCCGCGCGGCGGCAGACCGGTGCCGCAGGCGGCGGCGAGATACGTGCGCCGGAAATCGCCGGTGTGCAGCACGCGGCGCAGCCGGTCGTGCACATAGCCGCTGCGGGCGACGAGCATGACGCCGGACGTGCCGCGGTCGAGCCGGTTGACGGGGTGAAAGACGGCATCCGGCCCGAGATAGGCAGCCAGCGCGTTGGCGACCGTGGGGTCGCCGCGGTCGTACCCGCCGTGCACGGCCATGCCGGCGGGCTTATTGAGCGCGAGCAGGTCGGCGTCTTCATACAAAATGTCCAGCGGCACGGCCACGGGCGTGAAGCGGCCGCCGGCGCGCTTGTCGTCGATGCGCACGGTGAGGGTGTCCCCCGCCGCGACGCGGTCGACGGTGCGGGCGTGCGCGCCGTTGAGGCAGATGCCGTCCGGCACGGTCTTGACGCGGGCGATGGCCCCGTCGGCCATGCGCAGTTCACGCCGGAGCAGGCTCTTGACCGTGCGGCCCGCCTGCTCCGGCGTGACGGTGAGCGTCAGCCGGCGCATTCCTGCGCGGCCAGCGCGGCCTCGTATGCGGCGCGGGTGCGGCTGTCAAAGCAGACCATGCGCACGCGCGTGATCTCGGGATGGCCGGCGAGATAGGCCGTGATCTCGCGCACGGCGATCTCCGCCGCCTGATTCAAGGGGAAGTGGTAGATGCCCGTACTGATGGACGGGAAATCGACCGTGTGGCAGCCGTTCTCGCTCGCGAGGCGCAGGCTGTTGCGGTAGCAGTTGGCCAGCAGCTCAGGCTCGCCGTGCTGCCCGTCGCGCCAGCGGGGGCCGGGCGTGTGGATGACGTGGCGCGCCGGCAGGCGGTAGCCGCGGGTGATCTTCGCCTCGCCGGTGCGGCAGCCGTTGAGGCCGCGGCACTCGTTGAGCAGACCGGTACCGGCGGCCATGTGGATGGCCCCGTCTACCCCGCCGCCGCCGAGCAGCGAGCAGTTGGCGGCGTTGACGATGGCGTCGACGTCCGACTTCGTGATGTCGCCCTGAATGACTTCAAAACGGTTCATGCGGTTACCTCCTTATCGTCGATGGTGACGGTGATGTGATCGTCCTGCGCGTCGATGCCGATGTCCCCGGCGGCCCGGCGCTGGGCGACGATGGCCGTGGCGATGGCGTCCTCCACGTCGCGCTGGATGGTGCGGCGCAGGTTGCGCGCGCCGTAGGTCTCGCTGTAGCCCTTGCGGACAAGGTAGTCGATGACGGCAGGCGTCCAGTGCAGGGTCATGCCGCGCTCGGCCATGGCGGTGCGCACTTCATCGAGCATGAGCGCCGCGATGGCGCGGAAGTTTTCCTCCGTGAGGTGGTTAAAGTAGACGATCTCGTCGATGCGGTTGAGAAACTCCGGACGCAGGAACTCGTTGAGGGCGCGCTGCGCGCGCTCGCGGCTCTGATCGTCCGCGCTCAGGCCGAAGCCGAGCGCGCCGGTGCGCGTGTTGCTGCCGGCGTTTGTGGTCATGATGATGACCGTGTTTTCAAAGTTCACGGTGCGGCCCTGCGCGTCCGTGATGCGGCCGTCGTCGAGGATCTGCAGCAGCAGGTTCATGACGTCCGGGTGCGCCTTTTCGATCTCGTCGAAGAGGACGACGGAGTACGGGCGGCGGCGGATCTTCTCCGTGAGCTGGCCGGCCTCATCATAGCCGACGTAGCCCGGAGGCGAGCCGATCATGCGCGAGACGGAGAACTTCTCCATGAACTCCGACATATCCAGCCGGATGAGCGACTCGGGCGCGTGGAAGAGCTCGTCGGCGAGGCGCTTGACCAGCTCCGTCTTGCCGACGCCGGTGCCGCCGACGAACAGAAAGCTTACGGGCTTGCGCTTGGCCTGCAGGCCGACGCGGTTGCGCCGGATGGCAGCGCAGACTGTACCGATGGCCTGGTCCTGACCGACGATGTGCGCGCGCAGCCGGTCACCGAGACCGGCGAGCTGCTCAAACTCATCGGCGCGGATGCTCGCGGCCGGGACCTTCGTCCAGAGCTCGATGATGCGCGCAAGGTTATCCGCCGTGAGCTCCGGGCGGCCCTTGGCGCGCAGGGTATCAAGCTCGGTCTGCAGCTGCATCTCGCGGCTGCGCAGCTCGGCAATGCGGGCATAGCGGCGGTCAAGCTCCTGCTCGTCATAATCGTCGCCGGTCTTCGGTGGCGCGGAGGCCAGCAGCTCGCGCTCGCGCGCGTAGTCGCCGATCTCCTTTTCGACTTCGTCCGCGCGGATGAGGTCGGGATTTTTCAGATTCACGTCCGAGCAGGCCTCGTCGATGAGGTCGATGGCCTTGTCGGGCAGGAAGCGGTCGGTGATA
>OOBJ01001382.1_pt1 | contig 15144 bp, 22 predicted proteins | sample 1671331 | NCBI WGS metagenome assembly OOBJ01 (sample SAMN06348145, study PRJEB24527) | human gut metagenome | biome: human gut; feature: ankylosing spondylitis patient; material: feces | host: Homo sapiens | place: China | collected 2015-10 | reverse complement strand
TAATGCTATAGTTTGACTGTAGTGAAAGGAGGTCTTTTTGTATGCAGAAAAGCACCTTAAAGAGAAATAAACGAATGTAGAACCTAAAATGCTCAAAAAAGAATTAAAGGGCCATGAGATTCTCAAAATATGCCTTATACACGAATATAGACACAGTAGACTGGAATAAAAAAGAAAAAGTTGAGGAGTGGAGATCTTCATGGGCAGAACATGCAAATAGATATTTAGAAAATTGGAAACCTATATCTTTTTTTATAACTTGAAAAAAAATGCAAACAATATTATACTAATCTTACTAAGTAAGATAACTTAGAAAACAAAGAGGAGGCGTTATGATGAATAAGTCAAATTCTGTTACCTGTTCTTTTACAATGGACAGAGATGTTTATAATGCATATAAGAGTGTTGTTTCTGCATACGGAGAAAACGTAAAAGGAAATCTTGTTCGATACATGAAGAATGTAATTAAATATGAGACACCTAATGCTGAAACAATTGAGGCTATTGAAGAGGTAAGAAACTTAAAAGAGAATCCAAACAAAAAAACATATAGTAGCTTTGCTGGGTTAATGAAGGATATTGATAATGAGTAAGTATGAGATAGTCCCGACTAATAAATTCAAGAAAGACTTAAAAATGGCCATTAAAAGAGGATATAACATGACTCTTATAGAGGAGGTTATTGATATACTTGCTAAAGGAGAACAATTACCTGAAAAATACAAAGATCATAATTTAGCAGGTAATTATAAAGAGTGTAGAGAATGTCATATAACTCCAGACTGGTTATTGATTTATGAAGTTGATGATAAACATTTATTCTTATATTTAACAAGAACAGGAACTCACAGTGATCTATTTTAATGGAAATGTCACCCTATTTCTAGGGTGACATTATTTTGATGCAAAAATGTAAACAAAAAACTACTGATAATATAACGTAACCTAGAAGGATGTGTTAACTTGAAAAACTATAGATTAATAAAAGAAGAAAATATATTTTATAAAAAATAAAAAAGAGCATAAACGCTCTTTTTTATTTTTTATAAATATCCCTTCTATGACCGATTTCAAAAATGCTGATAGTTATTATCTCTTCTTCAATTGATGCAAATAATCTATAATCTCCTACCCTGTATCTCCAAATCCCTTTTAGATTTCCTTTCAAAGCTTTTCCATGCAGTCTAGGATCAGGAGTATTGACTAGATTTTTGATAACCCAGTTTTTTATAACACGAACAGTTTGCTTATCTAATTTTTTTAACTGTTTAACTGCAGATTCAGTAAATTCTACTTTATACATTTAGACACCAAGCATTTTCCAAACTTCAGTATGATCATATGTTTTTTCTTGTTTAGCTTTTTCAAACGCATATAAGATACGATCTTCATCAAGATCAAGATCATTCTCAATTTTATCCAGAACAGCATCACGAATAAACTGGCTCATATTTAACTGATTAACAGAAACATAGTCATGAATTAATTTAGATTCATCGTCATTAACTCTTAAAGAAATTGTAGTCATAATAAAGCCTCCTTTATGTATTACTTGTAATACAATTATATAATTGAAGTTCTTTTTTGTCAAAGACCTAGAGACAAGAAAATATAGATTTTTTTACCAGTAAAACATGTTCTACAATAAGAATATAAGGCCTCGCCGATTGAGAGCGCAAACTCAACCTTAAGGCTATCGCCGTAAGGGTTTGCGGTCTTGCAGACGGCTAGAAAGGAGAGAAATTTATGGCAACAGTTTATGGTAGAATAGCCAAAATTTCGAATGTAGTTGGTCGTTCTAATTATTTGAATGATGAGAAGCGACAAGAAAAAATCGTATTGCAAAAAATAGAAATGCAATACTCATGGCAGGAACATTCTTCTTTTGAAAAGGAACATCAAAAATCGAATGTTGCCAATAATGAGGCACTTGAAGTTCATATTGCTTTACCGAATGAACTGGCCGAAGATAAACGAAGATTAGAGCAAGTCTGCGATGACTTGGCTCATGAGATAGTTGGTAAAAATAAGGACTATGAATATGCAGTTCATTGGAATCACAATCGCACGAATCTTCATGTCCACATTCTTTTTAGTGAGCGTGAAAACCAAATAGATCTCGAGCCTAAAGTCTACAAGAAAGATATTTGGCATGACAAAGATACGCATAAATTAGCGAAAGCAAATAGTGAAAATGCTGTGTTGGTTCATAAAAAGGGCGAAGTCCAACGAGATAAAGAGGGTAATATCAAATACCAAACGGACATATTCAAAGTAAAGGATAAGAAATTTACTGAACGTTGGTGGTTACATCACAAAAACAAGATAGTCAAAGACACTTTAAATAAGTACGGTTACAAATTAGATTTACACGATGGTATAAAAAATAACCCCTATCTATCACAGAAGAAGTTATACAAAGGAGCAAGTAAAGATTATTTAGATAATGCAAAAGCGTGGAATACAGAAGTTAAACGATATAACGAAAACGTAAAACAACATATCGAATTAGAACCGATACAATTAAAAAATTACATTTCTATTAAACAAGAAGTCCTGGAAAATGTAAAAGAGGCAAATGCTGAAGAAAAGAAAATAACGCCAAAAGCAATTGAGTTAGTGCATGAAATGGCAGACTGGGTCATGGACACCCTCCGAAATCTTAAAGTATATATCAAACGAAAAAGCAGAGAATATGAGGCTGCAAAGGCCTGGAATGGAATAAAAGATAAATTCAATGACATGTTTAAAGAAAATAAAAGACTTGATAATGAAATTAAAAGTCTAAGCAATCAGATTGAAGATCTAAATCATCTTGATCATGAATTTACAGAAGTGATAGACAGCAAGTTAAGTCTGATACATGACATAGAAGAACAAGATATGCGCCAAAAAGAGATGTTAAGTCAGCTAAAGGTATTAGAACCGGAAGCATATAAAGACCTCACACAGGAGGAATATCGAAAGGAAATCAAAGGATTGAGCTTTGAAGAACGTATAGATAAAGCTACATCTCTGATTGAAGAACATCAAAGAATGATAGAAAGGAGCAGAGGATATGAGATCGATATCTAAGAAAAGCAATCTGGATAGGCTGAAGCAGCAGGTACAACAAACAAGCAATCAGCAGTACCAGATACAGACGCAGAAGGATGAATTAGAACAAACAGTTGCTTGTAAAAAACAAGAATTAGATTCTAATCAAGATGCAATGAGACAACTGATTCGTTCTGTATTCGCACAAAATGAAGTGGCTGCAGCAAAAGAGAAGGAACAATTGAATGACAGATTAGATAGGTTTGCCCATAACCAGCAGGTAATGAATCAGCAAATCATTGAATTAAACGACAATATCACGGATACAACCTCATTAAATGCGCTGTACGAGGCAAAAAGAAAAGAACTTGATTTAAACTACAGAAACCAGGAAACTGTTCTTAAGGAACAAATCAAACGGCTTTCAGAGCGCATAGAATATCAAGAAAACAAATTAAACAGCATAAATAGATTGATTGAATCCAAAAAGGAAGAGTTTGATAGAATCAGTGAAGATTTGAAAAAGAAAGAATTTTGGATCAACTTTAAAAATGTATGGATCAATAAGTGGATAGCATTTGTTTCGGCTGGATTTTTGCTTGTATTTATTGGCGGTTTTTTAGGATGGCCAACATATAAAGTGATGAACAGTGTTTTAAAAATTATTAGGAGCGTTTTTTAATTATGATATAGACATCTTTAATGGTGAATAAGCTTGTACACTTGACCTGTAAGTAAGGTAATGAAATATGTGTACAGAAATCAATTTATACAAGACGTTATATAAGTGTTGGTTTTAGCTTTATATCCTAATTTATTAAATGTGTCTATATATTAAAAAAAGAGGGCTTCCCCTCTTTTTGATTTTCACTCTAGCACTATGTAATCAGAATGCTAGTCTAATTTGCTATAGTAAAACCATGACCAGATATCGATTTTCAAAGTCTTTTATTTGTGTATATTTTTATGATTTTTTTGACTAGAGGATAGCCGATTATTATTATCATCAATCCAACAAATATATTAATAAAAACTTTAGCCTCAAATGAGAAAATATATTTTTGATAAAATAAAGTAAGAATATATTGAGTAACTCCCATTAAAATTGATAGAAATATAATAATCAAAAAAGAATTTTTATTTTTCATTGCCATCCAAAATTATTAACACGGCCCGCAAAATAATTATAATCTACCCAAACACCATTTTTTATATTATCTCCTATAACTGTGCTTAAGTATGCTCCGATGATTGCACCGGCAGCAGCTCCACCAATTTGACCAAAAAAGCCTCCTAAAGCTGTTGATCCTCCGGCGATAGTTGCATTTACTAAAGCTTTAGTTTGTCCAGCATCTAAATATATACGAGCATAATTCCAATGAAATTCAATAGCATTTTTTCCATAGGCACGTGTGGCTATTCTAGGAGTTGCAATTTTATTTGAAGGATTAATAATTAAATCTTCGTTAACAATAGTTTCATTAGCTTTCTCAACCATTAATTTTACTGTTTCCAAATCTTCTTGATTGAATACTGTTTCATCAACAATGTTTAAGACATATTTATTATTTTGGACAATGATAAATTTATCAAATTCATTATAGTTTTTTTCTTTATTGTTATCTAAATAAACTGATTTTTCTTCTGCATACACAGGAGTTGATATTAAATTATAAGGTAAAATAGCCAAGGATAACGCTAACAATAATTTTTTTGATTTCATAATATTTAACCTTTCTGATATATAAATTTATAAAGTGATTAACCATGGTTACAGAAAAATTATAGCAAATAATTAAATAAATAAAAGTCTTATAAAGTAGTGATTTTTTGATTACTATTATAATGATGTGAAATCAGTAAAAAATGCCATTTTCTTCAAAACTGTTGATTTTAGGGTGCTTAATGTTACAAAAAAATAACAAGAAAGAGATTTGACATCGTCTTGCTTTTTGATGAATCCGCCACCATGGAATACTCAAATATATAATGAATAAATTAATTGAATCCAAACAGGAAGAGCTTGATAGAATCAGTGCAGATTTGAAAAAGAAAGAATTCTGGATCAACTTTAAAAATGTATGGATCAATAAGTGGATAGCATTTGTTTCGGCCGGGTTTTTGCTTGTATTTATTGGAGGCATTTTAGGATGGCCAACATATAAAGTGATGAACAGTGTTTTTAAAATTATTAGGAGCGTTTTTTAATTATGATATAATCTTTCTGTTGCCTAGGCTCACCAACGCGAAGGAGGTGAGAACGTGGTTGAATTAATCTGTACTTTTTTAGTTTCTGTCGGAGCAAGTGTGGTTGCCTACTACATTTGCAAGTGGCTTGACAAAAATGACTAGGTAATAAAGCACAAACAGAGTGGATTGACTACCCACTCTTTTTTTTCAAAAAAAAGAAGAACTGAGTGACTGGGTCAGTTCTTCTTACGTGGCTTTTAATCTGTACTTTTGCCTACTTGAATTATATCATGAACTTTTAAAAAGAAAAAGTCCGAGACTTAGCAAAAGCTAAATACGAGGACACGTACTTATTGACTACCCTTAAATTGTATCATGTATTTTAGATCATTAATAGACTGTGTTTTTGTGTTTGTACTTGATAGAATTCTTATATAAAGATACATAAAGAATGAAAAAGGAGCTGTGATAAAAATGGACAGTTGAATATTTTATACCTCTAATAAATCAATTAATTCTAGTTTTGTCTCATTTTTAACAATAAAATTATACAAGGAGGAAAAGAGATGATGAGCACACAAGTACAAGAAAAAAATATTGTTAGAATATTTGCAAAAATAATTTCATTTTTATTCACATTATCATTTATTATAACTTCTGCACTCCCTATAAAAGCTAATTCTGAAATCCCAAATATTTCTGTAGTTCAAATTAATAAAATACTTTCTCTGTTACTGGTCCAGACGGATCTGTATCAACCATACACGAATATAATGTTGGAATGGAAAATCAATGGTATGAAGTAGTTACTGCAAAAGGGATTTATTATACAATTAAAGAATCAGATAACAAGATAATCATATCTGACGGACAATCTACAGAATCTTTTGATTTATATAATCCTACATCTATCTCCTATGAACCTTCGGCATATGCAGGTATTCCTTGGGAAGGTTCTTGGGGAACAATTACTCAAAGCAATGGATCAAGATCTGTTACTATTGGTGATTATGGCATGATTTTAGGTGTACTTGCAGCTATAGCAAAAGTTAGTGTCGCTCATTCTGTTATAGTTACCGTAGCAACATGGATGGCTGGAAAACTCGTAAAAGAGGCTTATTTTCACTATAAACAACAAACAAGAATATGGCATGGATGGGTAGAATCTAGAAATGTAACAACGTATTATACAAGTTCTACTTATAAAACACTAGTCCCTGGTTCTTCAACTGTTTATAGTTCTCCTGTAAAATTACATACTGTTACCTAACTATACATGCGTAAAATAATAAATCTGAAAGTTATGGATATCTATAAAAAAGTCATAGATATCCATAAAAATCATACTATTTTATCTATATTACTAATTATTGGTTTAGATTTTTCAATATTACATCGGGATAATAAAGTAATTTTATGTACAGGAATATCTTTGATAATTTTTTCAATATTAGGGACTATCTATTATAAAAAAAGAGGATATTAAGTCCTCTTTTTTTGTTGATAAACTTTTTTCAAACAAGCTCCTTCTCTTTTAAGTCTTTTAAGATACCAGATTATGCTATAATTTTTATTGGAGGTATTTGTATGTTTTTAGATACGTCCATGTACTTGTGCTGCCAAATTTACCTATATGAATTTAGATACAATCATTCAACTTTTGTTGATTTACTTGATTGTTGTAGAGATAAAGAAAAAGGACTAGTTACATAGTCCTCGGTAGCACAGTACAAAATAAAAAGAGAGGACTGCAATCCTCTCTTTTCTTTTAGTGTTGCCACCAAATTTACCTACTTGAATTATATCATGAACTTTTTAAAAGTAAACATCCGAGACTTAGCAGAAGCTAAGTACGAGGACACGTACTTATTGACTACCTTTAAATTGTATCATGTATTTTAGATCATTAATAGACTGTGTTTTTGTGTTTGTAATTGCTAGAATTCTTATATAGAGATACATAAAGAATGAAAAAGGAGCTTTGATACAAATGGATATATCAGTGATTTTTATATAGTGGTAATAGTAGAAAGGAGATGAACACTATGAAAAAGTTTATACTAATACCTATTTTGGTTAGTCTTTGTGTAGGAAGTACAATAAATTATAATTTTGGATCTACAGCTTATGCAAAAGCAACTACACCTACTGCATGTGAGATCAGAACCACAACAACAGAAGCTTCTAAAGAAGGACAAGAATTCGTAGAATATATATTAGAAAAAGAAAATATAGATATTAATAGTGATACAACATCCGTTGAATACTATGATGATGGAACAGCTAGTGTAACAACAATATTAGAAAATGGAGATGCGGAAATTTTTAGTTCTCTAACTAAAGAGCAAGCAAAGGATATTTATGAATATCAAAAATCAAACTCTGAGAATGATGAAAGAGGACTTTTGTCTGAGGCGATTTTCTGGGCTATTGTGAAAATATATAAAATTCTTAAAAATGCTGGAAGAGTTGTTGGTTATTCATGTGCAATTGTTCAAATGACTGGAAATGGGAATCCTTGTGCATATTTAACAGATCAAATTATTCAAGGATTAATTAATTCACAGCAAGCAAAATATGAAGTAAGTCAATATATTTATAAAGATTCAGCATGTCCATATCCGATTAATTCTTTACAATGTTCTCAGCCTCCATATGCATATATAAAAACTTATTTAAAACGAGTAAGTTAAATGGGGAAGTTATATGGCAGGTGTAGCTATAATTATTTCAATAGTATTGTTTATTATATCGCAAATATATTTTCCTTTGTGGACATTGATATCATACATTATACTTTCTTTACCATTGGCAATTTACAGTTTTTATAAACACGATATAGGAAAAGGCATTTTTTATGTATTAGATATCTTATTTTTTATATGTTTGTATATATACACACATCATTTAGAAGAAACAAATGATAAAATTATTAAAAAATAAAAAAGTAGATGATTGCATCTACTTTTTTATTTTAATAGTTCTTTTTCCTTTAGGTCTTTTAAGATAAGACTCGTAATATAAGATGTAACGTTACGTGCTTCGGATTCGGCAGCATCCTTCACTTTTTCTTCCAGGTCTTTTGGAAGATGCAAACTGAAACAGTATTTAGATTTATAATATTTCTTAGTCTGTGTTTTAGGTTCTTCTGGTCTATCAATTCTAATAGCTGTCATATTCGTTCTCCTATCCAATCGTAATGTTCCATTCCTGATCAACACGTAATACGGTCATATCTAGGTAATCTTTTAACTGTTCTTTTTGAATTTCTTCGTATGGAAGTCCGGAAATATTTGCAATCTCTGTTTTAAAAAATACATGATAGTTGCAGTCGGCAACTAATAATAAGTCTTTAAGTTTCATAAACAACACCTCTTTATACATATATTTTAATTAAAATATAATTAAAATTCAATTATAATTATATTAATTTTACTATGGTGTGCCAGAGTAAAATCATGACTGGACACCGATAAAACTCGGTGTTATATTTTTAGTGAAAAAAGGTGGAAAAAATATATTGATAATATAACGTGACCTAGAGGCCTTTTGGCCTTTGATTCTTTTTTGTCTTTTTATGTTTGTTTTAGAGAGGGGTTTCTAACAATGTTAAGTGATGTTATTAAGAGGTATGGTGGAAAGAAGATGGATCCACTGGATGTATATAAAGATATTTTTAGAATTGGAGAAGGATTCATTCAGAAGGAGTTTGAAGATAGTGGAAGTTTCAAAGCAAATCCAATTGCCTATTATAAGAATGAGAACGAAGAGCATGGCCATTTCAGAATTATGTTTGAAGATAAGTTTGAAGAAATCTATCGAAATGAGCTTGTTAATGCAGATTTCTGTGTAATGAATGGTTTAACTTATTTTGGGGCAAAATATACATCGGATAGAGCTTCTAAAATGTGTGCAATGATATTTGATATTGATGGTGTTACAGATAAGAGTTTGAATAATTTCTTTTATGCTGCATTTAATAAGGAATTTGATTATTATCCATTACCAAATTACGTGGCTTTAAGTGGTCATGGAATACATTTATATTATGTTTTTGAAGAACCAGTACCTTTGTTTCCTAATTTGAAGCTTCAATTAAAGGAATTTAAATATTCCTTAACTGAAAAAATGTGGAACAAAAACACTTCTGTTGATGAGAAGGTACAAAAACAGGGAATCAATCAGCCTTTTAGAATATTGGGTGGCAAATGTAAAAAGAATGCTCCCCTGGATAGAATTGAAGTTTATAGAGTAAACCAGCATCCAGTCAATATAGAGTATTTGAATCGTTTTGTTCCCACTAAAATTGAGATAGATGAAAAAAAATTATTTAAGGAAAGTAAATTAACACTGGATCAGGCAAAGGAAAAATATCCGGAATGGTACGAAAATAAGGTTTTAAAGGGTAAAAGAAGCTATTGGACAGTAAAACGTGATCTATACAACTGGTGGATCCAGCAAATAAAAAAAGAAGAAAATGGAGCCAGTTATGGTCACAGATATTTTTGCATTATGACATTGGTGATTTATGGCATAAAATGCGGTTTATCTAAAGATGAGATAAAGCAGGATGCAATAGATTTGATTCCTTTTTTAAATGGTTTAAATAAAGAAGAACCATTTACCGAGGAAGATATTAAATCGGCTTTAGAGTGTTATGATGAACGATATAATACTTTTCCTTTAAAAGATATCGAGAAATTGACGAATATACGAATTGAAAGAAATAAACGAAATGGCCGAAAACAGGAAATGCACTTAAAAGGTGCTAGAGCAATTAGAGATATAAATAATCCAAACTGGAGAGATGGAAATGGCAGAAAGCCAAAAAAAGATATAGTTCAAAAATGGAGATTAGAACATCCGGAAGGAAAAAAAGCCGATTGTATTCGTGATACAGGGCTGGACAAAAAGACGGTCTATAAGTGGTGGTTTACTAATCAAATGCCGAAGACTGTTTTAAATCATGCAACGATTTCAAAAAAGCAAAAACTTACAGACGAGCAGATAATTCAAATGTTTGTCACAGACATTATGAGTGGATTGTCTGCAGAGGAAATTACAGAGAAGGTTGTTCAAGCAGTAGACCCAAACTCTTCAACGGAAGAAAAGGATAGAATTTTGGAATTAGTTCAATCTACGCAAAGAACTATGAAAAACATTTTGGATTTTACGAAAAAATAAGGTGAAATATATAGTTATACAACCTTGCACAACGGTTGTATAACTAAGTTGTATAATGAAAATGCTACATAATATAATAAATGCAACGTTGTACAATGGTTGTACAACCGAGTTGTGGCGGAGGTTTAAATGATAACAATTAGAGAATATGCAAGGAAAAATAATGTCTCTTATGAAGCGATAAGAAAACAAATTAAACGTTATGAAAACGAACTTAAGGAACACATTATTAAGCAAAATAGAACACAGTTTCTAGATGAAGTTGCAGTTGAAATTCTTGACAGACATAGGGGAGAGAGTCCCATTGTTATAGTCAATCAAGATACTAGTTCTAAATTACAACTATTAGAAGAGGAGAATAAGAATTTATTAGTCAAGGTAGCTGCCCAAGCAGATAAAATATCACAGTTAAGCGAAGAATTAAAAAATAAAACAGAAAAAATGACATCTTTGTTATTAGAAGATAAAGAAAAAACTCTTCTTTTGGAACAAAAAAAGAACCAAGAAGAAGAGTTAGAGCGATTAAAAAAAGAGTTAGAAGCGGAAAGAAACAAAGGCTTTTTCAGCCGCTTGTTCAAAAAATAAAAGACAATACATCGAGATTATATTTCTATGTTATAATGAACATAGAAAAAGGACAGACTATTCTGTCCTGGATTTTTAGTGGCAAAAAAACTACCTAAGTTTGCGAGGCTGAGGTAGTTTTTTTATTGTCATTTTCTTCTGATTAACTCAATTAATAGAAGTACGACAAGAGTTTGTATAGAAATTGTCAGAGACAATATTTCGTAAGAACTCATGCGACCACCTCCATTACGGTCAATGGACAACATATAAATAAAGATTTACGAAGATAAAAATCAATAATTAGTTATTTATTTTTATTAGCTAATTGTTGTTTTTTATAATGTAAAAATAATGTAAAAAAAGATTAACTTGAAAGCAAATGAAACAACCACTATTATTTATGCATTGAAAGAAATGGATGAATATTGATATGAATAAACAAGATTATATTTATTATAAAAATAAAAAAGGAATTGTTATATATCATGTTCCTTCAAAGCGTAGAATTATTCTAGATGAAAAGTATACAGAAAGAGTAATAGATTATCTTGATAAAAATAAAGAAGATATGGAATTTTATGAATTTCTAGTAAATACTTTTGATGAAGAAAAAAAGAATAAAGATAATATTGTTAATATTGAATTAATGACTGCTAATACTTGTAATTTATCTTGTAAATATTGTTATGCTAATGGAGGAACATACGGGAAAAATAGAAGTATTATGCAAGAGAATACAGTTATTGATATTTTAAATTATGTATCTAAAATATCAAATAATATAAAAATTGTTAATTTTTTTGGAGGCGAACCATTTTTAGGATATAAAGCAATTATAAAAACATGCGAATGGTTTGAAAAAAATTATGATGAATTACCAATATTTAAGGTTGTAACCAATTTTACATACCTTCCTGATGAATTATTGGATGCCATCATAAAATATAAGATAATTATTACGGTAAGTTTAGATGGACCTAAAGAAATTAATGACAAGCAAAGGGTATTTTCTTATCAGCACTTAAGCGTATATGATGCAGTAACTCAAAATCTTTGTAGGTTAGAGAAAAGAAATTATAAAATTCAGGCAATAGAGTGCACTTATACCGAACAGCATAAAATAATGGGTTATTCAAAGAATGATTTAGAAAAATATTTAAAAACTAATTTTAACGTAAATCAAATAATGATTTGTGATGAAATGATAAGAGATAATTCAAAATGTATTGACTGCGGACAATTAGAAAAATCAGTAAATTCTAACATAGAGGAATTGAAAACAAATGAAATTTTGATAAATAGGTGTTTAAACAAAGAATACTCTGGTGATGGGTTATGCGCGGCAGGGAGATTTTCAATATCTATTGATCCAGAAGGGAATATTTATCCATGTCATTTGTTTAGGTTAAATGATAGTTTTAAAATGGGAAATATATATGATAAAGAAAAGAATATTTTTAATTCCTTGTCATATAAAAAATTAAAAAATCAAAGAAAAGTACTTGGATGTGATGAATGTAGTGCTAGAAATATTTGTTCACAATGCTTTGAAAAAATGATATATACGAATGATGTATTGAAGTTTAATTGTGATAAAATACGTCAATTTAATCGATATTATATTGCCAGTATTGACAATATTAATATAAATGAACTGTCTAAATTGAAAACAAAAAATTAAAACTAGGAGGTAATTAATATGGAAAAAATTAAATTTGAGGAAATTGAATTAACTGAAGCAGAAATTAAGGAATTAGAAAATTTACAAAAAAACATGGCTAGAGGAGGTTCTAGTGGCTCAGCTGCAATTTGCATTTGTATTCACTAAAAAAAGATAAATAATAGACAGTTCAATAGTACAAGATTTTATACTCTTGTACTTTATTTTATGATGGAGGTAACTATGTTAATTAATTCAATAGATATTCCAAATAATGTAATACTTGATGTACTAAATAATAGTAAAGCTCATGAGAAAGAATTATTGTATGTAGGAACATTAAAAAAAAAAGATGATAAATTTATATTAGAAAATATTGCTTATATGGATGTATATGGTGATGAAAATATGGTTATTTTTACTCCTGATAAACAAATAAAATTTATGAAATATTGTTTGTTAAATGATTATGTTCCATTTATTTTGCATACACATTTAAACGAAGAAGATAAAACATTTTCCTTGCCAGATAAATCATTTTTAGAAAAGTTTTCGTGTACTTATAATAAATTATTTTCTAAAAAAATTGTAATAGGAGCTTTAATTAATGTTCAAGGAAGAAAATTTCAACTTATTTATATTGAAGAAGATCAAGAATATGTATCGTGTTTGATGAATATATAGGAGGGTAATGATAGTATGAAGAGATATATTTTAAGACATAAGTTGCTGTTTTTAATAACGGTGATCTTGAGTGTTTTTTCTGGATTAATTTCGCTTTATTTGGCATATATTATGGAAGTTGTATCGGATATTGTGTTTAATTTAAATACAACTCGAATTATGGAATGTGTTTTATTGATTGTTGTTTTTTTTATATATTCTTGTGTTATTTCTTATTTATTTACAAATATTAAATCTCATTATAGAGAGGTATTGAAAGCAGATGTTTCAGCAGATCTTTATAGTAGTATTATGACACAAAAATATAATGAATTTTCTAAAAATAGTCAAGGCACTTATTTATCATATTTTACTAATGATATAAAAATGATTGATGAATATTATTTTGTACCAATGTTAACTTTTATTTCAGATCTTTTTCTGATTATGTGCATATTTTTTTATGTTGGGAGTGTTGATTTTAGAATATTGTTTGCTATGTTTTTAGTTTCTTTGTTCACACTTAGTATTCCAAAATTAATGGAAAAAAAACTAGAGGAATATTCTAATCAGTTATCACAATTTTCACAGGAGTATAATTCAAAATTAAAAGAATATTTTCAGGGTTTTGATGTGATTCATGATTATGATGTTTTGCCTTCATTTTTGAAAAAAGGTAAAATACTGATCCGTTCTTTTGAAAAAAAGCAAGCTAAAGTTAATGCAATGGTTAATTTAAATCAGAACCTTGCAAGTATATTTGCTAGTGTTGGCCAATTATTTTATATGCTTTTTATAGGATATCTAATTATTATAGGTGAGGTAAATCCTATGTTTTTGTTGCCTGTTACTAATATATCTGGAAATTTTATCGCTTCAATCAGTGGTATTGCATCTGATTTAGGTGGTTTCAAATCAGTTAGGGGAATCGGAGAAAATTTGATTAATATCATTAATAGTCAATCAATTGAATCTCAATCCGCAATTGAGCCTTTATCTGTAATAGATTTTGATAATGTAACTTTTGGGTATGATCCTTTAAAGCCTGTTCTCATTAATTTTTCATTTAAATTTGAAAAAGGGAAAAAATATGCAGTAGTTGGAGATAGCGGTTCAGGAAAATCAACATTGATTAAGATTTTACGAGGGTACTATCCTGTACAATCTGGAAAAGTTACATTATTGCCAAGCAATTGTTGTACGACAATCCATCAAGAAAGTCATATATTTAATGATTCTTTGCGCGAAAATCTAAGTCTAGGAAAAAATATAGATGATAAAAGTTTAAAAAAAGCGTTAAAGTTATCTGCCCTTTCTGATATCGATTTAGATCAAATAATTTCTGAGAATGGGGATAATATATCGGGGGGACAACTCCAGAGAATATCCATTGCTCGTGCATACACACATTTAAATTCAATTTTGCTTTGTGATGAAATAACTAGCAGTTTAGACAATAAAACTACGCAATATGTGGAAAATAATTTATTAAATTTAAAAAATATTACTTTGATTTATATAACGCATAAGTTGAAAGAGGATCAATTAAAGAAGTTTGATGATATTCTTGTTTTGGAAAAAGGAAAATTAATTGAGCATGGAAGTTTTTATGATTTAATGAATAGAAACCAAGCATTTGTTAAATTATTTAAAAAGTGATTTGGATATATGAAGTTCTTCTATATATGCAATTGACGGCTAATTCGGTGCGCTTCTAGCGGTCATATCGGTTTCAGATGACGTTTAAATCGGTGCAACACGACGTACAACCGGTGTAATAGGATCTCCTTAATGCTATAGTTTGACTGTAGTGAAAGGAGGTCTTTTTGTATGCAGAAAAGCAC
>OOBJ01001365.1_pt1 | contig 15261 bp, 9 predicted proteins | sample 1671331 | NCBI WGS metagenome assembly OOBJ01 (sample SAMN06348145, study PRJEB24527) | human gut metagenome | biome: human gut; feature: ankylosing spondylitis patient; material: feces | host: Homo sapiens | place: China | collected 2015-10 | reverse complement strand
GCAAGGGCATCGGCGAGATCGCAACGATCCCCACGGCGCCCGCCGTGCAGAACGCATATCGTGCATTTGACGGCAAGCTGCGTCCCGATCTGCCCTTGGTGGATACGCCGTACAGCCGCGCCCGTCACCGCGGGTAGGGTAGAGCGCGGACGGCATTGCTGATGAGCTGTTCGCGCTGAGCATCAACTACATACGCTGCGCCTTTGGCCCCAGCTCCATCGCGAGCCGGGGCCTTTTGTTTGGAGCGGAAACTGCGTCTCAGAATCCGGCCCCGGAGTGGGATGCGCTTTCCGGAACAGCCTTCAAGCGGAAACTGCATCCCAGAATCGAGGCTCGGAATGGGATGCACTTTCCTTTTGAGCCTGTAGCAGAAAGTATGTCCCGGAATTTCGCTTCAGAGTGGGAAACAGTTTCCGCAAGAGGTCTCATCCGGAAAGTCTGTCCCGTTCTGGGCCTCGATTCTGGTCCCTGGTTTCCGCTAGGCATGCCATCCGGAAAGCGCGTTCCGTTTCGAGCACTCAATCTGGGACTTGCTTTCCGGAGGCGGTTGTTTGTGGCGCGATGCCAATTACGTTATAGCTAGCTATATTATAAGCAGCTATAATATAGCTAGCTATAACGTAGAAAATAGAAGGTGCGTTCATGTTTATCGGCAGAACAACGGAAATGGCCGAGCTCAATCGGCTCTACAGTTCGGATTCATTCGAAATGCCCGTAATCTACGGCCGCCGCCGCGTGGGCAAGACACGCCTCATCACGGAGTTCATTCAGGGCAAACGCGCTATTTACTTTCAAGCGCGTCGTACTAATGCGGAGGCGAATCTGCAGTACTTCAGCCAAGCGATGCTTGCCGGTCAGACGGGTGCGGTAAATGTATCGTTTCGAAGTTTTGACGAGGCGTTCGATGCGCTTGCCGCCATGTCGCACGGCAGCCGTTTGGTCGTTGTAATTGACGAGTACCCTTATCTGGCTCAGTCGTGCCCCGAGGTCAGCTCGCTGCTGCAGGAAAAGATCGACCACTTGTACAAAGAGACCAAGCTCATGCTTATCCTGTGCGGGTCGTCGCTTTCGTTTATGGAAGAGCAAGTGCTGGGCTACGAGAGTCCGCTCTACGGCAGGCGAACGGCGCAGTTCAAAATCATGCCGCTCGATTTTATGACGACGCTCGACTTGTGGCACAGCATGGATCGCGAGGATGCGGCAGTTTGCTATGGCATGACGGGCGGTATCCCCGCTTATGTCGAGAAGGTCGACCCGTCGGCATCGCTCAAAGACAACATCAAACGCCTGTTTCTCAACCCCTCGGGCTATCTCTTTGAAGAGCCGAGCAACTTGCTACTGCAAGAGTGCCGCAATCCCGAACAATACGATGCCATTGTGCAAGCAATTGCCCAAGGCCGCTCGAAGCTCTCAGAGATTGCCGGCGTCGCGGGGATTCCGGCGAGCAACGTCAAAATGTATGTTGACAAACTGATATCGCTCGGCATCGTCGAGCGCGAGTTGCCGCTCAACGAGACAAGCAATAAACGGGCCGTGTATCAACTTTGCGATCAGATGTTTAGGTTCTGGTACCGGTTTGTGCCGCAGAACATCGGATTGATTCAAAACGGCATGGCCGAGATGGCGTACGGACGCATCGAACCGCATTTGTCCGACTATATGGGCACGGTATTTGAGCTCATTTGCAAGCAGTATGTGTATGAACTTGCGCGCGCGGGCGAGCTCGATGTGGTTCCGGCAACGGTGAGCCGTTGGTGGGGAACGGACAATCGAACGCGCACGCAAGAAGAGATCGATTTGATTGTCGATGACGGGGAGGGCGCGGCGCTCTTTGCAGAATGCAAATGGCGCAACGAGCCGGTGGGCGAGGATGTTCTTGAAAAACTCGTATACCGAAGCGAGCTCTTTAGACGGCAGCGCAAAAGCTACGCGATCTTCTCGAAGCGTGGCTTTGCACAAGGGTGCCAGGAGGCTGCAGCGAGCAGGGGAGACGCCAAACTGATCTCGCTTGCCGAGATGTGCGATCGGGGATAACGAAGCGCGTCCTGATTTGATGCTGGGAATGGGATGCCGCTTTCCTTTTGCTTTCCCTGGCGGAAAGCGTGTGCCAGATTTCGCCCCCAGAGCGGGATGCCGTTTCCGGATCGGCCCTCAAGCGGAAACTACGACCCGGAATACCGGCTCAAACCGGGATGCGTTTTCCCAACGGCGCCTCTACCGGAAACTGTGTCCTGGAATCGACCCTCAGGGCGGGACGCGTTTTCCGGTAGAGGCCTGGGTGGAAAGCAGGTCCCAGAATCCGGTTAACTCGGTGGTCAGGTGGTTGAGCGAGCGTCGCGCCAATGATGCCAAGCGTAAAACCTACAATGAAAATGGCGTAAAAACTACATTGAGAACGGCGTAAAAACTGCATTGAGAATGGCGTAGTTTCGCTGGATGACGTCGCATGCTAGCGCTGTAGGAGCGGTTGGCCTGCAAACCTTGGGCTTTCGGACGAGCATGCGCGAGAGACAGCAAGCCAGTACGTGCGCTCGAAAGCTCGCGTTTGCGTGTTCCTTTCCACCTACGGCGGCATCGACGACAGTGTCCATTATTTCCGCGACGAGAAGGGCCTTGAGGTCGATCTGATCGTCGAGCACGACGGGCGCTGGGGAGCCATCGAGGTCAAGCTGAGTGATGCGAAGGCAGACGACGGAGCGAGAAACCTCAAGGCGCTGGAGAAGAAAGTGCTCTCCAACCCTGCCGCACAGAATGCTGCGCCGGCGTTTTTGGCGGTCGTGGTTGGAAAGGGGAACATCGCCTACACACGCGACGACGGCGTGGCAGTGATCCCCATGGCGGCACTTGGGGCGTAGTGGTTTTGCGGGCGCGCCAGGCCTCCATTACCGAAAATCCATTTGTTAAACCCGGCGCTCGTGGGTAAAATAAGGTCGACGGCAGCCCAAGTTGTGGTTAGCTGGGCAGCGCCGTTACTTAGTTCAAGGGGTCAATGCCTTAACGGCGTCGACCCCTCTTTTTACGTTTCGAACACTGCTTGAGTGCCTCGGTAAGCCCGATAAGCGCCGTGAGGAGCGAGATCAAAGCGGTCAGGAGCTTCACGAAATCAATCAAATCGGTCATGGGCATCACCTCCCATCAGATGGAGGGCGCTGCCCGGCACATGGAACTGCCGTCAACAACAGCTATTCTATCAAAGTGCAGTCATAAACACGAATATATGTTCGATAATAATAGCAACGCGATTCCCTCAAAGAGCAGCCTTTCGTAAGGGCGTCAGAAGGCCACGCTGGGCGCTTTCATGTCCGCGCGACCGCCTATTCTTACGGCAATGTAGCCGCCTGTGTAACAAGCGGCAGTTGACGGAGAAAGGCCCTAACCGTGTCAGCTGAAAAGACGCCGTGCATCTCGGCTATCGATACGACGAACTTTGCGCGCCAGATCGTGCTGGACTTTGAGTTTGCGCCGGTGCCAAAGCAGCGCCAGCGTCGTGGACTGCGCAATGAGATTATCGAGGTCGGCGCCGTCAAGCTCGATTATCACGGCAACGTTATGGGCGAGTTCTCGCAGTTTGTGCAGACGGAATTTACCGAAGGCGTTGCGTTTTCCGTCCGGGAGCTTACGGGGATATCGGCCGTGGACACCGCGATGGCCGATCCGCTCTACGTGGTGATCAAAAGGCTCAACGATTGGATTGGTCGCTACTCCGCCCAGGTGGTCTGCTGGAGCGGGGCGGACCGTCGACAGCTTTTGACCGAGTGTCAGGCAAAGCACATCGACCTTTCCGCATTTCCTACGGACTGGGCCGACCTGCAGGCGTTTTACACCTCGATTATGGACGTGGGCAGCCACGGGCGCGTCTCGTTGGGCGACGCGGCAACGTGGTTTGGCATCGAGTTTGACGAGTCGACGGGCCACGCCCACAGCGCCCTTGCCGATGCGCGTGTAACCGCCAAGTTGCTCAAGCAGATGATGGAGGGGGACTATCACGTGAGCCCGCATGCCCAGGAGATCCGCCAGCGGTGGGGGAAGGGCGAGCGAGTTCAGACGCGCCTTTCCAGCAAGTGCCCCGAGCTGGGCGACCTGCTGCTGAAGCTGAAGACGGAGGGGAGATAGGAGGCTCATTTGGCGACAAGCGGACGGAATGGTTGCGCGAAGGATTCTAGGATCAGCAGCAGAAGACTGCGTTTGGGATCCTACTCAAGGACGCGCTGACACTCGCTGGGACCAAGCAGGTCAAGAGCGTGGACATCGAGATGGCTTCCATTATCGAAGAGCGGCTTGCTAACATGATTCGCTGGACGGATAGGCAGAGACCCGTGACGCTGCGTGCGTCATCGTGCACAATGAGGTGTATAGGCTGCCAGTGGCGAACTATCCCGACGAGGTTCTGAGCAACTGCATCACCGAGATTTTCGAATACTTCTACGAAGAGGGATTTGGCGGCGTAGAGCAATCTGATTTTACGCGTTTGCAGGAGGAAGCCGGTATGGCAGACGAACTTGTTTTTAGTGCTGGCGAGATAGTTTACGCCATGCCTCAACTGCCCAAAGTTACATCTGTGCCGCTGAACGGTAGCGCCGTGCTGGTTGGTTTTAAGGACGCTCCCGATGGGGAGGAGGTCCTCTTTGATTTTGACCCTCGGGCTGAAAAGGCTACGAAGCTCGACTATGAACTTGCAGCCGTTAGCGGGCTCCTCACGGGCGCGTTGAATATCCTTTGGCAGAAAGACTTCAACCTAGAGGGTGCCAAAGAGTGGGGCGACGAGAAGGTTGGCAAATTCGTTCTTACAATTGCCAAGTCTGCGGGTATGACAAAGGCGGATGCAACTCTAGAAGACGCTATTCGCTTTCTAGAGAAAGAGTTTCCTCTTGCCACGGACAAGCTGACTGCCGAGTTTGGCGGCGGGCTCCAACATCATCTGCGGGATTTCTCGCACCACCCGAGCTTGGTTGGCCTTGCGTGTTCGATCCTCTCGCAATTCACGTGCAAAGGCTATGGTACCAATACGGCCGGCCGGTTTGTCGCCTTTGACCTGCCTGCCGCCGCCTTCGATCCAGACTGCCCTCTTGTAGGCAGGAACGTTCCAGAGAAGATCGCGTTTGGCACTCTGTTCTGGGCGATGCATCTCGTGAGCGACATGGCGGGGTCTAGTTCAAACCCCGGTAAGGGGACGGGCATTCCCGGCGTCGTGCTGTCCCTGCTAAAGGAGCTCTCCTCCCTGCCTGTTTTTCAAGACATGCAGATTGCCTATAAGGGCGAGGATATTCGCATTCAGCAATGGATCTCAAAGCTGTTTAACGGAACGGCGTTCAAAACCGAGGACGGCAAGCCCATTCGCTTCGACCTTCGGACGGAAGTCGGCCTGCTCGATCAAGCTTTAAGCCAGGTGCCAGCAGTCGTGGCCAACGAGGTTATCGTTCGTTGTCTCTACATGCTTTCAAGGCTCAAGGCCGAGCTAGAACGTTGCGAAGTGAGCAAGGTTTCCGGCTTGCACAAGCTCAAGGCTTCGCATTTCATGCCCTATAACAGCAGGGTTCTCACTCGCATGGTCACGGTTTCGAGCACTTCGTTCGTTTTGGCGAATCTAGCGACGGCGGCGGTCAGGGCGGGTATCGAATGCGAGGGGAACAAGGTCGTGTTCGCCCAGAAGCTCTTCTTGCGAATAAACTACGTTGGAGTTGGACGCCTTGCGTTTGCCCTCCATGCCGACTGGGGCTATATGGCGGAGGAAATGTCCGAGGCTTGGACTGAGCGCGCCAGGCGCCGCCAGGATATCTTCGATGGATTTCACTTTTATAGCCTAGATAGAGAAACGACGAGGATTGCCTTCTCGCTGAAGCTTGCCGCCATCAACTACGACTGCGGGAACGAGAAGAACGAAGTGCGCAAAGGGCAAAAGAGGAGCTGGGCCCGCGCGTGGCAGGATTCGGTCGCGGATGGCCTAGGCATTGATGCGGACGGCTACTTTTTGAGCGAGGAAGATGCGTACGGAGCCCTTGAGACGGTTTCGCGGCGGCGAGGCGGTAAAGTGCGTGCCTTGCTTGTTGCACAGGAGTTGGTTGAGTTTCGCCCCTATTCCCAGATGGGAGATGAAGAGAAAAAGGAATACAAAGGTTTGAAGGAGAGTGGATCTTGGGTTAAACACGAATTTCCCAGGAGACAAGACGCGGTTGATTTGGACGCCATACGTTCTCTCGAGAAACGTTGCGGGACACGCTTCCGCGAGCTTTCAGGTACATTGCCAAAGTTCTTGGTGGGCGGCGTCATTGTCGTGGCGGCGGCCGTAGGCGCAGGAGGGGCGGCCGCGGTACTCGCTCCGGATATTGCTGTCGGTATCTTCGGAGGCTCATTTGCCGGCCTTCACGGGGCTGCGCTTGTCAATGCGAGCCTTGCTGCAGCTGGCGGTGGGGCCTTGGCCGCCGGCGGCATGGGCATGGCCGGTGGCACTGCTTTGATTACGGGCGGCGGCGCCGCGCTTGGTCTATTGGGTTCTGGCGGCGTTGCCTTGGCGGCATCGATGGGGGAGAACTACGCGCAATTCGTGCTCGTCGAATGTTCGAGGCTCCTTGCTTTTCTTGATGTGGCAACTGACCGCTGTCCGCATGAAGGGGCCATTTTGGTGCGGAAGGCGGCCGAGGCCGTGCAGCGTAGCATCGCTGGTGTTGAAGAGGATGTCGAGAAGGAGAACGGAAAGGGGGACCGCAGGGATAGCAGGTTGCTTAAGCAGTTGAAGAGGGGTCTTGGGTATTTGACTTCAACCCTTAAGCAGATCGAGAAGATGCAGAGGCGCCTTGGCACCGCCGGTGAGGGCGAGCCGCTCAACAGCTTGCCGGCATCGGGTGATGAATAGGTACACTGCATATTGATGCCCCGGGAATGGCCTCTGATACAAGTCGCCGGGGCTCATTTTGTTTTTAACGCAAGATTTATGCCGGTGAGCTTGTGTTCGATGCCACTTGTCGAGGCTGAGTGCAGGTCGGCGACTTGCTCGATGTTTGATTTGCCCTTCGATCAGTTCTTGTCGAGCTCCTTTGGGCGGGAGAGGCAGCGATCTAGATATCCGCTCTTGGCATATGAGACAAGAAGCCCGTAAGACTGTGGCAATGTCAAAAGGCATACACAAGTGTCAGTCTTTTGACATCGTATGATTTTGGGGAATGGCGTGCAGCGATCGCGCGCCACCATGACGGCGTAAGTGTTTGCTTTCGTTGTAGAATCTAACGATATGAGCATCCCGGTTGCTTCAGTGCTTCGATGCTCTCGTCTTTAGCGCCCTCCGCACAGTGGAGGACTGACTGCAAACGGCGTAAACAAGAAAAGGGGAGCAAGCGCAAATGAAAGCAACCGAGGCAAATCTACTCGACCTTATGGGCGTGGCGAAGATGCAGTTCGTCATTCCCGTGTACCAGCGAGTTTACTCGTGGAGTGTAAAAGAGTGCGAGGTGCTTTGGGATGACGTCATGCGAGCGGGTCGTGATGGCGTATCGCACTTCGTGGGGTCGATGCTTTATATCCCCGAGTCCGAGAGCTCTGCCACGAGCATTTCGCGCGTGCTTCTGATTGACGGGCAGCAGCGCATGACGACGTTTTCGTTGATGATTGCTGCCTTGGCTGACTATCTGGAGGGTAATCCCGACAAGGCCGGCTTCCTTGGCGATCTCAAGATCTCAGCGCTGCGAAAGAACTATCTCTTTAACGATGATGACTACAACGGTCTGGCGCGCTACAAGCTGGTACTCTCGCAGGACGATAAAGAGACGCTGTTCTCCATCGTGTCTAGGTCTCCCATACCAGATGAAAAATCTGATCGCATTGTCGAGAACCATTCGTTCTTCCGTGAAAAGATGCGCGGTAAATCATTCGATCCTGCAAGGCTTTGGGCGGGGCTAAACCGCGTGCAGGTCATCGACACAAAGCTCACCGCTGGCGTCGATAATGCCCAGCTCATATTTGAGTCTATGAACTCCAAGGGTAAGCCCCTCATGCCCATCGATCTCATACGCAACTATGTTCTCATGTCGCTTCCTAACGACGAGCAGACCAAGCTCTACGAGGGCTACTGGCATCCCATTGAGCGTTTGTTTGGAAAAGGGGGCGAGGGCGAGTTTAACGCCTTCATTTGGTACTGGCTATGGCTCAAGGTTCCCAATAGGCAGCCAAAGGAGAATGAGGCTTATTACGAGTTTAAACGCTACTTCACCGATGACTACGATGGAAACACCGAGGACCTGCTCAAAGAGTTGCGCGAGTATGCGCAAAGGTATGCCAGTCTGTTCCTCGGCAAAGAAAAGGATGCTGACCTACGTCGGGTGTTCAGCAGGATCGCAAGCCTTGATGTGAGGCAGATTAGGCCCCTTTTGATGCTGCTTTACTCGGTTTACGAGGGAAATAAGCTAGACCGCAACGCGTTTCTACGTATCTGCGAGACTATCGAGTCGTTTCTGTTCAGACGGGCGGTTTGCGGCAGGCTTACCACGGGCCTAAATAATTTCTTTGCCGGTATGTATCGCAACCTTGAGCAACAGGACGATATAGAGGAGTACGTTACGGCGATGCTCCTTATCCATAGCAGTGGTATGACCGCGTACTTCCCGACAGACGAGCATTTTGTCGAGGAGTTTAAGACGCGTGACTGCTACAACCGCTTCTCCAAAAAGCGCTATTACCTGGAACGCATGGAGAACTGGCACCACCCGAAGGAGTCCATCTCGGCTGACGATTACCAGATCGAGCATGTCATGCCCCAGACGATTGATGATGAGCACGGCTGGAAGGAATCGCTTGGCGAGAACTGGGAAGACATCCACGACAGGCTGTGCAACAACTTGGGAAATCTAACGCTGACGGGCTACAACCAGGAGTACTCAAACCGGTCGTTCTCGGACAAGCTCAATCTTCCGAACGTGGGACTTAAATGCAGTCCACTCTACCTAAACAAGTCGATCGCCTCGCATGAAAAATGGGGCGAGGAGGAGATTAGGCAGCGCGCGGACGATCTGGCGAAAGAGGCGTGTGAGATATGGAAATATCCCGACCTTCCGGCAGACGTTGTCGACAAGTACCGTCCTTCTCGCGGGGAGTCTGACGAGGCGCCTATCTGGACCTTGCAAGAGAACCATCCAACCTTTGCCGAGGGCGGGCTTAATCAAAAATTGTTCGAGGAGATATGCGAGTCTATCCTCAACGCCAATCCTTTGTGGGAGTCCTATATAGCCAAGTACTATGTAGGCTTCAGGTCGGGCAAGCGAAAACTGCATGCCGTGCTAGAAGGCAGGACCAGCAACGCTGGTTGGATTGCCGTCGGTCTGGCAAAGAGTGTGGACGAGCTGATTGACCCGGAGGCCATGTGCCAGGACAAGCGCACACAGGGTGGATTTGGTCCGGGCCTACCAACCTATGTTGCCCTTCGGAATGCCGTTGACATTCCCGCGGTACTCGATCTTATAAAGCAGTGCTAGGTTGAAGGCCGGGAATTGGCCCCCCGGCCTTCATTGCCTCAGATTTGTTGGTGGCTCTTCACCGTAAAGCGCATCTGGTGGGAGAGGCTGCTCTTGGTCGGTTGGTGTCGGAATCGCGGGCAATTATTCGGCCTAAATCCGGAAAAGTGCAATATTGGCTGGTATAAAAGTACGGAAAAGTGTCGAAATACACACTTTAAAGCCTCGAAAAAGTGTCGAAATGAGCACCTAACAATCACGGAAAAGTGTATCCTAATGCTAAAACAGCACGTAATAAGGGGCACGCTTATGCTGCAGAGAAAAGCGAAAGCACAGTTTGAATCTTGGCTTGCCTTGTCGCCCAACAAGGCTCTTTTGGTCAAGGGCGCCCGACAGGTAGGAAAGTCATATTTGGTCAACGTCTTTGCAAACGAATCGTTCGAAAATGTCGTGACGTTCGACCTTATCGCCGACGCGTCCGTGCGCGATTCGTTTTTGGCGGCAAAAAGCGCAGACGAACTGCTTATGCGCATGTCTATCGCTGCGACGCAGCCGATGGTTGCGAACAAGACCGTCGTGGTTATCGACGAGGTGCAGCGATGCCCCAACGTGGTGACGTTTATCAAATACCTGGTCCAACGCGGCGACTTTCGATACATCCTTACCGGATCGCTCCTTGGCGTTGAGCTCGAGGGCATCGATTCCCTGCCGGTGGGGTATGTCGAGCAGGTCCAGATGTACCCGCTCGACTTTGAGGAGTTTTGCTGGGCAAGCGGCGTTGCTGTCGGAGCGTTTGACATGCTCAGGGGTTGTCTAAAGGACGAAAAGGAGCTCCCCGATTATCTGTATGACCGCTTGCTCGATCTGTTCCATCAGTATGTGGTGGTGGGAGGCATGCCCGACGCGGTCAATTCCTTCTTGGCGACGCGCAATGTCGACGAGGTTCGAAACATCCACCGCGATCTTCACGCCCTGTATCGCGATGACATCGCAAAGTACGCTCCGCCCGAGCTACGCTTGGTTATTCGCGATATCTATGATTTGATTCCCAGCGAGGCCGGCTCCAAAAACAAGCGATTCAAACTGTCATCGATTACCGGTGTCAAACGTTTTTCGCAGGTGACAGATCATTTTCTCTGGTTATCGGAGGCGGGTGCCGCGCTTCCCGTGTATAACGTAACGGCGCCCGTGGCACCCCTTTTATTGGGGGAGCAACGAAATCTGTTCAAGCTGTTTTACTTGGACACCGGAATGCTCATGTCGTCGTATTCCAAAAGGGTCGCCCAAGGCGTTTTTGATGGGGAGGCGGAAGACCCCTTTGGCATGAACATGGGGGCGGCGTTTGAGGGCTTCGTTGCCCAAGAGCTCAAAGCTCATGGATTTAGATTGCGCTACTTTACGTCCAAAAAGGTCGGTGAGCTCGATTTTGTGGAAGAGACGTTCGATGGGGAAGTGTTTGCCATCGAGGTCAAATCGGGCAAGAGCTTTAAGTCCCACGCGGCGCTCGATAACGCACTGGCAACGAAGGGCTACGGAATCGATCGCGCCTTGGTACTTGCGGAATGTAATCTTCACCGCGATGGCGACGTGCTGTATCTGCCCATCTTTATGGCAGGGCTTTTGGAGCCGTAACGTGCCGCCGGCTCTACCGGCCCTCCCTTAACCCCCGCTACTCGTCTCCGTCATTGGGGTCGCCCTTGAGGGTGTTGATGTCCAGGTGCTGGTTGTCGTCCTCTTTTTGCTGCGTTGCCGATTCGGACGCGGTGGGGCCGCGGAATAGCTGGAATCCCTCAAATGCGATCACGCCGAGTAGGGCCACGATAATCGCGATAAAGACGATCTTTGCCGCTTGGGGAAACTCGGAGAAGTGCGGCGGCTCTTCCTCGGTGTAGTAGTCGGCAAAGCGCTCGTCGTCGGTGCCGCGGGTATACGACGATGCCGATGCGGCCTTTACACCGGCCTTGTTGTGCTCGGGAGCGGACGCGTCGGCAAACGGGCTGTTATCGTATGCGCTCGATGCGGAGCCGTAGCCCTCGGTCTCAATGCGGGAGGCGCGGGGCGCGGCGTCAAAGCGGTCATCGTGCGCTGTTGTTTCGTTGTAATCGGAGTCGCGCTCCTCGGCAGCTGCAAACAGCGGATTGACCGGAATATCGAGCGCCGGCATGCCGGCCGAGGTTTCGTCCAAGTCGGCCGCTGCCCAGGAATCGAAGGCAAACTGGCGGTTGGCGAGGTCGTCCAGATCCATAACGGGCGGCTCGAGTTCGGGTTCGGGCTGGGGTTCGGGAGCCGCGTATATCGGCTGCTGCGGGGTGGCATACGCGGGCGTGCTGCTGGGCGCATGGCGCTGCGTCGCCGCGGCAAGAAACGCCGCCGTCTCGGACGGATTGCTAGTGGGGCGGGACGCAGGGGCGGTCTGGCGCGGTACCTGCATGATGGGGCGGGTGGCAAAGTCATCTGCGGGCACGGATGCCGGCGCGGGCGTCGTGGCCGGGGCGGGAGCGGCGGCCGACGTGGGCTTTGGGCCTGCCGAGCGAACCCCGCCGCCCATGAATTCATCGGCGGTCCAAGGGCGGTCGCTCATTACGTCGTCGAGGCTCAACGCAAACAGATCGTCTTCACCCTCGTCAAACGCGCGTTTCGCATGCCTGGCGGCAGAAGCGAAGCCTCCGCGGCCGTTGCGTGATGCGTTGCTCGACCCCATCTTGTTCCATCCTTTCGAACTATCTATCTCATCGATTATATGGAACTTCCCAAGCGGCTCGGTCTTGGATTCGTGCTTTCCAGAACTCGCGCCCAAAAGGGGAGGGGCAATCCGGGCGAGTGCCTACTTGTCGCCGGCCGCCGCCTTGGCCTCATTGAGGTAGCTATAGAAGCTGTATTTGGAGATGCCAAAGAACTCGCAGGCGCGCTCGCTCGACTTGGAAATGAGGAAGGCGCCGCGACGGTCGAGGTAGCCAATGGCACGAATGCGCTCGTCTTTGGTCATGAGTGCCGCGGGCTTGCCCACAAACTGTTCGCACTCGTGCAGCAGGTCCTCGAGCAGGTCGCCGATGTTTTTGGTAATGGGCTCGGGCTCGGTGTAGCCCGTGCCGCCGGTGCCGGTAAAGGCGTCGAGCGAACGCTCAAAAGCCTTCATAAGCGTAATGTCAAAGTTGATGCCCAAAATGCCGACGGGCTTGCCCTCGTCGTTGCGGATAAAGATCGTCGACGATTTGAGCAGCTTGCCATCGGCGGTTTTGGTGAGGTACGGCTCGCGGTCGTGCACGTCGGCGGTGCCCTCGTGCATAGATTCAAGCACAATATGGCTGGGGCCGTCACCCAGTTTGCGCCCGCTGACGTGGCCGTTTTCAATCACTACGATGGAGCGGTCCACATCCTCGGTCTCCAGGTCGTGGACGACGATTTCGCAGTTGGGGCCAAATTGGAGCGCCAGGCCGTGTGCAAGGCGCTTGTAGAACTCAATCTGTGCGGGGGTCATGGGTGCCTTCCTAAAAATTAGTTTGGGTTCACTGTGCCATAAACCCCACTTGTTCGCAAATAACGAAAGCGTCGCTGTGTTATGTGACCGTTCGGCGGCGAAAAGGCACCGATTACGGCAACAAACAATTTGTTAGGTTTTCCAATCAAAAAGTGTGATAGAACAGTGCTAACAAACTTTTTGTTTGGCATCCACATAAAAGTTCAGCCGTGTGAATGGGATCGGGCTGGAACGCGTATGCGGGGGCCGGCAAGAGAGAACTTAAGGAGTTCACCGTATGGCCGATAAGATCCAGTGGGCGGGCAACACGATGCCCAAGAGCGATGACAAGCACTTGGGAATCATGAGCCTCGACCACGTGAAGAAGGCCCGCGCCTTCCACCAGTCGTTCCCCCAGTACACCGTCACTCCGCTTGCCCGCCTGGATGGCCAGGCCGCGCGCCTGGGCCTGTCCAACCTGTGCGTTAAGGACGAGAGCTATCGCTTTGGCCTCAACGCCTTTAAGGTCCTGGGCGGTTCGTTTGCCATGGCCAACTACATTGCCGACGAGACCGGCAAGGACGTTGCCGAGTGCACCTTCGATTACCTGACCTCCGATCAGCTTGCCAAGGACTTTGGCCAGGCCACCTTCTTTACCGCCACCGACGGCAACCATGGCCGCGGCGTGGCATGGGCTGCCAACAAGCTGGGCCAGAAGGCCGTCGTGCACATGCCCAAGGGTTCCACCAAGCCCCGCTTTGATAACATCGCCGCCGAGGGCGCCACGGTGACCATCGAAGAGGTCAACTACGACGAGTGCGTGCGCATGGCCGCCGCCGAGGCCGATGCCTGCGAGCGCGGCGTCATCGTTCAGGACACCGCCTGGGAGGGCTACGAGAAGATCCCGTCCTGGATCATGGAGGGCTACGGCACCATGGCCTCCGAGGCTGCCGAGCAGCTGCGCGAGATGGCCATCAACCGCCCGACGCACGTCTTTGTCCAGGCTGGCGTGGGTTCGCTCGCCGGCGCCGTGGTGGGCTACTTCACCAACCTGTATCCCGATAACCCGCCCACCTTCGTCGTGGTTGAGTGCGCGCCTGCCGCCTGCCTGTACAAGGGCGCTGCCGCTGGCGACGGCGACCCGCGCATCGTGGACGGCGACATGCCCTCCATCATGGCCGGCCTGTGCTGCGGCGAGCCCAACATTCTGGGCTGGGATATCCTGCGCAACCACACCACCGCCTTCGTGTCCTGCCCCGACTGGGTCACCGCTCGCGGCATGCGCACCCTGGGCGCTCCCGAGAAGGGCGACCCGCGCGTTATCTCCGGCGAGTCCGGCGCCGTGACCACCGGTCTGGTCGAGACCCTTATGCTCGATCCCGAGTACGCCGAGCTCAAGGAGCTCATCGGCCTGGACAAGACGAGCTCCGTGCTCTGCTTCTCCACCGAGGGCGACACCGATCCGGATCAGTACCGTCGCATCGTCTGGGAGGGCGAGTACCCGACTTGCTAGCGGGTCTGACCTGTCCGGAGGCAGCCGGAGGACTTTACTCCCTGCTCGGACAGTCCTGCTCGCACGGAGAGCACATTAAGTGCTCTCCGGCTCGTGCGGAACTCGCGACGGAGCAAAGTCCTCCGTCCGCCTCCTATGGTTACTTGCTTGTGGGGTACTCGACCTCACGCTGCTTGGCACAAGTGATCTATCTGAAATATCTACCTGTAGGTAAACCCTTGTAGAAAGGTTGACTGTTATGACTAAAGAACTCGATTTTGATGCCATTAAGGCTGCCGCTGAGTCTCATCGTGCTGATATGACTCGCTTTCTGCGCGCTATGATCTCTCACCCCTCTGAGTCCTGCGAGGAGGGTGAGGTTGTTGCCTGCATCAAGGCCGAGATGGAGAGCCTTGGCTATGACGAGGTCAAAGTCGACGGCCTGGGCAACGTCATGGGCTTTATGGGCGAGGGCGACAAGATCATCGCCATCGACTCTCACATCGACACCGTCGGCATCGGCAACATCGAGAACTGGGATGCCGATCCCTATGAAGGCTACGAGACCGATGAGATCATCTACGGCCGCGGCGGCTCCGACCAGGAGGGCGGCATGGCTTCTGCTACCTATGCTGCCAAGATGATGAAGGACATGGGCCTTATCCCCGAGGGCTATAAGATCATGGTCGTCGGCACCGTCCAGGAAGAGGACTGCGACGGCATGTGCTGGCAGTACATCTACAACAAGGACGGCATTAAGCCCGAGTTCGTCATTTCCACCGAGCCCACCGACGGCGGCATCTATCGCGGTCACCGCGGCCGCATGGAGATCCGCGTCGACGTTCACGGCACCTCCTGCCACGGCTCCGCTCCCG
>OOBJ01001362.1_pt1 | contig 15285 bp, 11 predicted proteins | sample 1671331 | NCBI WGS metagenome assembly OOBJ01 (sample SAMN06348145, study PRJEB24527) | human gut metagenome | biome: human gut; feature: ankylosing spondylitis patient; material: feces | host: Homo sapiens | place: China | collected 2015-10 | reverse complement strand
ACGATGCTGCCGTGCTGCGCCATTTCATCAACTGCGGCATGGCGGAGGGACGGCGCGGGAACGAGTCCTTCGACGTTTACGGCTATCGAAATCGTTATATGGACCTGAGGAAGGCTTTCGGACTGAACCTGAAGAACTATTACATGCATTATTTGAATTGCGGCATTAAGGAGGGACGCAATGGCGCAAGTATGACTGGATATGAAGGTCTTATTATGTCGCCCGCTTATTCAACCTATCTAGATGCCGCTAATCATTTCACAAAGATAATGGGCTCTAAAGGATTCCCTTCAGCCGTTTACGCGGATAGGGGAGCGTCGAACATTAGAGATTTCTGCAAAATTCTATATGAAGAGGCTCAGTCGGAGGGTGTCTCGCCTGAGGTTTTATATGGACAGGTGGTGAAAGAAACGGGGTATTTAAAGTTTGGAAATTTGGTCCAGCCTAATCAGTGCAACTTTGGAGGCCTTGGCGCCACTGGGCCTGGCAACCCAGGCTATAGCTTCGGATCTGTTCGTGAAGGAATACGAGCTCAGGTTCAACATCTAAAGGCGTATGGTTCAACGGAACCCTTGGTCAATCCATGTATTGATGCTCGCTTTAAATATGTCAGTCGTGGTTGCGCTCCGAGAACCATTGATTTAAATGGTAAATGGGCTGTTCCTGGCGTTGGATATGGTGAAAGCATTGATGCAATCGCTAGAGAGGTTATTGGTTAGGCTATTTAATTAGATCTAAAATCGATTGGGTAAATTTGACTGATAGTTTAAAGAAAAACATTACATGGAATACTGTTGGCTCTATTGCATACCTTGCTTGCCAGTGGTTAACGACAGTTGCTGTAGTTCGACTATCGTCGGATTTTAACTATGCCGGAGATTTATCTTTGGCAATGACAATCAGCAATCTATTTGTTCCGATCGGTTTATATAAGATTCGATCCTTTCAAGTATCCGATCTTTCATGTGAGTATTCTTCAGGGGAGTATATTGGTTTTCGTTTAATCACAATAGCGCTGGGGTTTGTTTTCGTAGTGCCTTATGCATTCTTTACCTGTCAGCAGTCTTCTCTTCTTCCCGTGTACCTCTATTGCATATATAAGTCAATTGAAGTCATGGTTGATGTGTTTCATGGCATTGATCAAAAAGCTGGAAATATGATTTATTGCGGTATGTCGATGCTGCTGAGGGGTATTTTGTCTCTACTGGTGTTTTGTGCCGGAATGTATATTTCACATTCTCTTGTGTTGAGTATCGTTCTGATGATTGCGGTGTCTCTCCCCGTGGCGATTGTTGATGCACATTGGGCCTCTAATTTCGATTTGATTGTTCCTTCTTTTAGGTTCAAGGCGATGACTGAACTGTTTTATAAGTGTCTTCCCGCTACGGTTGGGGTTTTTTGTTGCGCTGCGGTTACATCCGTTTCGCGTCAGGAACTTGCTACCGTGCTGGGGGCCTCAATGTTGGGTGTTTATTCCTCGGTGTGTTCTCCCGCGGCAATCGTTCAGGCGGGTGCTGCTAATGCCTATGCCCCTTTGCTCGGCGCGTTTGCGAGCGCTAGTGAGTCGGGGGATAAAAAATCATTTAATACTATGTTGATGAAGGTCGTTCTTGGCGCCCTTGTTTTGTGCATTGTTATTTTGTTCGCTTGTTTTATCTGCGGCGACTACATGTTGGGGCTAATATTTGGTGACCAAATCCATCAGTACTCTTTTTTGCTGTACGGTGCGGTTATTAGCTCTCTGCTTACGGCGTTTATCGGTTTCTTTTCCGACCTGACGATTGTTAAGAGAAAGATGGCCGGTAATCTTGTCGGTAATTTAGTCGCCTTAATCGTTGCTGTCCCCCTTTCTGGCTTATTGATTCAGCTATTTGGACCTAACGGAACGAGTGCTGCAATTTCGCTTGCTTATTTTGTCGGATGTGTCGCGATGCTTCCATGCATTATTCGGAAATAATGCATCAGAGATTCGCTAAATACATAGATATAAAAGTGTTTGGCTGAAGCTATATAACCACTTGCAATGACTTCTTAAACGCTAATTGGTGGTGTTATCAGTTTTAACGTAGGTATAAACGCTTTTTAATTCTAATTTATGCGCAGTAGTCGTCTTTTCGTTTAGGATAAGAAGCGTATCAATAGGTTAAGCATCGACTTGCATTTTGTTTTAGTTTCATTCGCCTTTAGTTTATTTAATTGGAGCTTGAAATGTGCGATAGTGTATTCAAAGACAGGACCCTCATGATCACGGGCGGCACCGGCTCGTTCGGCAACACCGTGCTCAAGCACTTCATGAACACCGACCTGGCCGAGATCCGCATCTTCTCGCGCGACGAGAAGAAGCAGGACGACATGCGCCACCGCCTGCAGGAGAGGTCGCCCGAGCTCGCCTCCAAGGTGCGCTTCTTCATCGGCGACGTCCGCAACGCCCAGTCGGTGCGCGACGCCATGCACGGCGTGGACTACATCTTCCATGCTGCGGCCCTGAAGCAGGTGCCCTCCTGCGAGTTCTTCCCCATGGAGGCCGTGCGCACCAACGTCATCGGCACGGACAACGTCCTGCACGCCGCGATCGACGAGGGCGTGGACCGCGTCGTGTGCCTGTCCACCGACAAGGCAGCATACCCCATCAACGCCATGGGCAAGTCCAAGGCCATGATGGAGTCCATCATCTACGCCAACGCCCGCAACGGCGCCGGCCGCACCACCATCTGCTGCACCCGCTACGGCAACGTCATGTGCTCGCGCGGCAGCGTCATCCCGCTGTTCATCGACCGCATCCGCAAGGGCGAGCCGCTGACGGTGACCGACCCCAACATGACCCGCTTCCTCATGAACCTGGACGAGGCCGTGGACCTGGTGCAGTTCGCCTTCGAGCACGCCAACCCCGGCGACCTGTTCATCCAGAAGGCGCCGGCATCCACCATCGGCGACCTCGCCGAGGCCGTGCAGGAGGTCTTCGGCCGCGTGGGCACCCAGGTCATCGGCACCCGCCACGGCGAGAAGCTCTTCGAGACCCTCATGACCCGCGAGGAGCGCCTGAGGTCCGAGGACATGGGCGGCTACTACCGCGTGGCCTGCGACTCGCGCGACCTCAACTACGACAAGTTCGTCGTCGACGGCGAGGTGGAGACCCAGGCCGACGAGTCCTACACCTCCCACAACACCGAGAGGCTCGACGTGGAGGGCACCATCGCCAAGATCAAGACCGCCGAGTACGTGCAGCTGGCGCTCGAGGGCCGCGAGCACGAGGCGGTGCAGTAGGGTGCGCGTCCTCGTCACCGGCGCCAGGGGCTTCGTCGGGAGGAACCTCTGCTGCGCCCTCAAGAACATAAGGGACGGCAAGGACCGCCGCGCCAAATTCCAGCAACTCCTTCCCCTCGAGGTCATGGAGTACGACCTCGACTCGGCGCCCGGTGAGCTGGAGGACTTCTGCTCCCGCGCCGACTTCGTCTTCAACCTGGCGGGCGTCAACCGCCCCGAGGACCAGTCCGAGTTCATGGAGGGCAACTTCGGGTTCGCGTCCACGCTGCTGGACACCCTCGAGCGCCACGGCAACAAATGCCCCGTCATGCTCTCCAGCTCCGCGCAGGCGAGCCTGTCCGGCCGCTTCGAGGGCTCCGTATACGGCGAGTCGAAGCTCGCGGGGGAGGGCCTGTTCCGGGAGTACTCGGAGCGCACGGGGGCGCCCGTGCTCATCTACCGCTTCCCCAACCTCTACGGCAAGTGGTGCCGCCCGCGCTACAACTCCGCCGTCGCCACCTTCTGCGACGCCATCGCCAACGGCCGCCCCTACACCGTCAACGACCCGTCGGTCGAGCTGGAGCTCCTCTACATCGACGACCTCGTCGACGAGATGCTGGGCGCACTGCTGGGCGAGGAGCACCGCTGCGGCTACGAGGGGCTGGAGCGCGTCGAGGGCGACGGGTTCTGTTACGTCCCTAAGACCGACGTGAAGACGCTGGGGGAGATCGTCTACCTGCTGGACAGCTTCCGAGACAGCCGCGAGACGCTCTCGGTGCCCGACCTTTCGGAGGGCTCCTTCTCCAAGAAGCTCTGGAGCACGTTCCTGTCCTACTACGAGCCGGGCAACTTCGCCTATAGCCTCAGGCCCAACGTGGACGCGCGCGGCTCGTTCACCGAGTTCCTGCGCACGCCGGAGCGCGGCCAGGTCTCCATCAACGTGAGCAAGCCCGGAATCACCAAGGGCAACCACTGGCACATGAGCAAGTGGGAGAGGTTCCTGGTGGTCTCCGGCTCCGCCTCCATCAAGCTGAGGAAGGTGGGGGAGGACGCCGAGGGCAACCCGTTCCCCGTCGACGAGTACACCGTCTCCGGCTCCGACATGCGAGCCGTGGAGATGATCCCCGGCCACACGCACTCCATAACCAACCTGTCCGACACCGAGGACCTCGTGACGGTCATGTGGGCCAACGAGCCCTTCGACCCCGAGAACCCCGACACCTACTACGAGGAAGTCTAGAGGTTTTGACCAGATACGCTCACATTAATAGCGTTCCAAATGGATCCACTGGGCGCATTATGATGAAGGAGCATCTTGCTCTTATTGATCAAGGGCACGAATCGCTTGCTTGCTGGGGAAGAAGAACGCCAGCAGACACTGCCAGTGAATACTGTTTTGGGTCATCTGCTAATTTTTTACTCGACGTTGGGCTTACTCTCCTTGACGGTAAGATAGGTTTTCATTCAACGAGGCAAACCGACGCGTTGATTCATCGTCTTGATGAGTTCGGTCCTGATGTGGTTCACTTGCATAACCTTCATGGCTACTATTTGAATATTGATAAACTATTTAAATGGTTGATAAGGTCTGATTGTCGCGTTGTATGGACTTTGCACGACTGTTGGGCTTTTACCGGCCATTGCCCTTATTTCACCTATTCTTGCTGCAATCAATGGAAAAACGGTTGTGGTGCCAAGAGGTGCCCTCAACTCATGGGGTATCCTCCAACTATTAATTCTGCATCATGCAAATGGAGTTACGAGGCCAAACGTTCGATTTTCACTTCGTTGCCTTCTAATCGAATGACTATCATTACCCCTTCAAAATGGCTGGCTGGACTGGTTGCTTCTAGCTATTTATCAAAGTATCCGATTGAGGTTGTGCATAATACGATTGATCTCAACGTTTTCAAGCCACAATCAAATAGTGAAGTTTTTAGCGTTAAAGAGAAATACGGCCTCGATTCAAGAAAAATTATTTTAGGAGTTGCCTCTCCATGGTCCAAGCGTAAGGGTCTTTCTGACTTTTATGCCCTTGCGGACAAGCTTGACTGCTCCAAGTATTCCATTGTGTTGGTTGGATTGAGTGCCAAACAGATGAGAAAACTACCTCCAGGGGTAGTTGGTATTCCACGAACCGACTCTCAGATAGAGTTGGCCTCACTTTATAGTTCTGCCTCCGTTCTATTCAATCCAACATACGAGGATAACTACCCTACGGTCAATCTTGAAGCTGAGGCTTGTGGGCTGCCAGTCGTTTGTTACGATGTCGGCGGATGCTCTGAGACTTTGCATAGGAACGATTCGAAACTTGTTGAGTGTGGTGATGTGCAGGCCGCCTCACTACTGTTGGCAAAATATTAGTCTCTGTTTTAAGGAAACCTATGAATTCCAATATTTGTTTTAAAGACGACGGCCGCCTTAAGCTGCTGATCATCGTGGGCACCCGCCCCGAGGTCATCCGCCTGTCCGAGGTTATCAAGAAGTGCCGACGTCACTTCGACTGCCTGCTGGCGCACACCGGGCAGAACTACGACTACACCTTGAACGGCATCTTCTTCCGCGACCTGTCGCTGGACGACCCCGACGTCTACCTGGACGCCGTGGGCGCCGACTTGGGCGAGACGGTGGGCAACATCATCGCCGCGAGCTACAAGCTGATGGTTGAGGTCCAGCCCGACGCGCTGCTGATCCTGGGCGACACCAACAGCTGCCTGTCCGCCATCGCGGCAAAGCGCCTGCACATCCCTATCTTCCACATGGAGGCGGGCAACCGCTGCAAGGACGAGTGCCTGCCCGAGGAGACAAACCGCCGCATCGTCGACGTGATCTCCGACGTCAACCTGGCCTACTCCGAGCACGCCCGTCGCTACCTCAAGGACACCGGCTGCGCACCCGAGCGCACCTACGTCACGGGCAGCCCGATGGCGGAGGTCCTGCGCGCCAACCTGGACAAGATCGAGGCGAGCGACGTCCTCGCAGAGCTCGGACTTGAGCCCAAGCGCTACATGCTGCTGTCCGCCCACCGCGAGGAGAACATCGACACCGAGGCCAACTTCACGAGCCTGTTCACCGCGATCAACGCGCTGGCCGAGAAGTACGACATGCCGATCCTGTACTCCTGCCACCCGCGCTCCCGCAAGCGCCTGGAGGCCACCGGCTTCAAGCTCGACCCGCGCGTGCGCATGCACGAGCCCATGGGCTTCCACGACTACAACTGCCTGCAGATGAACGCCTTCGCGGTCGTGTCCGACTCCGGCACCCTGCCCGAGGAGTCCAGCTTCTTCGCGAGCGTCGGCCGCCCGTTCCCGGCGGTGTGCATCCGCACCTCGACCGAGCGCCCCGAGGCGCTGGACAAGGCCTGCTTCACGCTGGCCGGCATCTCCGAGAGGGGGCTGCTGCAGGCCGTCCACACCGCCGTCGAGCTCGACGCGGAGGGGTCGCTCCCCGAGGCGCCCGTGCCCGACTACGCCGACGAGACCGTCTCCACCAAGGTGGTCAAGATCATCCAGAGCTACACAGGCGTCGTGGACAAGATGGTGTGGAGGAAGAGCATTTAATGACTAGCTCATGCGCTGGTAAGAAAATACTTGTCGTGACGCAGCATTTTTACCCGGAGACTTTTCGAATCAGTGATATTGTCGATGGCTTTATTGAAGACGGTGCAAGCGTTGACGTCCTTTGCGGTATTCCAAATTATCCTTCAGGCGAATGGGCCGAAGGATATGGTTACTGCGGCCATCGTCACGATGATTACCACGGTGCGTCTGTCTTTCGGTCTGGTGAAATACGCCGAAAGGGAAACACTTCGGTCCGCATTTTCCTGAACTATATTAGCTGGCCGATTACTGCATCTTTCAAGGCGTTAAGGCTCAAAAACAATTACGACGTTGTATTTTGCTATAATACAAGTCCTATTTTGATGATAATTCCGGCTAGGTTTGCTGCATGGCGAAATAAATGCCCTCTTGTCACCTATGTCTTGGATATTTGGCCCGAAAATTTGTACACCGTTTTAAACGTCCAAAATAGCTTTCTGAGAGCTTTTGCCAAATCTTTTTGCGACAAGCAGTATGCTGCCTGTAATAAGCTGATTGCCTTGAGTGACTCTTTGGCCGACAACTTATTTCATAGGATTAAACCTTTGAATCCGGATATTTCGATAAGTGTAATACCTCAGCACTGTGAGGAGGTTTACGAACAAAAGAGTTTTTCACAGGAGCTGAGATCGCAATTTGGAAGTCAGTGTGTTTTCCTTTTTGCCGGATCAATAACTCCCGCACAGGGTCTTGACACAGTTATTGAGGCATTCTCGTATGCAATCAAAAATAGTTCTGTTGAGATGAGGCTGCTAATTCTTGGCGATGGCATGTCCAGAGCGGAATTGCAGAAGACCGTTGCAAATAAAGGGCTGAGCGAGTTCATTTTGTTTATTGGGCGCGTTGATCCTGAAGTTGTGCCCATGTATTCAGATATTGCAACGGCAATGATTGCACCATTCGCCGACAATCCCGAACTAGAGCTTACTATTCCGGCGAAGATTTCAAGTTGTATGGCGTCTTCGAAACCAATACTTGCTGTAATGCGCGGTGAAGGGGCCAATGCGGTTCGTTCTGCTGAATGCGGGTTTGTATCCAATCCCTCAGATGTTAATGCGCTTGCTGATAATATGGTAAAAATTGCTTCAATGAATAAAGATGCTATTGAAGCTTTAGGATCTAATGGCTTCAATTATTATCGTGAGCATTTCTCGAGATTGGTTTGTTTGGATAAAATTAAGCAGGTTTTATTTTCAATATAGGTCCGATATGGATCGTTGGGGTTTTAATGGATGAAATGTTGAGAGTGCTGGTAATCATTCCTGCCTATAATGAGCAAGCCAATATCGTACAGACTGTTTCATCGGTTGTTGAAGCTGGCTATGATTATGTAGTGGTGAATGATGGCTCAACCGATAAAACTCTATCCATCTGCCGTCAACATGGATTTAATGTCCTTGACCTTCCGCAAAATTTGGGCATTGGTGGTGCTGTTCAAGCCGGTCATAAATATGCGTTCAGGCATGGTTATGACATTGATGTTCAGGTTGATGGTGACGGCCAGCATGATCCTTCTTATATTGGGAACTTAATCGAGCCGATTATTGATGGTGCCGATTTGTCTATCGGTTCCAGATTTGCCGTTCCCACGGAAGGTTTTCAGTCTACATTTTTAAGGAGAGTAGGTATCCGATGGCTTTCTGGTTGGTTGAGATTATTTACCGGAAAGACGATTAAAGATCCTACTTCTGGATTTCGCGCGTGCGGCAAAAAAGCTATAGATTTGTTCTGTAGGGACTATCCAGATGATTATCCAGAGCCCGAATCTATTGCCGCAGCATTAAAAACTGGTCTTTCGGTGGTTGAGGTTCCTGTACTTATGCGCGAGAGGCAGGGCGGAGTGTCATCAATTTCTGGCTTTTCTTCAATTTATTACATGATTAAGGTTTCGCTTGCAATTTCCATGGCCTGTTTTGTTTATAGAAAGGCGGCTCACTGATGAGTATGATAATTCGCGTGGGCGCTGTCGTAATTTTTAGTGGCCTTTTCTTTTATGTCGTTTCCTTAGTCGGTAAAGGAAAGCTACTTTTAAAGTACTCGCTACTATGGCTTTGCCTGTGTGTTGTGGCACTATTTAGCGTTTGCTTTCCGGAGTTGATTTATCGAATTTCAGATTGTATTGGGTTTATTAGCCCATCGAATTTCGCTTTTCTTGTTGCTGTAGTACTTTTATTGATGATTTCTTTATCTCTCAGTATTGCGATTAGCAGACTCGTTACGGCTTGCAAGAACTTAACCCAACGTATTGCGATTCTTGAAAATGAGAATGATGTTTTGCGAAATCAGCAGGATTAATTAAAGACGGAGTTTAGATTAACTGTATGAATAACTATTTAGCAGCGGAAGCTCGAAACCATCGTGTGTGCAGCGGCTTGTATCGCCTTTACCATGTCGGTATTTTTGCCCTGCCGTTATCTTTTGCACTGATATATCTGTCTTTGTTCGTTAATTACATTGATGCTTTCTATGGCACGGTTGGCTTTACAATTGCCAACCCGATGCTTAATGACGATATGGCTGTTCTATTTGTTGCTGGATTGACTATTATATTTGTCATTTCTGTAATCAAATTGGTAGAGTATAAAAGCGATTTTTTGTATAAATATCGATGGCTAATCGGTATGACTGTTGCGATACTTGCCGTTGCTTTTAAAATCAGCGGTTCATCGCTTGGAATGTGGAGCATTATGCTCCCTGAAAACGCTGGTACTCCGTTTTGGGGTATACCGAGGTCCCTTCGAAGCGATGAGTTCTCAGTTGGAACTCTGTTTCAACTTTCTCAATCCCATAATGGCTATGCTCCAATTTCGGAAATCCTGAGAGGAGATTTAACGGATGTCCGGATGGTTTATGGCGCTGCCTGCTGGAGCGTAATTACGTTATTTAGACCAGTGCTTTGGGGTTATTTGTTATTTGGTTTTGAATTCGGCCTAGCGTTTGCTTGGTCCGCGAAACTATGTCTAATGGTCCTTGTCTCTTTTGACTGTGCCTTTCTCATTATTAAGTCAAAGCCGCTCAGCTTGCTCTTTTCATGCTTGCTTTGTTTTTCGCCACTAATTCAATGGTGGGGCACGGGCGAGGTGATTCTTTATGGACAAGCCCTTGTCTTGTTGTTGGATAAGGCGCTCTTTACTCGAAAAAAGAATATCAGGGTTATTGCGATAGCTGCCATAGCATGGCTATGTGGTTGTTACATAATGCTCTTGTACCCTGCTTGGATGGTCCCATTTTTCTTCATTTTTGCCTTGATGGGTGTTTTTAGAACAATAGAGTATTATCAAACATTAAAATATAACGCCCAACATTCAGTTCTTGCATGGTCGCTAAGTGATACTTTTGTTTTAGTATTCTGCCTGTTGATCTCAGCGGGACTAATATTCCTTTCATTCTTCCAGTCCTCTGAAGCAATGACATCTGTTATGAATACCGTTTATCCTGGTGCGCGCTTTGAAACAGGCGGAAGCGGACTTCCCGAACTTTTTTCTTATGCAATTCCACTCTTTTATGCCTTTGATTCACCGCTGGTTTCAAATGAATGCGAAATTGCAACCATTCTTTGTTTCTTCCCTCTTGGAACGCTTGTATCTCTGCTCTGTTTTATTAAAAGGCGAGATTGGCAGTTATTTGTGCTTACGGCACTTCAATTGTTTTTTCTAGTCTTTGCATTTATTGGTTTTCCGTCATTTCTATCTCGAATGACCTTAATGTATAACGTCCCTGTTCTGCGACTATTGTTTCCTATTGGTTACCTCGAACTTCTCCTATTTTTGATTTCTGTTGAAAAGGCTAAAGAGTCCCAAGGGAATAACAGCACCATTGGTTATTTGCCGATTATCTTAATAATTGGTCTTATTCTGAGTTCAGCATTCCAGGTTTTCATCCTTCTTTCTGCTAAATATCTTGTTGCAAGGATGCTGTATCTGTTGATGCTTATATTGTTCTGTCTTTTTTCGTGCCTTTCGTTTTGCTCCTTTATTCTTGGAAAAAAATGCACTGGTTTATTCGCTGCTTTTGCGATTTGCTTCGGAGTAATTCCAGGGCTCTGTATTAATCCAATTCAAATCGGTGCGGCTCCACTAACAGATACGAATTTAGAGTCTCTCGTTAATCAGTTTGTGGAAGAGAGTGATTATTCAGATAAATGGGTTGTCGATGGTTCTTGGACAGTTGCCAATCTTTGCGCTGCGTATGGAGCGCCTGTAATTAACTCCACCAATGCTTATCCCGATCTATCGCGTTGGAATTCTATCGATGATAATAACGAGAACGAGTACGCATACAACAGGTATGCTCATATCGTTGCTAATGTATTCGCTCCATCTACGTCATTTAATTCCACGCAGGATGATCTCTTCACAGTGAATTTGACTGAAGATGATTTAAGGCAGCTTAATGTGAAGTATGTTATGTCTAGTAGGGATTTGACAGAGTATTCATCTGTTGAATTGCAAATTACGCAATTAGGTTCAGCAAACGGGTTCTTTCTTTATAAATTAACCTATTAGGAATAAGGGGCTGTCGGTTTAACCGACAGCCCCTTATTCCTCCTTTACCTGCTCAGAATTAAAGTGTCATAAGCGTTTTTAAATTTGATAATACAAATTCCCGCTGACGATGTTGCTGTTTATATACGGATCACCCTTCACGTAATACTCTGGCCATAGGTAGTTGAGCAGTGAGTATTCCCTATGGAATCTCATTTTCTTTTCATCGCTGATTTCATAGCCTCGTGATAACGACTCGTAATGATACAGCTCGGTATCGGGTGTATATACAACTAGATAGTTGTGACTTCTCACTTTGAGGCAATAGTCAACATCATTAAAAGCAACAGCCAGTTCTTCTCTAAAGCCTCCGACTTCGTCGAAAACAGCTCTCTTAGTCATCAGGCATGCTGCGGTTACTGCGCTTAAATCTTGTGTGCGGTCGCATAGATTGAAGTAACCCCATTTTCCTCTGGGGTAGTCTTTTCCGAGGTGGCCGGCTCCAATTCCGCCGATGCCGACGCCAGCATGTTGCAGGGTATCATCGCTGTAAAAAAGTCTTGCGCCTACGATGCCAACTTCTTTTCGCGAACAAATGCCCAGCATGTTTTCAATCCAGTTTGGAGTTATAACTTCTGTATCGTTGTTTAACAAGAGAAGGTAATCGCCCTTTGCTTTGCTAGCGCCAAAGTTCATCAGTTTTGAAAAATTGAATTCTGCACCCCAATATTCGATGCGGATCGTATCGGGATAGCATTTCTCCAATTCAGAGTAGTACTCGAATGTTTCTGGGTTCTCGCTGTTGTTTTCGATAATGACGATTTCGTAGTTATCGTAGGTTGACCGTTCAATGATCGACTTAATGCACGTATCGAGAACAGAGGGATGGTCCTTTGTCGGAATAATGATTGATACAAGTGGATGACTATCTGGAACTGCGTAGGTAACTTTATATGTGAAGGGGTCGTTTCCGCGATAAACCATTGCTGAAACGTCAAGTCTGTCCAAATGGGCCTGTACGGCTTTGACGCCAGCATCCCATGCATATAGCTTTGAGTTCGGGTCACCTGCAGTTGAGTTTTCGGTAATTCTCCAGTGGTACAGAATTTTGGCCACGTGTACCACATTCCGTGCGTTTTCTATCGCTTTAAGCGTCAAGTCGTGGTCTTGAGCTCCATCGTACTGCTCGTCGCCGTATTCCAGAGAATCGAATAGTGTTTTTCTGATTGCAAGAAAATGGCAAATATAATTAACGCTTCGCAGCAAGTCGATGCTTAAATCTGGTTTAAAAAACGGATCTCCATAGCTGCCATTGGCAAACAGTTTGTCTTCGTCGCAGTAAATAAGATCAGTATTGTTTTCAGCATTAATTGCACGCGCGTATTCATAAAGCGCCGAGGGCTCTAGAGTATCGTCGTGGTCCAAGAAGCAAATAAAATCTCCTTTCGCTTCTTTTGTCCCGGCAAGAGTGTTTTTGGAAATGCCGGAATTGTTTGCCAGCTCTATCACCTTAATGCGCACGTCTTGATTCTTAGCAGTTTCGACCATATCTACAAGCGCGCTGTTATCTGGGCTTGCATTGACTAGCACGAGCTCCCAGTTTGAATAGCTCTGCTTAAGAACCGATTCCACCATTTCATTGAACAGTTTTTCGGGTGTGTTGAATAAGGGGACGACGATGCTAAACAATGGCATTTCCTTGAAGGTGACCATCGATTGTTTTTCGAGCATTGCCGAGCTTGCCTTGTGTTGATCGAGCCATTTTGGATATGCAGATGGGTCAATTGAAATAGGCTTCATTTTCGATGTGGTTAAAATGCGCAGCTTTTCAAGCTCTTCGTTATCCGCAACAGCAAAGCTGTTGAAGCTCGGATGGTTGTCGTCTTCGATTGTGAAGATTAACCTATTTGTGCTATTAGGAATCCGAATCGAGTATTGAATTTCACGGCGTTTTTTATCTGGGGCAAACCACAGTGGAATCGTAATGTCATCGGTGGTAATCGGCTCAATCTGAATGCGAGTCATTGAAATATCGAAGCACTTGATGGCTATCTTGTTGTCGTTGCGCTGAGGGAGTTTAACTGAGCAGCGAAGAATGGCCTCGTCTCCATCTTCGATAAACTCGTGAAAACGCATGCTTGCTACATCCAAGTCGTGCTTATCATCATAGTTCCTAATGGAGTGGGACAATTCATTCTTAATTTTGTAGTTTAATCTTGACGCCCATTTTGCCTTGCAAAAGCAGATTTTAATGGCAGCGTAGGCATATTGCGCACTCAAATCTTTAATCTGAATATCGCAATCACCAGTTCCCAGGTCGGGAAGAACTACGACGTATTGATTATCATTTGATTCGTATGGATAGATTGAGCTCGGTATCGTTGTCCCGTCGCTCTTTAATGCAGTCACCTGAATACTTGATGCATCTACCTCTACATTTTTTAGGAGAATATACATCTTTCCGCTTCCACGGCAAATGCAATCCACGTTAATTTTCATTTCAATTTACCTTTCCGTAGCACTAAAGATACATTTACTACTTCACTCAGATTTCAAGTAGTTTCTTTCGTTGAATTAACCCAGTACAGGTAGCCTTTCGATTCTTTCCTGGTATCGAATGCGCGCTGCTGCAATTCGACGTTCATGCCATGTAGCCATAGTTGAATTGCTTTGCTCGTCTAGCAGATGAATGTTTTCATATCCAATTGGATGCTCATACGCTTTAGGGTCCGCTATATACATTTGCACCGCTTCGAGATTTTTGCTGCACCTTTTTCGTAAATCGGGGTTTCCGTTTAAAAGAGAGCCAATAGAAAAATGAGGATGCGCAACTCGATGCTCATTAATGCCAATTGCAATGAAATGTTCCAAAGCTCCTAGAGGGTCGTTCTTATATCTATCGAAGAGATCTTCGTAATGATTTACATAAAAGGAATAATTAAATACTGATGAATAGTCCACCCCGTTAAATATGGCATTAGCGGAGGAATCACATGTAAGCTGGGGTCTTGTCCGAGGCCACGTGCATCGATCGATTGTGAGAGCATCTTTATTTGCTGGGTTAAAGATGCGGCATTCATAGCATTTTAAGTCATGCTTTCTAAGGAAAACGTTGAGCAGTCGTTCTGAGATAAAGCCAGGCATCCTTTGTTGATAGCTATCGCGACCACTTATATAGTCAATCCGCTTATCAAGTTGTTTTTCAATTTTGAAAAGCCACTTACAATATCTGTCCATCAGTTCCTTTTTGCAAATAATCATATTGCAGGGTGAAAAAGAGTGCCCCTCGCAAATTGCTTCATCAAAAGCGTCCAAGTAGTCAGGGCGTTTCGTCCTGATAATTTCCCTTGCATGTAGCAGATCTGTCGAAGAATGGATCATTCTATACTGCTCGGCAACAGTGATTAAGTTGCACCCGATTGAGCTTGTGCAGGGTTCTTTGGCTGCAACAATACAGTCATAATTAGCAAGAATATTCTCAATTTCATAGTCTCTGAGCATCTGCTTCGAGTTGCTGGGCGACTCAAACGCCCTTCGATAATGCGTGAGCCCAACTATTGACTCAGGAGAATTCTTCCATATCCAATAGAGGCCGGTAAGCTCGCAGTAGTGTTTGTTTTTCTGGGAAATATTGTCGCCTTGATCGTCGTACTGCCATCCAGCTCGACGGTTTTCTTCTGGAATGAAGCTTGCCCCGACGAAGAGCGGCTGGTAAGGCACCTCTGCATCAATGTTAAAGTGCTTATGCGCTGCGATATAAATCTTCACGTTATGGTCGCTCTTTCCGTGCCGAGGCAATTAGATGCCCTGTTCTATGGGTACCGCTCATATATTTTTAATTAATATGACCGATAGAGCTTATTATATAAGTCGTAACTAAATGAGTTAAATGACACGGAGGACTACATGAAAGGCATCATCCTCGCCGGCGGGTCCGGCACGCGCCTGTACCCGCTCAC
>OOBJ01001348.1_pt1 | contig 15349 bp, 9 predicted proteins | sample 1671331 | NCBI WGS metagenome assembly OOBJ01 (sample SAMN06348145, study PRJEB24527) | human gut metagenome | biome: human gut; feature: ankylosing spondylitis patient; material: feces | host: Homo sapiens | place: China | collected 2015-10 | reverse complement strand
AATACCGCCGTCATGGGTAGAGGCGCTGCACGCCTCAACCCTGGGCTGGGGAAGCAGCAATTCCTACAGAGTTGCCGGGGGTGCGTAGCGTCCACGATGGGCTAATAATACCGCCGTCATGGGTAGAGGCGCTGCACGCCTCAACCCTGGGCTGGGGAAGCGCAACTCCTACAGAGTTGCCAGGGGTGCGTAGCGTCCACGATGGGCTACTCATGCTTCCGTCATCGGCTCACTGCTCTCTGCTCAAGTGGATGACAAAACCGTTGCCGCTCAAGAAGCGGTCGGCGAAAATCTTGTAGCCGTGGCCGTTGGACAACTCGCCTTCAGGACCCTGGAATCCCAGCGCGCCCATCTCGTGGCGCAGCTTGTTCCACACCTCTTCGTCGGTCATCGAAATACTCACGAGCGGAGCCGTGGCAGGTTGACCTGCACCGGCTATGGCTATGAGCGTGGCCTTGTCGCTACTTACGTTGACCATGCTCCCCATCTCGTCGGCGTCGCAGCCCTGGGTGTAGATGGTGGCGCGTCCCACCTGGTAGATTTCGTTGATGGCGCTGCGCACATAGCCCATCTCGCCCATCATCTCGTCCACCTTCCCAGCCTCGCGCAGTCCCTTCACCGCCGTGCCGCTCGTCTCTATGAGGTCGGCTATGTCTATGGCGCGCTCTATCGAGATACAGCGCGTCTTGATTTCCTGCTCCGTGGCAGGCTGGGCCAGAGCCGCTGCCGCCCGCTTCTCCTGCGGTGTGGCGTCGGCAGCCGAAGTCTTGGGTTTGCAACCAGTCAGCACGAGAGCCGACATGAGGGTTATGGCCCATAGCGGGCGCGAGAAGAGGGTGGTGGTCATACGCTTGATGGTTTTCTGATTATTTGCTGCGAAGATAGGCAGAAAAAGCGAGAAAGCCGCCAGTAAGGTGAAAAAAATGCGTAATTTTGTGACGATTATGGACAATAAAGCATTTTCGGCCGCTCTCTTCAAGTGGGCTCATCGCCACTGGCGCGAACTCCCTTGGCGCGGATGCGGCGACCCCTATGCCATCTGGCTTTCCGAGATTATCCTCCAGCAGACACGCATCAGCCAGGGCACGAAGTACTGGTTGCGGTTCATGCACGCCTATCCCACCGTGGCAGACCTGGCGGCCGCCAGCGAAGACGAGGTGCTCAAGCTGTGGCAAGGACTGGGTTACTACTCGCGGGCGCGCAATCTCCACGCCGCAGCGCGGCAGATAGTGGAGCGCGGAGCCTTTCCCGATACCTATCAGGAGATACGCCGCCTCAAGGGCGTGGGCGACTACACCGCAGCCGCCATCGCCTCGATGGCATTCGGGCTGCCCCATGCCGCCGTCGACGGCAATGTCTATCGCATCCTTGCCCGCATCTTCGCCATCTCTACCCCCATCGACTCTACCCAGGGCAAGCACGAGTTTCAGCAGTTGGCCGACGCGCTCTGCCCGACCGACGAGGCAGGCTACTGGAACCAGGCCATGATGGACTTTGGCGCCCTGCAGTGCAAACCCAAAGGTCCCGCTTGCGGCTGCTGCCCATTTGCCGACATGTGTGAGGCTCGCCGCCTCGGGCAGACGGCCTCCTTCCCCGTCAAGGAGGGCCGCGTGAAGCAACGCGACCGCTACTTCACCTATTATTATATTACGCGCGCGCACGAGGTGCTCTTCCACCGCCGTGGCACCGATGACATCTGGCGCTCGCTGTGGGAACCTGTGCTCGTAGAGGGCGACGCCGCGTCGCTCGACGATGCCGGGCGCGTGGTCAAGCATGTGCTCACCCACCAGACCATCTATGCCCAGCTCATCCGTATCGACGCCACCCGTCTGACTGACCATGAGCCGCTGCCCTATGGCCTCCCGCCGATAGCGCAGCTGCTGAAGGAGTATCGCTGGGCCACCCCTGACGAGCGCGAGGGCTACGCCATGCCACGGCTGATGGACAAACTGCTCGCCGACAGGTAGCCGTCGCTGCCCGTCGCCTCTGCCGCCACGCCGACGGTGGCAGCGGATGCTCGCCAGGCCGCCGGCAGAAGGGCAAAAGTCACGTTAATTGCCGATTATGTTGGCTTATTCTCATATTTTCATTATCTTTGCAGCGATTTATAATACATTAATACTTACAGCCCTTAACGGGCGAGGAGTAAACAATACCAACAACAATGAATATACTGAAGAAATACTGGCTCGATGCAGCCGCAGTAGTTTTGTTTGCGCTGATTGCGTTTGTCTATTTCATGCCTGCCGACCTTGACGGCCGCATCCTCTACCGCCACGACTCGTCGGCGGGTCGCGGAGCTGGTCAGGAGCAGTCGGAATATCACGCCCGCACCGGTGAAGTGTCGCGTTGGACCAACGCCACATTCAGCGGCATGCCCACCTATCAGACTGCGCCGTCGTATTCGAGTACCAACGGTCTGCAGAAGGTCATGGACGCCTACCATCTGTGGCTTCCCGAGAATGTGTGGTACGTCTTTGCCTACCTCTTGGGCTTCTACATCCTGCTACGCGCCTTTGACTTCCGCAAGGAGTTGGCTGTGCTGGGCTCCATCATCTGGGCGTTCTCGTCGTACTTCTTCATCATCATCGCCGCGGGCCATATCTGGAAGGTGATGGCGCTGGCCTATCTGCCGCCCATGATTGCCGGCGTGGTGCTGGCCTATCGCGGACGCTACCTGAGCGGCTTGCTGCTCACAGCCATCTTCACCGCTTTTGAGGTCAAGGCCAACCACGTGCAGATGACCTACTACTATCTGTTCATCATCCTCTTCATGGTGATAGCCTTCCTCGTTGAGGCCATCCGCAGCCACCGCCTCGACCGCTTTGCCAAAGCCACCGCCGTCTGCTTCGTGGGCGCCGCGCTGGGCATCTGCATCAATCTGAGCAACCTTTACCACACCTGGCAGTATGGCCAGGAGAGCATGCGCGGAAAGAGCGAGCTGGTCAAGAAGAACGCCGCCAACCAGACCAGCAGTGGACTGGACCGCGACTACATCACCCAGTGGAGCTACGGCATCGACGAGACATGGACGCTGCTCATCCCCAATGTCAAGGGAGGCGCCTCTGTGCCCCTCGCAGCCAATGAGACCGCTATGGAGAAGGCCAACCCTGAGTTCTACCCTATCTACCAGCAGATAGGACAGTACTGGGGCGAACAGCCCGGTACCAGCGGCCCCGTCTACGTGGGTGCCTTTGTGCTCATGCTCTTCGTCCTCGGTCTCTTCATCGTCAAGGGGCCCATGAAGTGGGCTCTGCTCGCAGCCACCGTGCTGAGTGTACTCCTCTCGTGGGGTCGCAACTTCATGCCCTTTACCGATTTCTTCCTCGACTACGTGCCCCTCTACGCCAAGTTCCGCACCGTGGCGTCTATCCTTGTGATAGCCGAGTTTACCATCCCTCTGCTTGCCATGATGGCGCTGCGCCGCATCGTGGAAGACCCGCAGGTGCTCACCCGCAATATGCGCTGGGTCTACGTGAGCTTCGGCCTCACCGCCGGCGTGGCTCTGCTCTTCGCCCTCATGCCCGGCTTCTTCTTCAACAACTTCATCTCTTCGTCCGAGCGTGTGGCGCTCGGCCAGATACCCGACGAGTATCGTCACGCCCTTATGGCCAATCTCACCGAGATGCGTCAGGCCGTGATGACCGCCGACTGCTGGCGCTCGTTCTGGATTGTTACCGTGGGCGTGGTGATGCTGCTGCTCTACCGCATCAACAAGCTCAAGGCTGCTTATATGATTGCCGGCGTGGGAGTGCTCTGCCTGGTAGACATGTGGCAGGTCAACAAGCGCTACCTCAATGACGGCATGTTTGTAGAGAAGAGCGTGCGCGAGGCACCCCAGCCCATGAGCCACACCGACCAGCTCATCCTCAAGGACAAGGGTCTGGACTATCGTGTGCTCAATCTCGCCACCAATACCTTCAACGAGAACGAGACCTCTTACTACCACAAGAGCATCGGAGGCTATCATGCCGCCAAGCTGCGCCGCTACCAGGAGATGATAGAGGCTTACATCAATCCCCAGATGTCGCGTATCATGAAGGCAGTGGCCGACAGCGACGGCGACATGACCCGCGTCAACGGCGACTCGCTCTTCCCCGTGCTCAATATGCTCAACACCAAGTATATCATCGTCCCCCTGCAGGGCGGACAGACCGTGCCTCTGCTCAATCCTTATGCCTACGGCAACGCATGGTTTGTAGACCGGCTCACCTTTGCCGACAACGCCAACCAGGAGATAGAGCGCATAGGCAAGATAGACTTGCGCCACGAGGCTGTGGCCGACAAGCGCTTTGCCGACGTGCTGGGCGAGGCTGTGGCGCAAGACAAGAACTCTGTGGCCAAGCTCCTCGCCTATGAGCCCAACCAGCTGACCTACGAGGTAAGCTCTGACAAGGGCGGCGTGCTCGTCTTCTCCGAGGTCTACTATCCCGGATGGACCGCCACCATCGACGGACAGCCTGCCGAGCTGGGCCGCGTCAACTACATTCTGCGCGCGCTCCGCGTGCCTGCCGGCAAGCATCAGGTCAAGCTCGCCTTCTTCCCCAAGAGCGTCGATACCACTGAGACCATAGCCTATGTGGCTTATGTGGTGCTGCTGCTCATCATCGTGGGCGGACTCTACGACACCTGGCGCCGCAAGAAGAATAATCAAACGACACATTAATACTCTATAAGATATGAAGAAACTGCTCTCTCTGCCCCCCAATCTGGTGGGATGTTTCCACGACATAACCGGTCTGTCTGATACCGAATGGTTCTGCACCAATGACCCCGTGGGTCGCAAACTCGGCTCGGGTGGCGGCACCACCTGGCTGCTCCAGGCGTGCTACGAAGCCCATGGCAGTGGCCGTAGCTTCGACGAGTGGCTCGCTGCCGACCGTCGTCTGTTGCTCCATGCCGGCGGACAGAGCCGAAGACTGCCTTCATACGCCCCTTCGGGCAAGATACTCACGCCCATTCCCGTGTTCAGATGGGAGCGCGGCCAGCGCCTGTCTCAAGACCTGCTCTCCCTGCAGGTGCCCCTCTATCAGCGCATCATGAACCAGGCGCCCGAGGGGCTGCGCACGATGATTGTCAGCGGCGATGTCTACATCCGCGCTACCCAGGCGCTCCAGCCCATCCCCGATGCTGACGTGGTGTGCTATGGCCTGTGGCTCGGACCCGAAATAGCCAAGGACCACGGCGTCTTTGTCTCTTCCCACCAGACTCCCACCCAGCTCAAGTGTATGCTTCAGAAGCCATCGATGCAGACGCTGGGTCAGCTGCAGAAAGAGCATTTCTATCTGACCGACATCGGCGTGTGGCTGTTGTCCGACCGCGCCGTCAAGGTGCTCATGCGCCGCTCTATGCGCGACGGCGAGGTGACCAACTATGACATGTACGGCGAGTTTGGCTGCTGTCTCGGCACCGACCCCACCATCGACGACCCCGAGGTCAACGACCTCAAGGTGGCCATACTGCCTCTGCCCGGCGGAGAGTTCTATCACTTCGGTACGTCGCATGAGATAGTCTCGTCTATGCTTGACATCCAGAATGTCGTCAACGACCAGCGCGAGATTATGCACCACTCGCTCAAGCCCCATCCCTCCATGTTCACCCAGAACTCTGAAGTGGAGATTAAAATTACCGAACACAACCAGAACCTCTGGATAGAAAACAGCTGTGTGAGCGCCCAGTGGACCATAGCCCATGAGAATATCATCACTGGTGTGCCCCGCAATCAGTGGAAGATAGAACTCCGTCCCGGCCAGTGTGTCGACATCGTGCCCATCGGCGACGAGAGCTACGCCATACGCCCCTATGGTTTCAACGACAAGTTCCGCGGCGACATCACCGATGGTGTGACCGAATACTTGGGTGAACCTTTCACCCGTTGGACCGAAGAGCGCGGCATCGATGCCGCCGCCATCGAGGGCAAGGACGACCTGCAGTCGGCCCGCATCTTCCCCGTGGTCGACAATATCAACGACGCCGGCCTTGTGTTGAGATGGATGCTCAACGAGCCCTATCAGCAGGGTGGCCGCGTGGTATGGAACGAGGCCCAGCGTCTCAGCGCCGACGAGATTTCGGCCCAGGCCAATCTGCGTCGTCTCGTCGAGCAGCGCAGGGAAAACCGTGCGCAGAACTGGTCGTTCCTCTCCCACAACTACGCCCACAGCGTGTTCTATCAGGTAGACCTCGACGATGCCGCCCATGAGTTTGCCGCCAACCACATAGCCGAGCCTACGCCGCTGCCTGCCGACGAGCCTCTGCTCACCCGCATCCACGATGCCATGTTCCGCTCCGAGCTGCAGCGGCTCAATGGCAAGGACGGCGCCGAAAGCGAGGGCCGCGCCTTCAGTCTGCTGCGTGAAGGCCTCACCCAGACCGTGCTCGCCCAGAAGCAGCATCCCCGTCTCTCGGTCTACTCCGACCAGATAGTATGGGGTCGCAGCCCTGTGCGCATCGACATCGCCGGTGGCTGGACTGACACCCCTCCCTTCTGCCTTATGGAGGGCGGCAACGTCATCAACCTCGCCATCGAGCTCAATGGTCAGCCGCCTCTGCAGACTTATGTCAAGCCCTGCCGCGACCATCATATCATCCTACGCAGTATCGACCTCGGCGCTTCTGAGGTCATCACCACTTTTGAAGAGCTGCGCGACTTCCACCATGTGGGCAGTCCGTTCTCCATACCCAAAGCTGCACTGGCGCTGGCAGGCTTCCTGCCCGAGTATTCGGCTGAGCAGTATCAGTCGTTGGCGCAGCAGCTTGCCGCCTTCGGCTGTGGTATCGAGGTGACGCTGCTCTCAGCCATTCCCGCAGGGTCGGGCTTGGGCACGAGCAGCCTCTTGGCTTCGACCGTGCTTGGTGCCATCAACGACTTCTGTGGTCTCATGTGGGACAAGAACGAGATAGGCCGTCGCACCCTTGTGCTCGAACAGCTCCTTACCACCGGCGGCGGATGGCAAGACCAGTTTGGCGGTCTGCTCCAGGGCATCAAGCTGCTGCAGACGGGCAAGGGCTTTGACCAGAACCCAGTAGTGCGCTGGTTGCCGTCATCTCTCTACACCCAGCCCGAGTACCGCGCGTGTCATCTGCTCTACTATACGGGCATTACCCGCACCGCCAAGAAGATACTGGCAGAGATTGTGCGCCGCATGTTCCTCAATCAGCACGACGAACTGGCGTTGCTCCGCGAGATGAAGCAACATACCATCGATATGTTTGAAGCCATCCAGCGCGAAAACTTCGACGAGATGGGCCGGTTGGTCCGCAAGACCTGGCAGCAGAACCAGCTGCTCGACAGCGGTACCAACCCAGCCGAGGTGGCACGCCTCACCTCGCTCATCGATGACCTCTGCCTCGGTTACAAGTTGCCCGGAGCCGGTGGAGGTGGTTACCTCTACATGGTGGCTAAAGACCCCGAGGCAGCAGCCCGCATCAAGCAGATTCTCCGTGAGAACCGTCTCAATGCCAATGCCCGCTTCGTCGATATGTCGCTCAGCGACAAGGGTCTTCAGATAAGCCGCAGTTGAGGCCACGACATACGTAGAATCAGAACTTACTATAACAGTCAGAACGCAAATGCCCACCCCCACGGCATTTGCGTTCTGCGTTTTATCCCGTATGTCTGGCTGCGCGGAGGGCCTCGGCAGAAGGGCCCCGATTTGCTTCCGCCATTCCCGTAAGTATACTCCTTCTTCCACAAGGTCATCACTTGAGTACAGAGATTATCTCCGGCGGTCACGAGGTAATCTCGGCTGAGCAGGAGGGTAACTCTGGTGGCTCGTGTCGATTGAAACGAGGGCTCGTGTCGCTTGAAACGTGAGTCCGTGCCTTTCGTTACGTGGCCTCGTGCCTTCTGATACGAGCCAGCCAAGAGCTCTCGGGCGCGAGTCAATGGGCTTCGGGCTCGACCGATATGGCTTGGCGTAAGACTATGCATGGATAGCCGTCAGCCTTGGCAGCCTTGCCGCCTGCTGCTGTTCCCTATAACAGCAGACACGGGCAAGTCTCTGTGGATAGAGGCTTGCCCGTGTCTTGTGGGGTGGGGTGCGGAGTGTGGGTTATGGCTGGCTGTCGTCGAGAAATCCCTGTCGGCGCAGCGCCTTGATGAGCGTGGCAGAGATGGCCTCATTGTCCTTGCGTGTGTAGCGGATGTCGGTGAATATCTGGGCGAGGGTCTGCACGTTGTTGATTTCCACGAAGTGGCGGTTCTCCTCGGTAGCTTCCTTCTCGGCATAGGCGGCGTCGATGCGCTCGGGTGTATAGTCGGCGTAGGTCTCTTCGTGTACGATGGCGCTCAACGGCAGTCGGTCGGTCTGCGCCGGATGCTCGTCGGGCCAGCCCAGGGTGATGGTGGCGACGGGGAATACCAGCGGGGGCAGCTGCAGGGTGTCGATGATGGCCTCGGGGCAGTAGACGGTGGTGCCCAGGAAGCAGAGCCCCAGCCCCTCGGCCTCTGCCATGTTGCAGAAGGTCTGGCAGTAGAGCAGTGCGTCGGTGGCGGCATTGATGAAACTCAGCAGGTTGTCGTATCCGGGATGGCCCTGTCGCTGCTCTGCCCACAGGGTGGTACGCCTGTAGTCGGCACAGAAGGTGAGTACCACGGGAGCTCCTGTCACCATAGGTTGGGAGAAATGGGCGGGAGCGAGCCGCGCCTTCATCTCGTCGCTGCGCGTCACTACGACCGAATATAGTTGCAGGTTGCCCATCGTCTGGGTACGTTCGGCATCGCTGAGCAGCCGATTGAGCAGCGCCTCGTCAATGGGCTGCTGGGTATAGCGGCGTATGGAACGCCTGGAAGTAAACTGTGTCATCTTTTTGGAAAACTTTTCTGCGACAAAGTTATCTAAAGTTTTCCAAAACGGAAAACAAATAATCGATTTCTTTTATGAAAAATTCCATGAAAACGCTCGCTCATGTTGAAAAAATGTAGTAGCTTTGTAGTCCGACATATTATAATAATTATCCAACTTGTTATGAGCGAACTGAAAACATATTCTTACGATGAAGCATACCGTGCCACGCTCGCCTATTTTGACGGCGACGAGCTGGCAGCCCGAGTATGGGTCAACAAGTATGCCATGAAAGACAGCGCGGGCAACATCTATGAGCAGACGCCCACAGATATGCACTGGCGAATAGCCAATGAGATCGCGCGAATAGAGAACAACTATGACAATCCGATGAGCGCCCAGGAGGTGTTCGATGTGATTGACCATTTCAGATACATTGTGCCTGCCGGAAGCCCCATGACGGGCATCGGCAACAACCATCAGGTGGCCTCGCTGAGCAACTGCTTTGTGATAGGCCTCGACGGTGACGCCGACTCTTATGGCGCCATCATGCGTATCGATGAGGAACAGGTGCAGCTCATGAAGCGCCGCGGCGGCGTGGGTCACGACCTGAGCCAGCTGCGCCCCAAGGGTTCGCCCGTCAACAACTCTGCCCTCACCTCTACCGGACTGGTGCCCTTTATGGAGCGATTCTCCAACTCTACACGTGAGGTGGCTCAGGACGGACGCCGTGGAGCGCTGATGCTCTCGGTGAGTATCAAGCACCCGGACTCTGAGGCGTTTATCGACGCCAAGATGACCGAGGGCAAGGTGACTGGCGCCAATGTGAGCGTGAAACTCGACGACGCCTTCATGCAGGCTGCCGTCGACGGGGGCGACTATGTGCAGCAGTTCCCCATCGACAGCGACCAGCCGATGATGACCAAGACCATCAACGCCCGCCAACTGTGGGAGAAGATAGTACACAACGCATGGCAGAGCGCCGAGCCAGGTGTGCTCTTCTGGGATACCATCCTCCGCGAGAGCATCCCCGACTGCTATGCCGACCTCGGCTTCCGCACAGTGAGTACCAATCCCTGTGGCGAGATACCCCTCTGTCCCTACGACAGCTGTCGACTGCTGTGTGTCAACCTTTACAGCTACGTGGTCAATCCCTTTACCCCCGAAGCCCGTTTCGACTTCGACCTCTTCCGTCGTCACGCCCGCGCCGCCCAACGCATCATGGACGACATCGTAGACCTGGAGATGGAGAAGATAGACCAGATAATGGACAAGATCAAGCACGATCCCCAGAGCGATGAGGTCAAGGAGGCCGAGTATCATCTCTGGGAAAAGATACGCCACAAGAGCGGTCAGGGCCGTCGCATCGGTGTGGGCATCACCGCCGAGGGCGATATGCTCGCTGCCATGGGTCTGCGCTACGGCACCCAGGAGGCTACCGACTTCAGTGTCGAGGTACACCGTACCCTCGCCCTTGGCGTCTATCGTGCCTCGGTCGACATGGCGCGCGAGCGTGGCGCCTTTGCCATCTACGATGCCCACCGCGAGGAAGCCAACCCCTTCATCGGACGCATCCGTGAGGCCGACCCCGAGCTCTATGCCGATATGGTCAAGTATGGCCGTCGCAATATAGCCTGTCTCACCATCGCGCCGACAGGCACTACGTCGCTCATGACGCAGACCACATCGGGTATCGAGCCCGTATTCATGCCCGTCTACAAGCGTCGCCGCAAGGTCAACCCCAATGACGCCGATGTGCATGTGGACTATGTAGACGAGGTAGGCGACAGCTTCGAGGAGTATATCGTCTACCACCGCAAATTCCTCACCTGGATGGAGGTCAACGGCATGGATATCCACAAGCGTTACTCGCAGGAAGAGATAGACCAGCTGGTAGCTCGCTCGCCTTACTACAAGGCTACTGCCAATGATGTGGACTGGCTCATGAAGGTCAAGATGCAGGGCGCCATCCAGAAGTGGGTAGACCACTCTATCTCCGTGACCGTCAATCTGCCCAACGAGGTCGACGAGGCTCTCGTCAACCGTCTCTACGTCGAAGCCTGGCGCTCCGGATGCAAGGGTTGTACCATTTATCGCGACGGCAGCCGTTCGGGTGTGATGATGTCGGTAAGCAAGAAGGACAAGAAGAAGGAGAAGAGTCATCAGGCAGAAGCCGTGGCATCGCCCTGCCAGCGTCCGTCTGTCACCGAGACACGCCCCAAGGAACTCGTGTGCGACGTGGTGCGCTTCCAGAACAACCGCGAGAAGTGGGTGGCTTTTGTAGGACTGCTCGACGGCTATCCCTACGAAATCTTCACCGGTCTGCAGGACGACGAGGAAGGTATCGTGCTGCCCAAGACCGTCACCCGTGGCAAGATAATCAAGCAGACCAATGAGGACGGCAGCCATCGCTATGACTTCCAGTTTGAAAACAAGCGTGGCTACAAGACTACTGTCGAGGGCTTGTCTCAGAAGTTCAACCCCGAGTACTGGAACTATGCCAAGCTCATCTCGGGTGTGCTGCGCTACCGTATGCCTATCGACCACGTCATCAAACTTGTAGGTTCGCTTCAGCTCAATGACGAGAGCATCAACACTTGGAAGAACGGCGTGGAGCGCGCACTCAAGAAGTACATCGCCGACGGTACTCAGGCCAAGGGACAGATGTGCCCCGCCTGCGGTCAGGAAACCCTTGTCTACCAGGAGGGCTGCCTCATCTGTACCAACTGTGGTGCCAGCCGTTGCGGTTGATGCCTTATATATAATCGTTGACACCTTATATATAATAATAGCAATCACTAAGATGAAACTCAACTCCAGTTATATTTATCTGCAAGACCTGCGCTTTCACGCCTACCATGGCGTGGAGGCGCAGGAGCGGATTGTGGGCAACGACTATCTGATGGACGTGCGCCTGCAATATCCTGTCGACCAAGCTATGCTCAGCGACAATGTGCTCGACACCGTCAACTATGCCGATGTCTACCGTGTGCTCGAGCAGGAGATGCAGGTGCCCAGCAATCTGCTCGAGCGCGTGGCTTACCGCATTGCCGACCGCATCTTCCGTCGCTTCGCCTTTGTCAAGAGCCTCGACATCAGGCTCACCAAGCTCAACCCGCCTATGGGTACCAATATGGGTGGTGCCGGTGTGGAACTCCACTTTGACAATGACCATGCTTAGCGCCGAGAGCAGACCCTCTGGGGCGGGGATGCCCCGGGCGGTCATGGGCCACGGCGTGCCTACGCCATCTGTTATTTCTACTCTCATGTAAGTCAAACTAATACTTTTATCTATGAAATCGATTATCATTATGCTCATGTCGTGTCTGGTCGCAGTGACAGTCTCTGCGCAGGGAATTATCCGCAGACCGGCAGCAACCAAACCCAAGCCAACAGTAAGGAAACCCCAGAGTCGCGGCAGAAGTGCCGTAAGGCCCAAGCCTGCCCATCCGAAGAAGGTAGACCCCATCAACTCGCTGGCAGAGCCTCTGCGCTCCCACCTCAAGAAACTCATGGCCGATATGGTGCTGGTAGAGGGCGGTACGTATATGATGGGTAATCCAGATAGGGATAGGAATGACGAGTACGCTAAAGATGTGCCACATGAAGTTACCCTCAGCTCGTTTTATATCTGCAAGTATGAGGTCTCCGAGGCGCTCTGGACCGCTGTGATGGGCAGTAATCCGTCAAAGTATCCGTTGGGAGACAACTATCCGGTTGAGCAAGTAAACTGGTATGACTGTCAGGACTTCGTAGAGAAGTTAAGCGAATTGACCGGACGACACTTCCGTCTGCCTACAGAGGCCGAATGGGAGTATGCTGCACGTGGCGGCAAGCGCAGTCGTGGTTATAGATATAGCGGTAGCTACGCTCTTGATGAAATAGGATGGCATGTAGGTAATGCACATTACTACAAGAGGGAAGTAGGAACCAAAAAGCCCAATGAACTGGGCCTTTATGACATGACTGGAAATGTGAGTGAATGGTGCCAGGACAAATTAGACATCGAATATTATCATCATAGTCCATCCATTAATCCCCAGGGGCCGGATAGAAGTACATACAAAGATAACCGTTGCTTTAGAGGTGGCTCGTTCTGTGATGATGAGAAGTATGACGAGTTGAAAGTATATACACGCAATACTGGGATGCCCCCAGAGGAAAAATATGGCCATCTCGGACTGCGTTTGGCCATGTCTGTAAACTAATGGCTCCGTCGGGTTTTATGGTAACGAGAAGACGCTTACCCTGCGTTATGCCCTCGCCTTCGGCCGAATGGTCGAGGAGCGTTGCCCCGATGTGCGAGTCATCTGTATCTGCATGCGTGATGACCATGTTTACCGCCGGGAGCAGAGCCTCTGTGGCGGGGGTGCCCCAAGCGGTCATGGACTACGGTGCGCCTACGCCATCTTTCATTTCCACTCTCATATAAGTCAAACTAAAAGTTTTATCTATGAAATCGATTGTCATTATACTCATGTCGTGTCTGGTCGCAGTGACAGTCTCTGCGCAGGGAATTATCCGCAGACCGGCAGCAACCAAACCCAAGCCAACAGTAAGGAAACCCCAGAGTCGCGGCAGAAGTGCCGTAAGGCCCAAGCCTGCCCATCCGAAGAAGGTAGACCCCATCAACTCGCTGGCAGAGCCTCTGCGCTCCCACCTCAAGAAACTCATGGCCGATATGGTGCTGGTAGAGGGCGGTACGTATATGATGGGTAATCCAGATAGGGATAGGAATGACGAGTACGCTAAAGATGTGCCACATGAAGTTACCCTCAGCTCGTTTTATATCTGCAAGTATGAGGTCACCGAGGCGCTTTGGACCGCTGTGATGGGCAGTAATCCGTCAAAGTATCCGTCGGGAGACAACTATCCGGTTGAACAAGTGAACTGGTATGACTGTCAGGACTTCGTAGAGAAGCTAAGCGAATTGACCGGACGCCACTTCCGTCTGCCTACAGAGGCCGAATGGGAGTATGCTGCACGTGGCGGCAAGCGCAGTCGTGGTTATAGATATAGCGGAAGCTACAATCTTGATGAAATAGGATGGCATGCAGGTAATGCCAAGCGGTATTCTTGGAGTTCATTGGGTGACAAGAAAGAGGTGGGAACCAAAAAGCCCAACGAACTGGGTCTTTATGATATGACTGGAAATGTGAATGAATGGTGCCAGGACAAGCATAACGATGATTATTATCGCCATAGTCCCACTACCAATCCCCAAGGACCGGATAGAAGTACATACAAAGATGGCCGTTGTTTTAGAGGTGGCTCGGTCTGGGAAGATGATAAATATGACTATTTGAAAGTATATCATCGCCCTCGTGGTGGGATGCCCCCAGAGGAAAAATATGGCCATCTCGGGCTGCGTTTGGCCATGTCTGTAAACTAATGGCTCCGTCGGGTTTATGGTAACGGCGCCGAAGACACTTAATAAATGATAAAACTTGACAGCCGCTGGCGGTTTTATGATGAATATTTGTTAATTTTGCACTGTTATTCATGTAGATATGATTAAGCGAACAGTCTTGGCTCTCTTGCTGGCGCTCCTTACCATCCCGATGATGGCCGACGGGCGCCGATTTACCCTGGTCATCGACGCCGGCCACGGCGGTCACGACTTTGGTGCACCCGGAGCCGTAACCAATGAGAAGACGCTTACCCTGCGTTATGCCCTCGCCTTCGGCCGAATGGTCGAGGAGCGTTGCCCCGATGTGCGAGTCATCTATACCCGTAAGCGTGATGTGTTTATCAAGTTGATAGACCGTGCCGAAATAGCCAACCGCAACAAGGCCGACCTCTTCATGTCATTCCATATCAACGCCGTCGAAGGCAACCGCTCGGCACGTGGTTTCCAGACCTGGACGTTGGGCCGTGGAGCCAGCACCGGCAACAAGGGCATCATGGAAAACCTCGATGTCGCCAAGCGAGAGAACTCCGTAATCTTGATGGAGAAAGACTACAAGCAGGTGTATAAAGGCATAGACCAGAACTCTGCCGAGAGCGACATCATGTTTGAGTTTATCGCCGACAAGAACCGCGAGCGCAGTGTGGAGCTTGCCAAGCTCATGCAGCGAGAGGTGTGCCGCGCCACCGGACGTATCAATGCCGGCGCCCACCAGAACAACCTTGCCGTGCTGCGTCTCTCGTCGATGCCCAGTTGCCTCCTGGAACTCGGCTTCATATCCACCCCCGACGAAGAGCGTTTCCTCAACTCCGATGCAGCGCTCAACCTCTACACCCAAGGCATCTTCAACGCCTTCTTGCAGTACAAGATGCGATTTGCAGACAAGATTACCGTACCTTATAAGGCTGACGACAACACCCCGAGGGCGTTGCCGCAGATCGTACCCGACGAGTATCGCAAGCAGCAGCCTGCTGCCCCGGCACCCGCAGCCACCCCGCAGCCCCAGACAGCGGTGACGCGCCAGACAGCCACCGTAGATGCCCAGCGCCAGGCAGCCACCCCCGACACTGCCCAGGCTCCCTCCGCTCCGAAGGCCGAAGCCAAGACTCCCGCCCCTGCTCCCACAGCGCCCGCGCCTGTAGCCAAGACTCCCGCCCCC
>OOBJ01001342.1_pt1 | contig 15366 bp, 11 predicted proteins | sample 1671331 | NCBI WGS metagenome assembly OOBJ01 (sample SAMN06348145, study PRJEB24527) | human gut metagenome | biome: human gut; feature: ankylosing spondylitis patient; material: feces | host: Homo sapiens | place: China | collected 2015-10 | reverse complement strand
TCAACACCCAGCGCACCACCCGCCGCAAGCTGCCCTTCGGCGTGTGCCAGATCGGCAAGTCCTTCCGCAACGAAATCACCCCCGGCAACTTCATCTTCCGGGTCCGGGAGTTTGAGCAGATGGAGCTGGAGTTCTTCTGCAAGCCCGGCACCGACCTGGAGTGGTTCCAGTATTGGCGGACCTTCTGCCACAACTGGCTGCTTTCCATCGGCCTGAAGGACGAGAACCTGCGCCTGCGGGACCACGATCCCGAGGAGCTGTGCTTCTATTCCAAGGCCACCACGGACTTCGAGTTCCTGTTCCCCTTCGGCTGGGGCGAGCTGTGGGGCGTGGCGGACCGCACCGACTATGACCTGACCCAACATCAGAACACCTCCGGCAAGGACCTGACCTATTTTGACCCCGAGACCAACCAGCGGTACATCCCCTATGTGGTGGAGCCGTCTTTGGGCGTGGAGCGCAGCGTTCTGGCGGTGCTGTGCGACGCCTATGACGAGGAGGTGGTGGGCCAGGATAAAAACGGCAAGGACGACGTTCGCGTGGTGCTGCACCTGCACCCGGCTCTGGCCCCCTATAAGGCTGCCATCCTGCCCCTGAGCAAGAAGCTGTCCGAGCCCGCCATGGAGATCTACAACGATCTGTGCAAGGACTTTATGCTGGACTTCGACGAAACCGGCTCCATCGGCAAGCGCTATCGCCGGGAGGACGAGATCGGCACCCCCTTCTGCATTACTGTGGACTTTGATACCGTAGGCGACGGCGAAAACCCCGGCGACCGGTGCGTCACCGTCCGTGAGCGGGACACCATGGAGCAGGTGCGCATCCCCATCAGTGAGCTGAAGGCGTACCTCACCGAGAAACTGGCGTATTGATTATGAACTTGAAAAAGCAACTGGCCGCAGGCGGCGCCCTGTTGGCTGTCACCGCTGCCGCCTGCCTGAAGCTGGCCCAATGGGCCGGCAGGCAGATCGAAAAGCGGCAGCGGAAAAAGTGATTTGCCGCGCTCTCCGGCCGACAGAGAAAAATAAGAACGGCTATCCCGCCGTTCTTATTTTTCATTTCCCGGGAGCGAAAAATTTTGCCCCGGGGGCAACAGGGGAATTGACATTTTCTCCCGTAGAGGTTATCATTATAGTACACGGCACAAGCACAAAAAATAGTTTTTTGTATATATAACAAAACCAAGGAGGCAATCATATGATCTCTATGGAAATGCTCCAGGACGCCCGCCGGGTGCTCTCTCCCGTCATCAATCAGACTCCCGTGCTGCACGCTCCGGGCCTGGTGCCGGACTGCAGCTTCTATCTGAAGGCCGACTGCCTGCAAAAGACCGGCGCCTTCAAGCTGCGGGGCGCATACTATAAGATCGCCACCCTGTCCGACCAGGAGAAGCGCCGGGGCGTCATCGCCTGCTCCGCGGGCAACCATGCCCAGGGCGTGGGCTTTGCCTCCCGGGATATGCACATCCCCGCCACCATCTGCATCCCTGCCGCCGCCCCCATTTCCAAGATCCAGGCCACCCGCAGCTACGGGGCCAATGTGGTGCTGGTGGACGGCGTGTATGACGATGCCTATGCCGAGGCTGTGCGCCTGCGGGATGAGCAGGGGCTGACGTTTATTCACCCCTTTGACGACTATCGGGTCATGGCCGGACAGGGCACCATCGGCCTGGAGATTCTGGAGCAGCTGCCGGATGTAGACGTGATCCTGGTACCCATCGGCGGCGGCGGGCTTATTTCGGGCCTGGCCTATGCCGTGAAGCATCTGAAGCCCTCCTGCCAGGTCATCGGTGTGCAGGCCGCCGGAGCCGCCAGCATGGTGGACTCCCTGGAGGCCGGACACATTCTGACCCTGCCCAGCGTCCACACCATCGCCGACGGCATCCAGGTCAAGACCCCCGGCGACCTGACCTTCGAGATGTGCCGCCAGTATGTGGACAAGGTGGTCACCGTCAGCGAGACGGAAATCGCCGGGGCCATTCTCTCTGTGCTGGAAAAGCAGAAGCTGGTGTCTGAGGGCGCCGGAGCCGTGGGCATCGCCGCAGCCATGTACGGCAAGGTAGACCTGCGGGGCAAGACCGTGTGCGCCCTACTGTCCGGCGGCAACGTAGACGTGACCATGCTGGAGCGCATCATCACCCGGGGGCTGGCCAAGGCCGGGCGCACCGCCAACTTCGCCACCGTTCTGCCCGACCAGCCCAAAACCCTGGCCACCTTGTTGAACATCGTGTCCGATATGGGCGTCAATGTGCTGGAGGTAAACCACGAGCGGGGCAATCTGAAGGCTCCCGTGGGCTCCTGTGTGGTCCACCTGCTGGTGGAGACCCGGGACGCCGCCCATGTGCAGGAGATGTACGAGGCGCTGCGGGCCCAGGGTTACCCCATTATGGAGCGGTAAAGCAAACGTATAAAAAACGGGACGCGGCGTCCCTGCTGATAAGACAGTAAAATTCAAATTTCCTGGAACAGGCATGATCTCGGTCATGCCTGTTCCGCTTTTAGCAGCTCATCCGTGGGAATGCAGCCCACAAGGTCGTACTCGATAGCCTGTGCACAATGGCAGGCAGAGAAAAAGCAGCCACAAGTACGATAGCACGGCGGCTATATCGCTCATGGCTGCTTTTCACATTGCGGAGAATTTTTACGCTTCGGAAATCTCACACGGGGGTAGATAGCTCTGTTCCTCATCGCCGGCGATCTGCCAGAAGGGCATATCCTGTACAGCCGTCGCGGCAGCGTTTCCGGCCTTGACTATGCTCTGATGCTTGCCGATGGCCTTAATGTCCTGATACAGCTGCTCCGATACTTCCGGGTCAGCGGAGCTCCTGAACACAAAGTTGCCCGCCTCGTCCACCAGAATGAACCGGGTCAACTGGCGGAAATCCCGATCGGCCTGAAGGTTGGCGCGGTGCGGTCCCAGGTGGACGGGTCGGAGGATTCGATGCCGCAGCTCTGATAGGCGCTGACGACGCAGCGCAGCAGCGTGGCGCTCTGCTTAATTCCGGATTGTCGACCTTAAATCGTACAAAATCCATCCTATCCGTCTACCGCCAACAAAGGCAACTGCCAAATCAAAGGGGCATGTGCCTTAATGGCACATACCCCTTTTGTCAGCAGCCCTTGTCCGGCAACTGCCATAGTATTTGTTTTTCAAAACCTGTTTTATGGACAGCTGCCCCTTGGCGTCCCGTTCTTTACATATTGCGGATTTCCTCCAGGAGGGCGTCCAGGCTCTCCCGGTCCAGGGTCTTTTCCTCGGATTCCGGGGTTTCCGGCTCCTCCGGTGCGGCAGACTCCGCCTCCGGGGCAGGCTCCGACTCGGCGGGTGCCGGGTCCGGGGCAGGGGTCTCCGGCTCCACAGGGGCAGACTCCGACTCGGCGGGTGCCAGGTCCGGGGCTTCCGGCTGAGCAGGCTCCGGGACCTCCGGGAGTTCCGAGGGCTCCGGCGGAATCTCCGGCTCCGGGGCTTCCGGTTGGGCGGACGCCGCAGGCACAGGCTCCTGTGCGGACTCCTCCGGTTGGGCAGTCGGTTCGTGTTCAGGCTCCGGCTGGGGCTCCTGGGGCTCCGGCTGCTCCATCCGGGCCAGACGATCCAGGATACGGCGGCGGCGGCGGGAAATGCCAACGGACCGCCCGATAAAGAACAGCGCCACCAGCAAAACCACCAGCTGCAAAGCCAGGATGGCGTACAGCGGCACCCAGCGCCCCGTCAGCAGGGGCAGATCCACCGGTGCGCACAGCGCCGTCCACAGGGATCGGAAGGGACCGGGCTGCTGATCGTCAGGCTCCGGCGCGGGGGCCTCCGGCTCCGGTTCTCCGATCTGGGGCAGGGTCCCGGCAAAGCCAGGCATCCGCACCACATGGACCGTATAGTCCCGGGTGGTGCCGTCTTCAGCGGTGCAGGTAACGGTCAGCACATTGTCGCCCTGCTTCAGGGCGGCGTCCGGCTGGGTAACACCCAGGGCCTTGCTGTCCTTGGCGGTGGCGGAAAGAGAGAGCTTGGTGGTCTCATAGGGGACATACACGGCATATTCCGTGATATTGGGTGCAAAGGCCGGGGTCAGCTTCCCCTCGGAGGGAGTCAGATCCGCCAGATCCGCATCGCTGCTGAGGGTCGCCGTGGGGTCTGGCTGGCGGGTAACGGAAATGGTATAGCGGCGGGTGGCGCCGTTGGCGGCGGTGACGGTGAGGACCACCGTGTTGACGCCCACGGACAGCTGGTTGCCGCTGACGGATACATTGGCGCCGCCGTCCGCCGCACTGTAATCCAGAGGCAGGCGGGACACATCATAGGGCACGGTGACGCTGTATTCCGTTGTGCCGGCGGAAAAGGACGGCGACAGGGCGTAGCTCCCGCAGGAAAGGCCGGACAGATTGGCGTTGCCGGAAGGGGGCGAGGCCACGCTGGCCGACCAGGAGGCATCGTTGAGACTCTGGTCACTATTGCCGTCGCTGGTCACGATATCGGTGATGGTGGCGCTGACCTTGGTCCCGGCAGCCACGCCGGACTTCACCCGGAACGTGACGGCCAGAACGGCGGAGCTGCCGCTGATGGGGTTGTTAAGAGACTGGTCATAGGCCAGCAGGTTGCCGCCGCTCATGTCCACGGACCAGCTGTCACCGATGAGCTGGCGAGTGCCGGTGAGGGTCAGGGTACTGCTGTCGTAGTGCAGCACAGCGGTGATGCCCTGGATATTGGAGCCGCTGACGGAAAAGGTGACGGTGACGCTGTCGCCGGCCCGGACGCTGCCGGAGCCGGAGAAGCTGGCCCCGGCGGCCTCCGCTGTCACCGGCAGCAGACACCACAGCAGCAGTGCTGCCAGAAAGCCCGCCAGGGCAGATGAGATATTCTTTCGCATGGCATGGTCCCTCATACTCAGTTGGGTTGTATGGTACCCCGGCCCAGCAGGTACGCCTGAAGCCGGACCATATCGGTGATGGTGACCTGACCGTCGCCGTTGAGGTCCGCCGCCTGAAGGGCCGCGCCGGTCAGGGACGTCTTGCCCAGCAGGTGAGCCTGGAGCCGGACCATATCGGTAATGGTGACCCGGCCGTCGCCGCTGAGGTCGCCGGTGACCACGGTGGTCAGGGTCTGGATGGTCTGGCCGTCCCTGGCATAGGTGACGGTCATGCCGGTGCCCACCAGGCTGTCGCCCTGAACCGGCAGAGTAATGTAATCGCTGGGGGACAGGTTTGCCAGCAGCTGGCGGGCAGTGGTGCCCATGGGGATGGCCCGCAGATAGCTGTCGGCGATGCGGTAGGCCCCGGTGGTGATCTCCTTGGGGACGGACTCCACGGCCTTGGCCGCATACTGAGCGGTAAAGGTCACGTTGCCGGAGATGGTCATGCCGTTGGTGTAGCCCTGCCAGCCGGTGAAAGTATAGGTATACTGGCTGTCGGCGGGACGGGTAGGCGTTCCGGCGGGACGGGGAATGGTCTGTCCCGCGGTGAGCTTCCCCTGGGCATACACGGAACCGTCGTAGTTCACAAACTGATAGGTATACTGCCCCTGATAGTGGGCGTAAAGGGTAATGTTGCTGGCGCCGGTGGTGCTGTTGGCGGTGATCTGCTGGCCGCCGTCGGGCTGGGTGAACCAGCCCACAAAGGCGCAGCCGTCCTTCACCGCCGTGGGCAGATTGCCGTACTTCTGACCGGCGGATACCAGGCGGGTGCTCTCGGAGCAGGTGCCGCCGCAGGGGTCGAAGGACACCACATAGGAGCCGTCGGTAACGTAGAACTTGGACTCCAGGCGGTAGTTGTCCCCGGCGGTATTCTCCGCCGCGATGACCAGGGTATAGCCGCCCACACCCAGCCGGGAGAAGGCCACGGCGTCGTCCAGCCGGGACAGGTCATAGCTCTTGGCGTTGGGAGTGGCTGTGGCGGGGGAAATGGCATTGGAGCCGTTGGATTTCCGGATGGACACCGTCACCCGGCGGATGTCATAGGCGTTGCGCAGGGTGCCCCGGAAGGGAAAGCCCGTCTGCCCCACCGTCAGGGTGGAGTTTACCGTGGGATAGGACGCGCCGTCCAGGGTCCAGCCCGCCCCGGCCAGGGCCAGCTGCCACTGCATGGCCGTATCCGCCAGGATCAGGCGGCCGCCTGCGGCGTTGGAGGAAACGGACAGATAGCTGCCCGTGCCTCGGTTTTGCAGGGAGAAGCCGCTGTTGTATACGGCGGCCTTCCACAGCTGACCGTTATCCGTGGAGGCTTTGGCCAGAGTAACGCCGTTTTTCCCGGCGGTCAGCCGCAGGCCGTTTTCCTGGCAGGTGATGGTATAGTACCCGCTGGCATGATAATCCAGGCGGAACTGCTGGTTTTTGCCGCTGCCCACGGCGTTCAGGGTCAGGCCCGAGGAGCCAGGGGTGGCGGTCAGGTTACTGTTGGCAGAGGAGCGCAGCTGATACACGCCCTCCCCCACCGTGGCATCCTTGAAGCCGTAATCCGCCAGCATGACCTGGGCCTTGGCGGGCTCGTTGATCCGCAGGCGGGCGTATACGCCCAGCTGCACGTCGCCGGAGTTGCCGTCGTAATACTTCAGCACCTTGCCGGTGACGCCGTACTTGTCGGCGGTGGGGCCGGTCATAACGCCGTAGGAGTCTGACTGAGGCTCCCGCACGGCGCCGCTTTCGTTGTAAATGGCCTCGATGAGCTGGGCCTCAGGCTGATTGGCAAAGCCGCCCAGAGCGTCGAAGGCCCGCATAATGACGCCGGTGGCGCCGCCCCGTCCATCGCTGCTGGAAAAGCCCGAGGAGCCGCCCACTCCGTGCTGCACGGCACGGGACCAGAACACGTTGCGCAGTGCGATGCTGTAGTTATCCATGTCAAAGCCGGGAACAGCGGACTCAATGGACCGGACGATGGGGTCATAGTAGCTGCGGCGGACATAGTTCCGCTGCACCCGCAGGAAGCCGTCGCTGTCCTCGTTGGCCAGGGCCCGCCAGGTGGCGTCGAAATTGGAGCCGTAGCCCCCGTCGGCGTCATAGGCGGCAGACAGCCGGTTGCCGATGGAGCGGTAGTATGTATCCGAGGAGGACTGGCACCACCGGAAAAAGGCCCGGGGAATGTCGCTGCGGCTGGAGAACTGATACGCACCGTAGGACTTGCCGCCGGCGTCGCCGGAGCCGGAGGAAATGACCCCCGGACCGCTGGCTTCAAAGCGCTGGCTCAGTGTGCCCAGCAGCTGCTCCTCCTGGTCATCGGCGGCGGTGGCCGATGTGAACACCGGCAGGATCACCGGAATGGCCGCCACCAGCAGCGCCAGGCAAAGCAAAATACTTGTCCCTCTACGCATGGTTTTCATCGTATCACCCCGTTGCAAAGCATGTAATCGAAAAACACAATACTGTGTCGTATTCAGGAATAGTATAGCACCTTTTTTCAGGGGTGTCCACCGAAAACGGTCGATTTTCCCAACTAATTAGCATATGAAGCGCGTGAAGTTCTTGGAGTATAAAAAAGCGGAAAATCCGTCTCATAAACGTTATCCCGATCGCCCCTTTCTCCGGCTTTCTCCTGCCCGGCCGTTATTTTTTGTTAATAATCCATTGCATTGTCCGCTAATATGCCGTATAATGCCCCTATCTAACGAAACAGGAGGGCTTTGCCATGCGCCCTGATGGAACCCGCGTAAAGGACCTGCCGCCGCTGGTGGCGGCCATTCCCTATATCATGCCCAAGCGCTACGACGCCTGGAACTCCGTCACCGAAAACATCGACGAGGAGATCATCAAGGACTTCATCCGCACCCACCGCCGGGCTGGGGTGCGGCTGAACCATATGAGCGTCATCATCTCCGCCTATTACAAGGCGGTGCTGCGCAATCCCAAGCTGAACTACTTCGTCATGAACGGCCGCATTTACCGCCGCAACCACTTCTGCGTGTCCTTCGTGATCCTGAAAAAACAGGCCAACGGGGTAGTCAACGAGACCACGCTGAAGGTGTATCTGGACGAGAACGACACAGTGTTTACCGTGAATCAGAAAATTGCCGACGCAATTGCCGCCAATCGGGCGGAGCACCAGTCCAACAGCACCGACAAGTTCGCCAAGTTCATGTTCTCCGTGCCGGGTCTGCCGAAATTCGTCGTGTGGCTGGCCTATCATCTGGACCGCCACGGTCTGCTGCCCCGGAAGATCATCGAGCTGTCCCCCTTCCACACCAGCATGTTCATCACGAATCTGGCCTCCATCAAGACCAGCTATATCCACCACCATTGTTATGAATTCGGCACCACCAGCGTGTTTGTGTGCATGGGCAAGCCCGTGCCAAACTATATATCTGGCGACCTGACCCGAAAGATGATGCCCATCGGCGTGGTCATGGACGAGCGTATCTGCACCGGGTACGAATATGCCGCCTTCTGCAACGATTTCCGCCGTTATATGCGTCTGCCGCAGATGCTGGAATACCCCTTCTGCCAGGAGGAGCCGGAAAAGAAGCCCGCCGCCGAGACCGCCGCTGTATAACCGAAAATGCTCTGCCCCATGGGCAGAGCATTTTTAGTTATTCTCCTATGGGATCGTCGTCGGAGTCGTCGCGGACCGGCGCTCCGCCGCTGGCGGGCAGGGGCGCGATCAGGGTCCGGTACAGCCGCCGGAAGAAGGCCAGGGTCACAAACAGGGACGCGATCTCCGCCAAGGGATAGCTCCACCACACCAGGTCGTCGTTGCCGATGCTCTGGCCGTACCGGGCCAGGACATAGGCAATGGGCACCAGGAACACCAGCTGCCGGATGATGGAGGTGGTCATGGAGTACACCGCTTTGCCCAGGGCCTGGAAGGAGCTGCCCAGGGCGATGCAGGCGCCGGCCATGCAAAAGCTCAGGGAGATGATCCGCAGGGCGGGGACGCCCACCTGCAGCATGGTGTCCGTGGCGTCGAAAATTTTCAGCAGGCTCCCGGGGACGGACCAGAACACCGCCATGCCCACCAGCATGATGCAGGAGGCATAGATGGCGCTGCGCTTGATGGTCTCCACCATCCGCAGCCGGTTCTGGGCCCCGTAGTTATACGCCACGATGGGCACCACGCCGTTGTTCAGGCCGAACACCGGCATAAAGATGAAGCTGTTGAGCTTGAAGTAAATGCCGAAGGCCGTGGCTGCCGTCTCCTTGGCGGAGTGATAGGCAATGAGGATCTTGTTCATGCAGAAGGTCATCACCGAGCCGATAGCCACCATGATGACGCTGGGCAGGCCGATGGCATAGATATTCCCCACCAGCCGCCAATTGGGCCGGAAGCCCCGGAACTGCAAATGGATTTCCTTGTTCTTCTTCAGGTTGAAGATCAGTGCCAGAATACAGCCGCAGAACTGTCCGATGACCGTGGCCACCGCCGCGCCGGTAACGCCCATGTCGAACACAAAGATGAAGATGGGGTCCAGCACAATATTCACGATAGCGCCCAGTCCCTGGGTATACATGGACAGGATGGACCGGCCGGTGCCCTGTAAAAGCCGCTCAAACATGATCTCGCCGAACAGCCCCAGGGAGCCGCAGCAGCAGATCAGCAGATAGTCAATGCCGTTGTCGATGATGTAGTCGATTTGGGTCTGGGACCGGAAGAAGGGCCCCGCAAACAGCAGCGCCAGCACGGCGCTGATGACAAAGCCCACCACCGCCAGAAATACGCCGTTGATGGCCACGGCGTTGGCCCGCTGCTGGTCCTTGGCCCCCAGAGCCCGGCCCATCAGGGCGTTGACGCCCACGGCGGTGCCGGTGGCCAGGCCGATCATCAGGTTCTGGGCCGGAAACGCCAGGGACACGGCGGTCAGCGCCTGCTCACACACCCGGGACACGAACACGCTGTCCACAATGTTGTATAGGGCCTGCACCAGCATAGACGCGATGATGGGCAGGGACATGTTGATGATGAGCTTGGAAATGGGCATGGTGCCCAATTTGTTCTCTTTTTCCATGGGACTGCTTTCCCCTCCTTACGAATCTGTTCACAAGAGAGTATTGTATCATAGCGCCGCGCAAAAGAAAACCCTCCGAAAGCTACATTTTCCGCAGCTTATCGGAGGATTTTTTATTGATTTCGGAAACTTATTTCGTGCTTCGAGACAATCAGCTCACTGCGTCACCAGATAGCTGCCGCTCTCGGGCGCATAGCCGGCCATGGTCACCACACGCGTGGCCCGGTCATAGCCGGTGGGCAGCGCCGATGCGTCCGCATCGGGCATGACATACACCCGGTCGAAGCAGGACGCCAGCAGCTCCGCCGTGACGCCGTTGTCCGCCGACGGAGTCTCCCGCAGCACCACGGACAGCACTGTGCCCTCCGGCAGCTGCTTTTCCAAAGCCTGGGCAAAGTCCTTCAGCACCACCGTCTTGTCGGCAGGCAGCTCCAGAGCCGACTGATCGCCGCTGATGGGATACAGGAACCAATCCAGCAGAATCTCGTCAAAGCCCATCTGGGTGCACTCCTTGGCCAGGTCCGTGATATACCGCAGGGTCCCCGGCTTGGAGGGGTCCAGCCACCGGCGGCCGGAGCCGTCCCGGTACAGGGTCCCGTCGGCAGCACACAGGGCCGCCTGCTCCTGCTGAGCGTCGGCAAAGGCGTTGTCGCAGAAGCACGCCAGCCGCGCCACGGTATAGCAGTTGCTGTCCAGTATGGTCTGGAGGTTCCGGCTGGTGGACAGTCCGCCGGTGAGAATACCTTCCGGCAAGGCCACCGCCGTGTGATACGCCACGGACCCGTCATACATCTTCACGTTGATGGCCACAGCCTCCCGGTCCGTCAGCAGATAGCCGGGGTCGCTGCCCAGGCAGCCGTATGGCAGCTCCCAGGCGTGGATGGCCTCCACCTTCTGCCGCTGGGGCTCCTCCCGGGTGATGTCCACATCATCCGGCACAGGCGTGGAGTCCGGCTGGGGCTTCTCCGGCTCCTTCCGGGACCAAGGCAGCTCCAGATGGGCCTTGCCCTCGTCATCATACACCACATACTCCTGGGTCAGCAGATAGGCCACCGCCGCCAGCAGGATCAGCACCAGCACAACGACCAGCGCCACCTTGCCCCGGGTATTCCGCCCCCGGTAGCGATGATATCCTTTTGTGGTCATGGCGCGCACCTCCGTTCATGCAAATGCTTCAGGGCTGGATGCTGTCCAGCTGACCCACCCGGCGGGCATGGCGGCCGCCCTCAAACTCGGTGTTCAGAAACACCTCCACAATACGCTTGGCCAGGTTGGGGCCGGTGATGCCCGCACCCAGGGCCAGCACGTTGGCATCGTTGTGACGGCGGGTCATCTCGGCAGACAGGGAATCGGTGCAGTGGGCGCAGCGGATACCCTTGACCTTGTTGGCGGCAATGGAGATGCCAATGCCGGTAGTACAGATGACGATACCCTTCTCGCATGCGCCGGAGGCCACCAGCCGGGCCACCTTTTCGCCATAAATGGGATAGTCCACGCTTTCGGTGGAGAAGCAGCCCACATCCTCAAAGTCGATGTCGTGCTCCTCCAGCCAGATGAGAATGTCCTGCTTCAGCAGATAGCCGCCGTGATCGCAGCCAATGGCAATTTTCATGATGCTATGCTCCTCTCGGGTGGTTCACAGGGCCTGAAACCGCGGCTTGCCCTGTTCAAATGTGGTAAAATAGCGGAAGCCGCATTCCCGCAGCAGCTCCTGGCGCTGCCGGATGAAGCAGCCCACGTCCCCGGGCCGGTGGGCGTCACTGCCCAGGGTGACGACCTCGCCCCCCAGGCGGCGGTACAGCCGCAGGATCTCCGGCCCCGGCAGGGGCTCGTTTCCCCGGTTGGTATTGCACTCGATGCCCACCCCCTTGGGGATCACAGTGCGGAGGACCTCCTCCACCCGATCCATATGGCGGCGGAACGTCATATGCTCCCCGTGGTGCTCGTTGATATACCGCAGCGGCAGGGTCAGATGACCCAGCACCTGAAACTGTCCCCACCGGGCCAGCTCCAGAACGCTGTCCAGATAGCTGTCGATGACACTATCATAATACGCTTCGTCACCTTTTTCAATATAGTACAGGTCCATGTTGTCAAACTTTTTTCCGCCCAGGTGCACGGACCCGATGACAAAATCCACCGGTGCACCGTCCATCATATGGACGGCCCGGTCAAAGCCGTACTGAGCGTCGCCCAACTCCGCCCCCAGCCGCAGGGTGATCCGGTCCCCCCACAGAGCCTGGGCCTCCCGGAACTGGCGCCGGGCCTCGTCCCAGTCAAAATCCCACCGGGGACGGAAATCATCCCAGTACAGGGTGTCCACATGGTCGGTGATACACAGCTCATTAAGGCCCTGCCGGACGGCGGCCTCCGCCGCCTGGGCCATGGTCTGGTGTCCGTCCGGGGAACAGGTGGAATGTACGTGATAATCGGCAAGGTACATGGCTTACTTCTTCTTTCCGAAAAAGCTGCGGTGCTTTTCGTAGTTGCCCTCGCCCAGGGTCTCGCTGAACCTCTTCAGGGCTTCCTTCTGCTCCCGGTTCAGGTCCCGGGGCGTCTCAATGGTAACGGTGACATACTGGTCGCCCCGGCCCCGGCCGTTAAGCACCGGGATGCCCTTGCCCCGCAGCCGGAACACAGTGCCGGTCTGGGTGCCCTCGGGGATGGTATACTTCACCCGCCCATCGATGGTGGGGATCTCCAGCTCCGCGCCCAGCACCGCCTGGGTGAAGGTGATGGGTGCCTCGCAGAACACGGACGTTCCCTCCCGCCGGAAGATCTCGTGGGGCCGCACCATCACGGTGATCAGCAGGTCGCCGCTGGGGCCGCCGTTGGACCCGGCATGGCCCTGGCCCCGCAGGGAGATGGTCTGCCCGTTGTCGATACCGGCGGGGATGGTCACCTGGATGGTCCGGCGCTTGCGGATGCGTCCGCTGCCCCGGCAATCAGGACAGGGCTGGTGGATGATCTTGCCGGTGCCCCGGCACTTCTGGCAGGGTCCCTGGCTCTGCATGACGCCGAAGGGCGTCCGCTGGGCCTGGGTCACGGTGCCGGTGCCGTGGCAATCGGGGCACACCTCCGGCGTGGTGCCGTGGGCGCAGCCGTTGCCCTTACAGGTGGGGCAGGGCTCGCTGCGGTCCACCGTCACGGATTTTTCGCAGCCGAAGGCCGCCTCCGTGAAGTCTACGGAGATGCTGGCCCGGATGCTCTCGCCCCGGCGGGGGCCATTGCGCCGCTGCTGGCCGCCGCCGAAGCCGCCGCCAAAGAAGCTGCCGAAAATATCGCCCAGGTCGCCGAAGTCGAAGCCCCCTGCGCCGTATGCGCCGCCCTGGCCCGCGCCATAGTTGGGGTCCACCCCGGCAAAGCCGAACTGGTCGTATTTCTGGCGCTTTTCGGGGTTGGACAGCACCTCGTTGGCCTCGTTGATCTCCTTGAACTTCTCCTCGGCCGCCTTGTCGCCGGGGTTCATGTCCGGGTGATACTTCCGGGCCAGCTTTTTGTATGCTTTTTTGATCTCGTCCTCGCTGGCGCCCTTTTCCACGCCCAGGACCTCATAATAATCGCGTTTGTCTGCCATAAAGGCCCGCTCCCTTCTCTGGGTCTTTTATCCCGGAACACCACAGGAAGGGACAGGAAGCCCTGCCCCTTTCCGGTGGTATATTTTCACTTACTTATTCTTGTCGTCGTCATCCACGACCTTGTAGTCGGCGTCGTAATACTGGCCGCCCTGGTCGCCGGTGGGACCGCCCTGGGCGCCGGCCTGACCGGCATCACCCTGGGGCGCCTGCTGCTGATACAGCTTCTCACTCATCTTGTAGAACAGCTGGGTCAGTTCCTCGGTGGCAGCCTTGATGGCGTCGGTGTCCTCGCCCTTCAGAGTCTCCTTCAGCTTGTCGATACCGGCCTGGATGGGGGCCTTCTCGCTCTCAGGCAGCTTGTCGCCCACCTCGCTGAGGGTCTTTTCGGACTGATAGACCATCTGGTCGGCCTGGTTGCGGACCTCTACCTTCTCTTTGACCTTGGCGTCCTCGGCGGCATACTGCTCGGCCTCCTTCACGGCCTTCTCAATGTCGTCCTTGCTCATGTTGGAGGAGGAGGTGATGGTGATGTGCTGCTCGGTGCCGGTGCCCAGGTCCTTGGCGGACACGTTGACGATGCCGTTGGCGTCGATGTCGAAGGTCACCTCGATCTGGGGCACGCCGCGGCGGGCCGGAGCGATGCCGTCCAGGTGGAAGCGTCCCAGGCTCTTATTGGCGGCAGCCATCTCGCGCTCACCCTGGAGCACGTTGACCTCCACGGAGGTCTGGTTATCGGCGGCAGTGGAGAAGATCTGGCTCTTCTTCACAGGGATGGTGGTGTTGCGCTCGATCAGGCGGGTGCACACGCCGCCCATGGTCTCGATGCCCAGAGACAGCGGGGTCACGTCCAGCAGCAGCAGACCCTTTACATCGCCGGTCAGCACGCCGGCCTGCAGGGCCGCGCCCATGGCCACGCACTCATCGGGGTTGATGCCCTTGAAGGGCTCGCTGCCGGTGAAGTTCTTCACGGCCTCCACCACGGCGGGGATACGGCTGGAGCCGCCCACCATCAGGACCTTGGACAGGTCGGAGGGCTTCAGACCGGCGTCGGACATGGCCTGACGCACGGGGCCCATGGTGGCGTCCACCAGATGGCCGGTGAGCTCGTTGAACTTGGCACGGGTCAGGGTCACGTCCAGGTGCTTGGGGCCGGTGGCGTCGGCGGTGATATAGGGCAGGTTGATGTTGCTGGTGGTAACGCCGGACAGCTCGATCTTGGCCTTCTCGGCGGCCTCCTTCAGGCGCTGCATGGCCACCTTGTCGCCGGACAGGTCGATGCCCTCGGTGCGCTTGAACTCGCTGACCAGATACTTCATGATGCACTGGTCAAAATCATCGCCGCCCAGGCGGTTGTTGCCTGCGGTGGCCAGAACCTCGATCACGCCGTCGTCGATCTCCAGAATGGACACATCGAAGGTGCCGCCGCCCAGGTCGTACACCATGATCTTCTGGGCCTGCTCCTTGTCCACGCCATAGGCCAGGGCCGCGGCAGTGGGCTCATTGATGATACGCTTCACATCCAGACCCGCAATCTTGCCGGCGTCCTTGGTGGCCTGACGCTGAGCGTCGGTAAAGTAGGCGGGCACGGTGATAACGGCCTCGGTGACGGGGCTGCCCAGATAGGCCTCGGCGTCGCTCTTGAGCTTCTGCAGGATCATGGCGCTGATCTCCTGGGGCGTGTAGGCCTTCCCGTCGATGCTCACCCGGTGATCGGAGCCCATCTCGCGCTTGATGGAGGAGATGGTGCGGTCGGGGTTGGTGATGGCCTGGCGCTTGGCCACCTGGCCAACCATGCGCTCGCCGGTCTTGGAAAATGCCACCACGGACGGGGTGGTGCGGTTGCCCTCTGCGTTGGGGATAACAACTGCCTCGC
>OOBJ01001337.1_pt1 | contig 15455 bp, 7 predicted proteins | sample 1671331 | NCBI WGS metagenome assembly OOBJ01 (sample SAMN06348145, study PRJEB24527) | human gut metagenome | biome: human gut; feature: ankylosing spondylitis patient; material: feces | host: Homo sapiens | place: China | collected 2015-10 | reverse complement strand
ATAAACGTAGCGGAATGGACTCCCGAAAGTGTAAATGTAGAAGACCTGAAAAACAAGAGAAGAAACCTGGCTGGATTCGTCTACAACTATGATATCAAAGCCAATATAGAACTGGTCCGGAAATTGTATCCGAGCACCAAACATTTTGCCCTTATCACAGACAACAGCTATGGCGGTATTTCTCTCCAAGCCCTGGTAAAAAAGGAAATCGGCAAAATAAAGGGGATAGACTTCATCCCTTTGGACGGGCGTAAGAACGACATCTATAACATCATCGAGGAGATCAAGCAGTTACCCCCGCAAAGCATCATTCTTCTGGGAACCTGGCGTGTAGACGTCAATGACGGATACTATGTCGGCAACGCAACTTACACCATGATGTTGGCAAATCCCAAAGTACCGGCATTTTCACTGACTTACATCGGGCTGGGGCATTGGGCAATCGGAGGCTGTATACCCCAATACCGCTCCATAGGAAAAGATCTGGCCCGTCAGGCTCTCCACCTTTTAAAGGAACATCCTGAAAAATTGGACACAGAAACAATTCCGAACCTATATACATTCGATGCCAAGAAACTGAAAGAAAGGCACATCTCGACAAAAGAACTGCCTCCTCATTCCGTATTTATTAATACCGAGGTAGGATTATTCGTCCAATATAAATTTGAAATCCTATTGTTGGTCGCAATCGTGTTGTTACTGTTCCTGATCATGGTGCTTTACTTTTACCTGCGCACCAGCAAGCTGAAAAATAAATTACTGATCCTGATCGACAAACAGAAAGAAGACGAAATAGAACTGAGAAAAGCCAAAGACAAGGCAGAAGAATCCGACCGTTTGAAATCGGCTTTCCTGGCCAATATGAGCCATGAGATCCGTACGCCGCTGAATGCAATTGTCGGTTTCTCCAACCTGCTGACCATGGCGGAGGACGAAGAGGAACGGAATGAATATATCAATATCATCAGCAGCAACAATGAATTGCTCCTGCAACTAATCAACGATATCCTGGACGTAGCCAAAATCGAGGCCGGCACATTGGAATTTATCGACTCTGAGATAGACATCAACGCCCTATTATCCGATATCGAGCAATCGTCCCGCCTAAAAGCACCCGAAGGGGTACAGATTTCTTTTGTCGAAAAAATGCCTTATTGCATCATCATGTCGGACAAGAACCGATTGGCACAAGTCATCACGAACTTCATCAACAACGCGATCAAGTTTACGAAAGAAGGAAGCATCCGGTTCGGCTACCGGCATAAAGACGATAAACTGTTACTCTACGTCAGAGATACGGGATGTGGCATAGAACCGGAGAAGAAAGATCTTGTGTTCAACCGTTTCGTAAAGCTGAACAGCTTTGCACAAGGAACAGGCCTGGGACTTGCCATCTGCCAGATGATCGTCAAAAAAATGGGCGGTGAGATCGGTGTGGAATCCCAATTGGGGAAAGGTTCGACTTTCTGGTTCACTTTGCCGGATACCGTCATTCATGGCATTGACGTTCAGTCGATAAAAACGGCGGTAAACGAAGATGCTGTAATCGACAACACGAATCCGAAAAAAGCGACGCTGCTGATCGCAGAAGACAACGAAAGCAACTACATACTGATCCGTGCGGTCCTGAAAGAATACGACCTATTGCATGCCCACGATGGTAACGAAGCCGTCCGGCTTTATCGCGAACACCGTCCCGACCTTATCCTGATGGATCTCAAGATGCCGGACATGGACGGATATGAGGCAACTGTCGAAATCAGAAAAGAAGACTCCGACATTCCTATTATTGCCGTAACCGCTTTTGCTTTTTCAGAGGATGAGCAGCGAGTAAAGCAAAACGGCTTCAACGGATATGCGGCCAAGCCGATCAAACCGGCGGAATTGAAAAAAATCATTGTCCAATATCTCTCCCTTACAACACACGCGTCTGGGGAAATTGCAAAGTGAAAGTAGTTCCTTTCTCTTCTTCTGAAATAACGGAAATACTACCGCCATGCCGGTTCATGATCTGACGGCAAACACTCAGACCGATTCCCGAACCGCCCTGTTTAGTTGTAAAAAACGGAACAAATACCTTATCCATCGCTTCCGGCACAATGCCGTATCCGTTGTCGGAGACCGTAATCACCGGAACACCTTCACGCCTGAACGCATTCACCCGGACTTCGGGATAAGAACGTTCCTGGCATGCCTCGACTGCATTTTTCAACAGGTTTATCAACACCTGTTCAATCATGGCACGATCCGCATAAATACGCAAGTCTACCGGCCGGACAGAGAAAGAGAACGAAACAGCACCGGCAGGATACAGCCCCCTTAAATCGTCAAAAAGAGAGGAAACCGGAAACAACTGCTGCATCGGAACCGGAATACGAGTCAGTTTCCGATAATTTTCGACAAAATCCAATAACCCCTTGCTCCGACGGTGTATCGTTTGCATGGCTTGCAACATAATACTGTAATCCCGCTCGTTCAACCCGTTGGAACTCGCACGTTCCGTCACCGTTTCCGACAAGGAAATGATAGGGGCGATAGAATTCATGATCTCATGCGTCAAGACACGGATCAGCTTTTGCCAGGCTTCTGTCTCCGCCTCCGCCACCACCACATTGTACAGACGGGTCCGAAAAGCAGATAGCGCTTCATTCATGGCACGCGTCAGGTTGGCTTCGGGCCCGTCTGTCGAAGGGATAGGAAAAGACAGATTCATATCTCCATAGTGGATGTTGGCAATCAGATGCTCCATCTTCTGAAGCATTTTCCGCTGATCCTGATAAAGGGAAAAAGCAGTTCCCAGCAAGATTATAAAACACATGACAGCCGTAAAATACAATTCCTTCAAAAGCAGAAAGGCAATTGAAAGAGATAGCCCGACCAACAACCCGATCTTCAGGAAAAGGACATATCGTTTCATAGGCCCAACTTATCCAGTTTCCGGTACAAGGCAAAACGGGTGATTCCCAGCAGCTCGGCAGCACGCGTGATATTCCCGTCCGCCCGGCGGAGGGCTCGTTCAATCGCTTCCTTTTCGAGAACTCCCAGGTTCAGTTCTTCCGGCTCCCCTTTCTTTTGGGCAGGTGCAGGATGCAGCATAAAGTTTTCAGGTCTCAGCATGGGGCCATCCGAAAGAATCACGGCACGCTCGATCGCATGTTGCAGTTCGCGGACATTGCCCGGCCATGCATAGCTTTGCAATTTCGTTTTCGCATCTCTGGTAAGCCCTCCTATCTTTTTCTTATACTTGCGGGCATAACAGTCCAGAAAATAATCGGCCAACAGCAAGATGTCATTTCCCCGTTCGCGGAGTGGAGGGATATGCAACTCGATCGTATTGATCCGGTACAACAAATCCTGCCGGAAAGTTCCTTCCTGTACCATCGCATGGATATCCATATTCGTGGCAGAGATCAGCCGGACATCGATCGGCACGGAACGGGTAGCACCCAGACGGAGAATCTGCCTTTTCTCGATAGCGGTCAATAACTTCGCCTGCATCGGCAAGCTCAAATTACCGATTTCATCCAGAAACAGGGTCCCGCCGGAAGCCACTTCCATACGTCCGGGCTTATCGCGCCGTGCATCCGTGAAAGCTCCTTTTTCATATCCGAACAGTTCGCTTTCAAATAATTGTTCCGGGATACTCCCAAGATCGATACTGATAAAAACCTGGTTGCAACGGGGCGAATGATGATAAAGAGCGCGTGCAATCAGATCCTTTCCAGTCCCGTTTTCGCCTAAAATCAGAATATTGGCATCCGTATCCTTCAGTTTGGCAATCGTGGCAAACAATTCCTGCATGACATCGCTCTCACCGATAATCTCAAAGCCGGTATCATCAGGGCTTCCTAATGCCTCGACCCGCTGTTTCAATGTATTGATTTCCGTACGGCTTTCACGCAGTTTCAAGGCTGCCGAGAGAGTAGCAAGCAGTTTTTCTTTTTCCCAGGGTTTCGGAATAAAGTCGGTAGCCCCCGCCTTTATGGCACGTACGGCCTTTTCCGTATCTGCATAGGCCGTAATAAAAAGAACCACGGCATCGGGGTCGGCGGCCTTTATCTTTTCGAGCCAAAAGAACCCCTCCTGTCCGCTGATCGCATCCCGCCGGAAATTCATATCCAATAAAATAACATCGGGCACGAATGTCGACATAAAATGCTCGATCCGTTCCGTCTGCGTCGTCACTTTTATCTGTTCCACATAAGGTTCAAGCAACAGATTCAACGCAAAGAGGACATCTTCGTTATCATCTATAATCAATATTTTCCCGTTCTTCATATTCCTGGTATTATTCTATCTCGTGTAAAAAATCATCCTTGACGTGACAAAGATATGTATTATATATACGGAATGTATGTGCGATACTGCACATAATTTGTGCGAAATAACACGTTTTTTCATACACTTACAGGCAAGCTAATAGTAACATATTAAGAATGTTTGGAATACATATAGCCTTTTCTTGCATAATAAGCATCTTCATTACAACATGTCAGTATGTAATGATTCTCTACACCCGGATGTTCGAGGCGTCAACATCCGGGTGTAGGGAGCGTCAACATCCGGGTGTAGAATGCCGGAAGATGGGCATGTTTCCGAACATTTCTGCTTGCTTTCCACTCTTTTCCTCCTTGTTTTCTGCAAAAAAGGACCTTATGTCGACGAAATAACTTGCTCACAAATACATATAGATACGCTTCCCGCTACTTTCAGAACAATACCGATTCTCCGTTTCAATTGATACAAGTGTGACACAGGAGTGATACATGAATCCGGCATGTATCACTCCTTGTACATCATGCTTATCAATACTTACAAAGCAAAGCGTGATAGAGTGATAGAGATTTTGAAAAAATAATAATGATATGAAGCATAAAGTTTGTTTACTCTTCACGTTCCTCTCTCTTTCCGTATCCGGTATTTCCGCAACGAACGGACAAGATTCAATACGCCAAATTCAGCTAAGCGATCTGGAAGTGCAAATCCGATGGGTAAATCCTACTGCCATACGTGCCTATCTGGACGACACAAAAACAGCATTGGGAGGAAAAGCTCCCGCGCTTTACGAAAAACTATCCCGTCTGGAAACACTTCTGCCCGGCGTGCGGCAGGCCTTCTCCGATAAGGTTTCCAGCAACGCGACCGACGAAGTAATTGGCCAAGCTCAAGAAATACTTGCCTTGAAGCGTGAGATCATCCTGGCCAACCCGCTGCTGGACATGGACAAGATCATAGTGGCCCGTTACCGTTTGGGAAACAAGGCCCGTAAGGCGATGGGCCCGTCGATGGGAACTTCGACAGCCAACTACAACTCGCTATTTTCCAACTCGCGTAAAGGCTACGATGCCGAGATCGACTTGCTCACGGGCTTGCGCGGACAAATCGAAAGCAGCCGGATATACAAACCCGAAGCCGATGTTCCCATTTCGGACATACAGCTCCACTGGGATGCCGACCGCCTCCTCTTCTCCTCGCTCGACAAGAACCGGAAGTGGCAGATATACGAAATGAACATCGACGGAAGCAACCTTCACCAAAAGATCACCGTTGATGAGCCGGATCTGGAATTCTGCGACGCCAATTACCTGCCGGACGGGAAAGTGGTGGCGACGACCAACATCGGTTACAACGGCGTTCCTTGTGTGCATGGCGACGATGTGGTAGCCAACCTTGTCTCCTTTGACCCCGAGACGCGTGCCTTGCGCCGCCTCACCTTCGACCAGGACGGGAACTGGTCGCCTATCGTGATCCCGAACGGACGCATCATGTACACCCGTTGGGAATATACGGACCTGACACACTATTTCTCCCGTATCGTGATGCACATGAACCCCGACGGGACGGAAAACAAAGCGCTCTACGGCAGCGGCTCCTATTTCCCGAACAGTACGTTCGACATGAAACCGCTCTCCAAGCACAGCAGCCGCTTCATCGGCATCATCTCCGGCCATCACGGGACGGCACGTTCAGGGCGGCTCGTCATCTTCGATCCTGCCAAAAGCCGGAAAGAGGAAAAGGGGATGATACAGGAACTGCCGTTCAAAGACCGCCCGATCGTCCCGATCATCAAGGACGAATTGGTCGAAGGCGTCTGGCCTCAGTTCATGAAGCCGTACCCGCTCAGCGAAAAATATTTTTTAGTTGCCTGCAAACCGGCCAAGGATGCACTTTGGGGAATTTACCTGGTCGACGTTTTCGATAACCTGACACTCATTGCCGAGCAGGAAGGGGAAGGTCTGACCGCTCCCATCCCGCTGGTAAAACGCGAAACGCCTCCTGTCATTCCTTCGAAGATCAAGCCGGACAGCAAAGAGGCTACGGTCTTTATCCAGGATATCTACGAAGGAGAAGGTACGCAGGGCGTTCCCCGGGGCACGATCAAGGCTCTCCGTATCTTTGCTTATGAGTATGCCTATATCTTAGCTCCTTCCGATCACGATGCACAGGGAATACAGAGTGGATGGGATATCAAACGTATACTCGGAACAGTCCCGGTCGAGGAAGACGGTTCCGCGCTATTCACCATTCCCGCCAACACGCCGATTTCCATCCAGCCGTTGGATAAAGACGGGGCAGCCATCCAATGGATGCGCAGCTGGCTGACAGGGATGCCGGGCGAGATCGTCTCCTGCGTCGGTTGCCATGAAGATCAGAACAGCATACCCATTCCCAAACGCACGATTGCTTCGGCCAAGCAGGCACGCCGGCTGGAAACACCGGAAGGAGGTGTCCGCCCATTCACGTTCCGCCTGGAAGTGCAACCGGTACTGGATCGTAACTGCGTCTCTTGCCACAACGGGAAAAATGCCGAACCGGACTTCCGCAAGGATCAGATGGTCACATATAAGAGAGGTATCTTGACGAAAATCAACAAGCAGTACGACCAGAGCTATCTGAACCTGCACCCATACGTGTACCGCCAGGGACCGGAATCAGACATCTATGTCCTCAAGCCGGCCGAGTTTCACGCGAGCAACAGCGAACTGATCCGCATCCTGCGCACCTACGGCGTAGAGGTTCCGGAAGAGGATATGCGGACGCTCTATGCCTGGATCGATCTCAACGCGCCTTATTATGGGGCTTTCACCCAAATAGACCTGAAGCCTCAATCTCCCAAAGGTCAGGTGGAACGCCGTATGGAGCTGGCCGAGAAATACAGCGGTGTACAGGTTGACTGGCAAAAAGAGATTGCCGACTACGCCGACTGGCTGAAAGAAAACAAAAAGGCAGACGGCATTACCGGAGCAACGACCGGCGAAACAGTCGAAATAAAGAAGCCGACCAAACCGGTCCGCCCGGTCAAGGTAAAGGGATTCCCGTTCGACACGCAGACAGCGACTGCCCGGCAAGCCGCCCAAGGCGAAACGACCCGCCGCATCTCCATCACTCCGGATGTGCATATCGACCTGGTATGGATTCCCGCCGGCAGCTTTGTGATGGGTAACAACCGGACTCCCTCCGCTTCGCCAGCATTCAAGGCAAACGTGAAGGAAGGCTTCTGGATGAGCACGACCGAAATCACGAACGAGCAGTTCCGCGCACTTTTCCCGGAACACGACAGCCGGTACATCGGACAGACTTGGAAAGATCATACTACCCCCGGCTATGCAGCCAACCGGCCAAAACAGCCTGTCGTGCGCGTCAGTTGGGACGAAGCGAATGCTTTCTGCCAAAAGATCAGCGAAATATCAGGCAATACAGTTTCTCTGCCTACCGAAACACAATGGGAATGGGCAGCACGCTCGGGAAGCGCAGATGATTTCTGGTTCGGATCGACGGAGAGCGACTTCGGTGCTTTCGAAAACTTGGCAGACAGTACGACTGTCGATCTGGCGGTAACAGGCGTAGATCCGAAACCGATGCGGGCAAACGATCCCATGCGCAAGTTCTGGGATTTCCTACCGAAAATCCTGAACGTAAACGACCACCAACTGATCAGTTGCCCTGTTGCCTCTTACCAGCCCAATCCCTGGGGATTGTACGACATGAACGGGAATGTGGCGGAATGGACAGCCTCCGATTACATTCCTTATCCTTTAAAAGAAAAGGCAAACAAAAAGACTGCCGAGAAGAAAGTTGTACGAGGCGGCTCCTGGCGTGAACGTCCTAAATACTCCACATCGGCCGTCCGCAAAGCCTACCTGCCTTGGCAGCGGCCGATGAACGTCGGCTTTAGGATTATTGTCGAAGATATGTAAAGGCGAAAGCCCTATTCTCGCGCTTGACGCGGGGACAAGGGATTTTGGAACTTTACAAAACTTCAAGAAAGCTGCGTCCATTGCCGGCGCGATTCACACAGATGCGGACAGGGATGCGCTCAGTCATTTCCTGCACATGCGAGATGACTCCGATCTTGCGTCCCTGTGTCCGCAAACTTTCCAAAGCATCCATCGCCACACGAAGCGTCTCGGCATCCAAAGAACCGAAACCTTCGTCAATGAAAAGGCTTTCAACCCGCATCCGGTTGGATGAGAGGGAAGACAGGCCAAGCGCCAGTGCCAACGAAACAAGGAACGATTCGCCCCCTGAAAGGCTATGGACGGTACGCACCTCATCGCACATATCCCGGTCGATCACCTGCAAGGCTAGTGTTTCGGGAACCCGTTCCAGCCGATAGCGCCTTGTCAATTCACGCAGTTGCACATTGGCATAGTTCAACAGTATATCGAGCGTATATCCTTGCGCTATACGACGGAACTTGGCGCCGTCGGCAGAACCGGCCAGTTCGTTCAGCTTCGCCCAACGTTCGCTTTCCGTACGCCGGACATTCAATTCTTCCTGCAGACCGGAAACTTTCGCCTTGTTCTCCGTCTGAGTACGAAGCCGGAAAGCAAGTTCCGTCTTTTCCTGTGTGTACCGGGACAAGATAACTTCGAGTGGCTCTCCACCCGAAGAATCCAAATAATCAGCTGTCCATTTGTCTAAAGCCGCCTTTCTCCGGAGTAGGTCGGCAGAGGCCTCGGTCAGGTCTTTTGCAATCTGGTCGGCAATGCCGCGTGTCTGGTCGGCGATGCCGGATTGCTCAGTCTGGGTGGCCGACAGTTTTTTCAAACGCTCTTTCAGTTCTTCCATTCGTCGGATGTACTCCTGTTCTACGCTATCTGCAGATCGGCCATTCAAAAGTTTCTTTCGTTCTGCCTGCAAAGAGGAAAAAGCGGCACGGTTCTTTTCGTGGAGCTGTCCGGATTCTTCGGCTTGCTTTTCGAGAGAAGGAAGGAAGGAGGCGAGAGATTCGCATTCGGCTTTTTGGGCGCTTTCCTGCCGTTCCAGTTGATGGAGTTTCTCGGTATTCTCATGCCACTGACGGGCGAAGTCTGTCAATGTTTTACGGAAAGTTTCCGGATTCTGCAACCAGGCTTTCTGCCACTCACTATTGCCGAACAGCAGGTCGGCAGCCGAAAGGGACTGGGTCAACAGGGTGGATTGCTCTTTTACAATAGCTTCTTCCCTCTCTTGCCGACTGGCAGCGAGTTGTTGCTTACCAGCCATTTCCTTACAGGCGGCCTCGCTATCTGCAAGTTCTTTATGGAGTTGGAGCAACTGCTGTTGCAAACGGGTAAGATGGCGGGTATGAGCGACATAGGTTTCTTTTTTATTCGATAAATCCTGCAATTGAAGGGTTAGAGCAGAAACAGGAGCGACAGGAACCTGATTTGCAAAAGGATGATGTGTGCTCCCGCAAACCGGACAAGGTTGTCCATCCTGCAACCTGCCACGTAAATCCTTTATGTTACCGGAAGCCTCCAAGCGTGCCTGTTCGATAAGCAATTGTTCCCGTTCCTGGCGAAGTTTCTCGATCTGTTTGTCCAAAGCCGGTGCATCGACAGCTTTCAGTTCCTCTTCCAGATTCCGGTAATCCGCTTCAGCCCGCTTCAACGCCTGCTGTTTGTTTGCACTGGTCTGTTGCAGGTCGGAAAGTTGTTTATTCAACGCCGCCATCTCCTGCCGGAGCGTTTCGATCGAACGGACAGCCGCCTCCATCCCTGAACGGGTGGCCGATGCTGCATCCAAGTGCAACAACAAAGCTGAAAGTTGCTCCGCAATACGTTCCTTCTTTTTATAACGCTCGCGCCAAGCGGTCAGACGGGCAATCTCCTCCGCTCCCTGTCTCCGGCGGAGGACGGCAGCTTGATATTTCTTTTCGGCCTCTTCTTTCCGAGGAAGAACTGAAAGCCATCTGGGCTGCTCCGAATGTGACAGGTCACGGATGGCTGTATCCAACTGGATATCCAGTTTACGCGCCTGCAAGATCTCCTGTTGAAGGGATTTGAAACGAGCCTCAGACTGTTGCTGTTCCTCCACTCCCTTTTCGTATTCATGGCGAGCGACCGTCAACAATTCCGTTGCGTGCACCAACTTATCGGCCGCCTCTTTTTGTTGTCTTTGGCGGATGGTTATCTGCTGTTCGATAGAACGGACGGCCTCTTGAAGGGCCTGTTGCTCCGCTTTCGCTTTCTCGACTCGCTGCAGCTCCTTTTCCGTTCCGGCAAGGCGAGTGCGCAAGTCGTTTTCTTCCTCATCCGTCAATAGCTCGATACCCTGTATTCGCGTTTGGATCAAGTCGAAGGCTTCTTTCGCCCGCGCATTCCTTTCAAATATCTGGCGAGAAATGGCGGAATAGAGTTCGGTTCCGGTCAACTTCTCCAACAAGGAAGCTTTTTCTCCCTGCTCGGCTTTCAGGAAAGTGGAAAAATCGTTCTGCGCCAGCAATACGGAACGCGTAAACTGTTCGAAAGTCAAGCCAATCAAATCGATAATACGGGCTTGCAAATCGGAACGCGTCCCTTGCTCTTCCTCCTCCTTGTCGAGGTTATACAGAGCCAAACGCGGATTCTGCAACCGTCCGTTTTCCTTGTCGCGTGCCCGCGCCACCGACCAGCGTGTCCGGTAGCGGTGTCCGTTCAAGGCCATGAAATCCACTTCTGCAAAACCGGAGGATGTTCCCCGCCGCAGCAAGAAACGAGGATCGCTCTGCGACAATTGTTCATTACTGACATCCTGAAGCTTGACATTATTTTCTTTCGCCTGGTCGGTACGAGGCGTACGGGCGAACAGAGCTAAGCACATCGTATCCAAAAGGGTAGACTTACCTGCTCCCGTAGGCCCGGAAATAGCAAAGATCCCGGCTGAAAGTAACGGCTCCACCGTAAAATCTATTTCAAAATCACCTTCCAACGAGGCCAGGTTACGACCTCGTATCGCTAATATCTTCATAGGGAAACCTCCCGCATTACATCGTTAAACATCTTTTCCAACTCTTCCGGCAAATCTCCCCCGAAACGGTTCGTAAAGGTATGGCGAAGCATATCCAGCGGAGCGATCTTTTGTAAATCCGTATAAGAGAAAGGACGAGAATCTTCCTCTCCCTCCTTTTTCGGATAAGAAGGGATGATGGAAGTCAGGCGTACAGCCTTATCCGCCAGCGCCTCCTCCACCCGATGCCGAAATCCCGGATCTGGCTCCGTCAGCAGTACCTGCACCTCCAGATAAGGCCATAGGCTGCGATCGGCTCCCTCTTCCGCCAACGGTAGGTTGGAAAGCGACAAAAGGACTTCGGCAGGCGACGCCGGTTCCGCCGGAATCCGATGCAGGGCGGTTCGGAGTGGGATGGGCACTGCTTCGAGATCCGACAGGCATCCGTTTTCGAGGGTAAAGGCAACAACCTGATGGTGATAATGCTGTTCGGAGAAAGACATCGGAAGCGGGCTGCCGGCATAGCGTACAGACTCGCGTCCCCCTACCCGTTGCGCCTTGTGGATGTGACCGAGGGCCGTATAGGCCAAGTCCTCGTTAAAGGCTTCTACCGATATAGATTCAAGTCCTCCCATGATAGTCCGTTCGCTCCGATCGTCTTCCGACAGTTCAGCACCAGTCGCATGCAAGTGTCCCATCGCAAGCAGGGCCTCGCCCGGTTGCCTTTGGCTGTCGGCATAGTCATAGAGCTGGCGATACATTCGGGTAACGCCCTCCACATAGGTATCTTTCCCTTCTTTCGAAGCGGGATAATCTCCCTGACGAAGATAGGGAACAGCCAGACAGATCGCTTCCCGTTTTCCTTCCTTATTATATAAAGGAATCAGAAGCGAATCGAAATCGATCTTGCACAGGTCGGTTCGCGGGACAGCCCCTACAATTGACGTATTCAGTTCTTCCAACAGGGGTATCGGCGCCTCCAGACGGGCTGCCGAATCATGATTACCTGCGATAATCACGATCTGCAATTGTGGGTTACGCCGGTTCGCTTCCCGCAAAAAACGGAAAAAACGGCGTTGGGCGGCTGCCGACGGATTGGCAACATCGAAAACATCGCCTGCTATCAGCAAGACATCAGTCTGCCGTAGCGTCAATATATCGATCAACCACGAAAGAAATGCCTCATGTTCCTCATCACGGTCATACCCGAAAAAGGTTTGCCCAAGATGCCAGTCGGCAGTATGGATTATTTTCAATGACATGTTTTTCCAGATTTAACAAATATGAATCTGATCTTATTTTGGGGATAAAGGTAATGAAACAAACGAACAAAGACAATAAGGGGAGCCTGTGTCAAGCGCGGGAACGAGAGAAATAGATGACGAATCAAATTATTGTCCTATCTTTGTGCCGTCAATAAACAGGGGAACTTTATGAATTGGTTACAAGAGGCCTTTTTAGAGCCTACGATGGTGCAGGCAGTCATCATTATTTCACTGGTCTCTGCACTTGGATTGTATTTAGGACGGATCAAGATATTCGGGATCTCACTGGGTATCACATTTGTATTCTTTGCCGGTATCTTGGCCGGGCATTTAGGGATCGTCGTGAATAAGGATATGCTGTATTTTGCTCAAAGTTTCGGCTTGATCCTTTTCGTCTATGCATTAGGGTTACAGGTTGGTCCCGGTTTCTTCTCTTCGCTGAAGAAGGGAGGGGTAGCTATGAACATGATGGGGTTAGGCGTTATCCTGCTCGGACTCATTATGACAGTCGGTCTGCACTGGGTAACAGGAGTTTCCCTTTCCAATATGGTCGGTTTGCTTTGTGGGGCCGTTACCAACACGCCTGCTTTGGGAGCCGCCCAACAGGCTTTGTTGCAGATAGATCCGACCAATACCAAAGGGGTGACGGACATGGCTTTGGCGTGTGCCGTTGCTTATCCGCTCGGCGTAGTGGGCGTGATCTTGGCGATTATTATCCTGAGAGCCTTGTTTGCCGACAAGAAACAGAAAGACTTAAAGGAACAACGCGACACGACTACCTATGTCGCCGAGTTTCATGTAAGCAATCCGGCTATCTACGAAAAGAGCATCAAGGACGTAATGAAGCTGACGGACAAGCATTTCGTTATTTCACGTGTATGGAGAAACGGTAAAGTAAGCATTCCGACTTCGGACACCTTACTTCACGAGCATGACCACCTTTTGATCATCTCCGTTAAATCGGATGTCGAAAATATTAAAGTCCTTTTCGGCGAGCAGGAGAATGTAGATTGGAACAAGGCGGATATCGACTGGAATGCCATTGACAGCCAACTGATCTCGCGCCGCATCGCGGTGACACGCAACCGGGTGAACGGTGTGAAATTAGGCTCTCTCCGCCTTCGCAACCTCTACGGTATCAATATTACGCGTGTGAACCGTGCCGGTATAGACCTGCTGGCCTCTCCCGACCTGCGCCTGCAAATCGGTGACCGGTTGACTATCGTGGGAGAAGCGAATTCGGTAAACACAGTCGGAAAGATTTTAGGGGATGAGATCAAGCGGTTAAACAATCCGAACCTCTTGGCTGTCTTCATTGGTATATCGCTGGGGATGCTGTTAGGAGCATTGCCGATCACGTTACCAGGGATGAGTACGCCAGTCAAATTAGGGATCGCCGGAGGCCCGATCATCGTCGGAATCCTGATGGGCGCATTCGGCCCTCGTTTCCACCTGACAACCTACACGACAATGAGTGCCAACCTGATGCTTCGTCAACTGGGGATCATTATTTATTTAGCGGGATTGGGGATCGATTCGGGTGTACATTTCTTCGAAACGGTTTTTCGGGCAGAAGGATTGCTTTGGATCGGGCTTGGATTTCTGCTGACGATCGTGCCGGTGCTGATCGTCGGTTTCATAGCTTCGCAATTTTTCAAACTCGATTATGCGCACAACGTGGGTATGCTCTGCGGGAGCATGGCAAACCCGATGGCACTGAGCTATGCCAACACGACTGTCGATGGCGACGAACCCTCCGTTTCTTATGCCACCGTCTATCCGCTTTCAATGTTTATCCGCGTGATTTCAGCACAATTGGTGCTGATGTTATTCACCTGATCGATCAGGCTTTGGAACACTTGACCAGCACCTTTTCTCCATCCACCAAGGTAGTTGCAAAGAGATAGACATGGCCTCCGTCGGTGATCTTCGTCCGCTTACGCAGTTCTTCTACGGAGAGAGGAAAATTACGCACGGTTATATTTGCTTGGGGGATTGTCTTTGATAGTCCTTTACAGAGTTTTCCGGTAAAAGACAGCACTTCATCCACTCGGAATCTGCGACCGGGAAAGTCGGAAACTAAATGGTCCGATGTATATAGATGGCTGTTCACCTGCAACTTCTTCACTCCCGTCCGGACGGCAATCTGCTTAAATGCGCCGGCTTTTAAAACCGAGGCATTCGGTTCATACAAATATGTACCTACCTGACCGGCAGGAACCAATACGGCGCTACGTTCCTCTTCTAATGTAAAAGAGAAAGATTGCATTCCATCCAGTCCGAAATTGATGCACCGGACTAACGGTTCTCTGCCATCCGCCTCTCGTTCCACCACAAAAAGCAGTTCCTTGCATTCGTTCCTAACCGAAAGGACATGCACGGATGTCGTCCCCGGCAACAACTCCAAAGTCATTTGTATATCTGCCATCGGCGAAAGCTTTGCAATGACATGCGGGGAACGTTTCAGAAGCGCCGGCAACAGTCCGGGCAGGTTAGGTTCACAATCCTGCAAAGCAAAAACCCGCTTGTTGGATTCTCCTCGGCGTGCAGGATCGATATAGAAAGCATCGACCTCCGGAAGGGTATCAACAACTTGGGCGGCATCAGCATTTATGATCGTTATATTGTTGGCCTCCAAGACAGAAAAATTATGTTTCGCGGCTTCACAATAAACAGGAAAACGTTCTATATAAGTCAATTGTTTCGCCTTTCGGGAAAGAAAATAGCTATCGATTCCCAGTCCTCCCGTCAGGTCGCAAATGGTCCAACTTTCACCAATCAGTTCCTGTTTATAAGCTGCTGTCTGTTCAGATGAACACTGTTCCGCCGCAATCTTAGCTGGAAAAACCAATTGTCCGTTCTCAAACCACGACGGCAACTTCTCCCGGATCTGCCTTCGGACAGCAATCTGATCGACTAAAAAGGGAATATCCATTCCGGGATACTTGGCAGCGGAAAGCAACAGGCGGGTTAAATCGTCTGTTGCATGTTCTTTGA
>OOBJ01001329.1_pt1 | contig 15510 bp, 14 predicted proteins | sample 1671331 | NCBI WGS metagenome assembly OOBJ01 (sample SAMN06348145, study PRJEB24527) | human gut metagenome | biome: human gut; feature: ankylosing spondylitis patient; material: feces | host: Homo sapiens | place: China | collected 2015-10 | reverse complement strand
ATTATAGCACAGATGTTCACACGTTAACAATCAAATGACAATTGTAATTAATGTAAATTAATGAAAACTTATTTACATTTTATTACATTTTGTGTTGACATGTTTTTCAAGATGGTATATTATACAACCACAAATATTCAAAGCTGTGAACAAGACATGACTTTAAGCAAACCTGGTCATAGAGAGTATCAAATTTGGTGAAATGATAACGATGGTCCTTAGAGCTATCCCTTGTGAGCTAATCATTTGAAATAATAGTAAAATGATTCGTTCTTCGCGTTAAGAAGTTCTAAGTGGCAACAAAGATGTTGCAAACTAAGTGGTACCGCGAAATAATATTAGATTTCGTCTTAGATAGACGAGATCTTTTTTTATTATTTGAATATTTGAATAGAAAGTTTTAAGGGAGGAAAGTTATTATGAATGGTCTATTATTATTAGCTATCGCTGCTGCATTATTGCTTACAGCTTACTTAGTTTATGGACGTTATTTAGTTAAAACATGGGGAATTGATTCAAAAGCTAAGACACCTGCTTATGAAAAAGAAGATGGAGTTGATTATGTTCCAAGTAATAAATGGGAAGTATTTGGACACCAATTCTCTTCAATTGCCGGAGCCGGTCCAGTAACAGGTCCAGTACTTGCGATGGTATTTGGATGGTTACCTGCATTTTTATGGGTAATGGTCGGAGGAATCTTCTTTGGTGCCGTACAAGATTTTGGTGCTCTATACGCATCTGTTAAATCTCACGGTAAATCAATGGGACAAATCATTGAAACATACATTGGTAAAACAGGACGTAAATTATTCTTCTTGTTCTGCTGGTTATTCACTTTATTAGTAATTGCTGCATTTGCCGACATGGTTGCAGGATCATTAAATGGATATAATGCGGCTGGTGCACAATCATTACCTAGTGGAGCTGCAAGTTCAATTACAATTCTATATGTATTTGTTGCAATCGCATTTGGTTTCTTCTTAAAGAAAACGGGGCTTTCAGGATGGAAACAAGCTGTTTTAGGCATTGCACTAATCGTCGCTATGTTAGCATTAGGAATCGCATTCCCAGTTTACTTCACTAAACAAACTTGGGTATATCTAGTATTCGTTTATATCTTCTTTGCGAGTGTTACACCAATCTGGGTATTAAAACAACCACGTGACTATTTGACTACATTCTTATTCATCGGAATGATCGTTGCTGCAGTTGTTGGTGTATTTGTATCAAATCCTACAATCACATCACCTGCATTCACAGGATTTAAATCTGCAACAGGAAGCTATATCTTCCCAACATTATTCGTTACAGTTGCTTGCGGTGCTGTTAGTGGATTCCACTCACTTGTATCTAGTGAAACAAGTTCTAAACAAATCCGTAACGAAAGTGATATGTTACAAGTTGGATACGGAAGTATGTTGCTTGAATCATTACTAGCTGTACTTGTAATCGTTGTTGTTGGATCTTTAACTAGCTTAGCTAGCAAAGGCGTATTAAATGAAACATTATCTTCTATGGCATTTGCCGATACTGCAACACCATTCATCAAATTCTCAGTAGGTGTTACTGGATTGATTTCACAATTTGGATTCCCTCAAGAATGGGGTCTATGTATTATGACAATGTTCGTTTCTGCATTAGCATTAACATCATTAGACGCCGTTGCTAGAATCGGACGTTTATCATTCCAAGAATTATTTGAAGTCAATGAAGAAACTGAAACAAACAGTGTTGTCGCTTTCTTAACAAATAAATATGTTGCGACATTGATCACATTAGCCGGTGGTTACCTATTAAGCTTAGGTGGATATTTAAATATCTGGCCATTATTCGGTAGTGCTAACCAATTACTTGCTGCGATGGTATTAGTTTCATTATCTGTATTCTTAAAAGTTACAGGACGTAAAGGATATATGTTATACGTACCAATGGTTATGATGTTAGTTGTAACAATGACAAGCTTAGGAATGTCAGTATACAACATCTGCTTAAAGTTATTCGTAACTGGTGGATTTGCATTTATGACAGACGGACTACAATTATTCTTTGCTGTTCTATTAATGGCATTAGGATTGATGATCTTCATTGGTTCTGGAAAGAAATTAGTTCAACCTGTTGAAAAGGCAAAACTTCAAGAACAAGAACAAAACGCATAAAATTATCAAGACCGCATCAAGCGGTCTTTTCTTTTACTAAAATCAACAAGAATGACAGAAACTTTAAAATGGTTGAAAAAAAAAGGACCCGAACAACTAAATAAAATGGTACCCATAAGGAGGACAACAACGTGACAGTTGTGATACTCACTTGTGGGTATCTTTTTTTCGTTGTTTCAAAATGTGTATGTCGAATAATAAGAGATTTTCAAAGGAAGAAATAGATGCATTGTCTAAATCACCTTATGTAAAAAACATTCGAGAAGACAGGCTTACATTTACCTATGAGTTTCGGTGCATAGTATATGATAGGTGGATCGTAAATCCCAGCTTATCTGAACTTAGAAAAATATTGGAGTCATTTGGATTTAGTCGTTCTTTACTAGGTAGTACATTTAGTAAAAAGATGCATTATAGATTTATTAGTAATGGAAGACCATCCGGAGGGAAAAACAAAATTTTTAAGGTTAATGCACAAAATATAGACAAGTACGATGACTCATTTTTAATTAATTCAGGTGTTTTTATTAAATCTAGAAGAGGTGTTCGATTTACTTCTGAATTTATTGACCAAGTCTATAAAGAATATCCTGAAGTCTCCATCGAATCTCAGCTGGAATCTTATGGCTTGGACCCGAGAAGAGTTGGTTATCAAAGAATCTACAATTTAATAAAGCTTCTTGAAAATGAAAATCCAGTTGATGAAAACTTTGATTCAGATATAGTAACTAAATATATTCATCATCCATATGTTCAGAGGTGTACATCTAAACAATTTGTTCTTAACAATAATTTTTATAATGAAGCTTCTAGATTCAAAGAACTTCCTATTGATGAGGTTCTTGGTATATTTGAAATCAATGGATCTGATCTGCCTGTTGGTGTGCGTAACAGAATTAAATATAAATTATACAACTGGAATATTGAGTCTTTGGATACCATAGATGAGGTTGATTTGGATTTCAAAATTCGTGTTCAATACAACAAGATGAGAGCTTTAGAGAAACTATCTTTGATGTATTTCAACAAATTACGAAAGAATCTTCCACATTATACCTTCGAACAAAAGAAAGCGTTATGTATGTGGATCAAGGAGCTTCCTCATGACCGATACGATTATTCTATTCAATCGATTCTTAAAAAGATTGGATTGTCCAGATCATCTTACTATTCGATTCTTTCTAATGACAACTATGGTATGAAAGACAAACAGGATGAAATTGATTTTCAACATATAAAGAAAGTTATGGATTATAAAGGATTTAAGAAAGGTTCACGTACAATCTACATGATGCTTCCTGGAATGTGTGGTGTACATTTTGGAAGAGCCAAGATCCTTAGACTGATGAAAAAATATGGTTGTGTATGTACTGTGCGTAAGGAACGCCCTGAATTGAAAACGAGTAAAGAGAACTTAAAAAACAATCGAAAACCAAACTTATTAAAAAGAAGATTCCGTCTGGCAAGGCCTAATGAGATACTGCTTACAGATGTGAGTTATTTAAAATACAGTACAAATAAAACAGAATACTTTTCATGTATAAAGGATGCAGTCACAGGCAAAATCGTGAATCATGTCACTTCATCTTCAAACGATTTGAATTTGGCTACAAATACAATAGCTTGTCTTGATTCCACTGAAAACACTCTTTTCCACTCGGATCAGGGGATACTTTATTTTAGCGATGTATTCCAAAATAAACTAAAAGAACTTGGCTATGAACAATCTATGTCACGTCGTGGCAACTGCTGGGACAATTCCAGCCAGGAATCCTACTTTGGACATATGAAGGATGAGTGTGATTTCTCTAAATGCTCCACTCCGGAAGATGTGAAGAAAATGGTCGATGAATATGTATACTACTACAATTATGAACGTCCTCAATGGACACGCAATAAAATGACTCCTGTAGACTATGAAAAATATCTTGATTCAATGTCGGATGATGAATATTCGGAATATATAGGAATCGAACAGGAAAAATATGATAAGATGATGGAAAAAGCAGGAATAAAGGCATTAAAACGAGCAGTTGAGCTCGGTGCCTTTACACAGGAGAAATTGGAATTATGGCTCAAGTAAAAAAGAAAAAGAAGAAACAGACAGAAGCACAAAGATTAGCACATCGTGATGCGGTCATTGCGCATGCAGACAATAAATTCGTTGCAGAACTTACAGAAAAGATGGACGCATTCATTTATACAAAGGATTTTTATATTGCCCTTTATAAACAATTAGAAAAAGGAATGACAGCTATCGAAGCCTATGAATCATTGGGATTCGACACCAAAACGCTTGGAAAAGACTGTGCACAGTCTGCAGCCAAACGAGCAAGACAAAAGGCTAGAAATGGCGAGTTTGAACCAAAAGCAGATAACTTTGATGGAAGTGTTCCAATTGAAGAAATGCCTGAAATGAGTCTTGAAGAAAAAGTAGCGTATCAGGAAGCTCGTATCAGATATTTGGAAGATTACGTAGAATTTCAAAAAAAAATGCCATCCATATTGGAGGAGATATACTCATCGTACAACGTCAAGAAATAAAAGATGATAAATTCTACATGGCATATGACTATATAAAAAGAGGAAAAGCAGAAGAAAATGGATATACGAACACAAAGGTTTTCAAGATGTTCGGTATCAGCAGTACAGGTTATTATAACTATGTTGCACGAAAAGAAGACAGAAATGGAAAGCTAGCAGCTAAAAGAAAAGATGAAAGCTACGTGATTCGCTGTTTTAAACATATCATTAAAAGATTGGGATTTGTACCAGGTAAAAGAACGTTCCGTCGCCATATGTTTAGAAGATTCAATTATAAAATCAGTATATCCAGAACGTCAAAGATCATGAAAAAGATGCAGATCACGGCACAGCTTCCAAAAAAAGATGCCTATAAAGGCCAGGCAACACATCACCATGAATGTATGGCCAAGCCAAATCTTGTCAACCGCAATTTCAAGCTAGGAGTAAGACAGGTTATTCTTACTGACATCACTTATATTCATTATAGTTACTATCGCACACCTGCCTACATGTGTGCTTTTAAAGATGCCTATACAACAGAGATACTTGGACACGCTGTATCAAGTAAAATGGATGTGGCTCTTATTCGGGAAGCATTCAACAATATGATGGATGATCATAAAAGTGAGTTTCCAAAAGATTTGGAAGTATATTGTCATAGTGATCAGGGCTCTCAGTACCTTTCAACTACATTCAAACAATTATTAAATGATAATGACTTTATCCAGTCCATGTCAAGAAGAGGCAACAGCCAAGACAATGCACCCATGGAATCTTTTTTTGGACGCATGAAAACCGAAATAATCGATATTATCGCTAGATGTAAAAATCTAGATACTGTAAAACAATTGATCAACGGATATATAAACATGCACAATAATGAACGTTATCAGGAAAACCTTGCAGCCCTTTCTCCAAGTGAATTCTATACATATAAAGTAACAGGACAATATCCATTGGATAATTATTATGGAATAGAAGCAACAGAACTAATGTCACTTGAACAGATTATTGAAGCAAAACTGGAAATGCAGGAAAAGAAAAAAGAATTGAAAAGAGAACGTCAAATGATCAATGAACAGCAGTCTCGATTATTTACAGATCCACTTGAAATCATAAAACGCGACAAGAGGAAAATAAAATCCGAAAAGAAGAAATGGGACAAGAAGCTTGAACTTGTAGAAAACCAATTGGCGAAGCTAAAAGATGTACTAAAAAAAATCGATGACGCTTTGCGCTTCTACTACAATGAAGCAACCGATGAAATCAAGGAACAATTGAAAGATCCATTGAACTGGAAAAATCATACACAACTTGATTATTATAAAGACATAGACGCATTATACTAAAATCTAAAAAAACATAAATCTCAGATTGAAAAAAGTCCAAAAATCAGGACTTTCTTTCGTCGTGCAAGCAATAGATAAATTACAAGCATAAAAAAATGAGCATCACTATTTGTGACACTCATTCAATAAGAACTGTCAGATATTTGTCCTTGACTTTTGAACCAGTTTAGGTATAGGCTTATTTTAAATATTTATTAATTAATGTGCTTATCTTTAAATTGTAAACGAGCTAAGGCTCTTGCCATACTGGCTTGTGACATATAATATTCACGAATCGATTGTTTTTGACGCATTCTTTCTTTAGCACGTTCTAAAGATTCTTTGGCTCTTCTTGCGTCTAGTTCTTCTTGTGTTTCACATGTATCAACTAAAACTTCGGCTTGGTTGTTTGAAAAGATCATGGATCCTAATCCACTAACAACTTCAATTTCAGAATTATCTTCTTTTCGGATTTTTAAAAGTCCAGGCGTTATCGCATAGATGGTTTTAGCATGATGCGCAAGAAATTGTTTACTTCCATTTGGCGTGTGTATTGTTAATACTTGTGCTTTACCATTATAAAACACGTGATCACTGGCCATGATTTTTAAATCAAAAAGTTCCATGATTATACTTCTTTCGCTTTTTCTTTGACTTCTTCAATGGTTCCTACATTGAAAAAAGCACTTTCAGGATATTCGTCCATTTCTCCATCTAAGATTGCTTTAAAGCCTTTGATTGTATCTTGTAGAGGAACGTATTTTCCTGGAATTGAAGTAAATTGTTCAGCTACATGGAATGGTTGAGCCATAAAGTTACGTAAACGACGAGCTCTTGCTACAACGGTTTTATCTTCATCACTTAATTCATCCATTCCAAGAATGGCGATAATATCTTGTAGTTCTTTATATTTTTGAAGATATTGTAAAACACGTTGAGCTGTTTCATAATGTTCTTCTCCTACAATATCGGGTTGAAGAATTCTTGAACTCGATTCAAGTGGATCTACAGCAGGATAAATACCTTGTTCAACAACTTTACGAGATAAGACGGTTGTCGCATCCAAATGTTCGAATGTTGTTGCAGGAGCAGGGTCAGTTAAATCATCTGCAGGAACGTATACAGCTTGTACACTAGTAACAGATCCATTTTTTGTGGAAGAAATACGTTCTTGAAGTTGTCCCATTTCATTAGCTAAAGTAGGTTGATATCCAACGGCAGATGGCATACGTCCAAGTAAAGAAGAAACTTCAGATCCAGCTTGTACAAAACGGAAGATGTTGTCGATAAATAATAATACATCTTTATGTTCAACATCACGGAAATATTCGGCCATAGTCAGTCCGGTTTCGGCAACACGCATTCTGGCTCCTGGACTTTCGTTCATTTGTCCAAAGACAAGTGCAGTGTTCTTGATTACACCGGATTCACTCATTTCAGTATATAAGTCGTTTCCTTCACGACTTCTTTCTCCAACACCTGTAAAGATGGAATAGCCTCCATGCTCACTGGCAATATTTCGAATCAATTCTTGGATTAGTACGGTTTTTCCAACGCCGGCACCTCCAAACAATCCAATCTTTCCACCTTTGGCATAGGGTGCTAATAAGTCGATAACTTTAATTCCTGTTTCAAGAACTTCTGTAACAGGAGATTGATCTTCAAATTTTGGTGGTTTTCTGTGAATAGGCCAATATGTATCTGTATCAATCGCTTCTTTTCCATCGATTGTATCTCCCAAAACATTAAACAAACGACCTAAATTTTGTGTTCCAACTGGAATTTCAATGCCCATTCCTGTAGATAAGACAGGCATATCTTTTTGTAAGCCTTCACTAGGCGATAACATGATACAACGAACTGTATCGGTTCCAACGTGCTGCATAACTTCCATTACAACTTTTTTGCCGTGGTTATCAACCTGCAAAGCGGTTTGAATATATGGAAGTGGCGTTTCATCAAAATGTACGTCTACAACAGGACCCATAACTTGTGTGATTTTTCCTATTTGCATGTGGATTGACTCCTTTTCTTCTTTTGTAGCTGTTGCCTTCTAGCTTTGGCACCAGCTGCAACTTCTGTTATTTCTTGTGTGATTTTTGCTTGTCTTTGACGATTGTATTGTAAAGATAAACTGTTTAATAATTCTTCACCGTTTTTATTCGCTGAATCCATTGCCTGCATACGCGCAAAGTTTTCGGATGCATAAGATTCAACAAGGGCACTATAAATAAATCCAGATAAATAATCAGGGATGACAATGTTTAATAATTCAGCAGGGCTTGGCTCTAACTGAATGGAGTGAATGGTTTGTCCACCAACTTCAACTTCCTGATTTAAACGATACAAAGGAAGTAACTGTTCAACATCGACCGTAAATTGATTGTGTTGATCCATACGTGTATAGATAATTAATACTTCATCGATTGTTTTTTCAGCATACAGTTCAAGCATTTTACTCGAAATGGATCTTGCACGACTCAAAGTTGGGTTTTGCGCTGTATATAGAAAACTTTCTTCAATTGGAATGTGTCGTCTTAAAAAGTATTGTCTTCCAACTTCTCCAATCATATAGAGCTTATAGTTTGGGTGAGCCTTAATGATTTGTTCAGTTAGCTTTAAAACATTAAGGTTGTAGGCACCTGCCAACCCTTTATCTCCAGTAACACATATGATGGCCTTATTTTGATGTTTCTCGTCAATATATTCTCGACTATCTAAGTAAGGATGTTCAAAGTGATCAGGGAGATTTTGAAGAATTGTTAAAATTTGTTTTCGTAATGAGTAAAAATAAGGATCGGTATTTGCGGCTTTTTGTTTGGCCGTATTCATTTTGGTTGAAGAAATCATATACATGGCTTTTGTGATCTTCATAGTCGATTGAATACCATTCATTCGATCTTTGATTTCTCGGATTTGTGACATTATTCTTGTCCTCTATATTGTTTGGCTAATGTAATGATTCTTGTCTTTAAATTGTCATCCAGTTTTTTAGTTGTGTTGATCTCACGACTGATTTCATTGTGATTTTCATTAAACCAATCTAATAATTTTGTTTCTTCTTTTTTGACTTGTTTTGAATTCAAATCATCTAGAATTCCTGCGTCTGCAACTACTAGAATAATAACCATGTCTGCATGTGACATAGGGTGGTTTAAAGGTTGTTTCAAAAGCTCCATAAGTACTTGTCCGTGTTGAAGTTGTCGTTTTGTCGCATCATCTAAATCGGAGGCAAATTGTGTAAACTCCTTCATTTCACGGTATTGAGCTAAATTGATACGTAAAGATCCAGATGCTTTCTTCATGGCTTTAGTTTGAGCGGCACCACCGACACGACTAACAGATAATCCAACATTAACAGCAGGTCTTTGTCCTTCAAAGAATAAATCACTTTCCAAGAAGATTTGTCCATCTGTAATTGAAATAACGTTGGTTGGAATATATGCACTTACGTCTCCATCTTGAGTTTCAATAATTGGAAGAGCTGTGATGGATCCTCCTGAATTTAATCTAGAAGAACGTTCTAGTAGTCTAGAATGTAAATAGAATACATCACCTGGATAGGCTTCACGTCCTGGAGATCTTCCTAGCAATAAGGAAATTGTACGATAGGCAACAGCATGTTTGCTTAAATCATCATAGACAATCAGTACGTCTTTGCCTTGATGCATAAAGTATTCAGCTAGAGAAGTCGCAGAATAAGGGGCAATATATTGTAGACTGGCTGAATCGGCAGCTGTAGAGTTTACAATAACGGTATATCCCATCGCATCATTTTTCTTTAATGTATTGACTAGGTTAGCCACTGTACTTGCCTTTTGGGCAATAGAGACATAAATACAAATACAGTCTTTTCCTTTTTGATTTAGTATAGTATCTAATGCGATGGAAGTTTTACCCGTTTGACGATCCCCAATGATTAATTCACGCTGTCCTCTTCCAATAGGAAACATAGAGTCAATGGATAGAATGCCTGTTTCCATAGGGGTTGTGACAGGTTTACGGTCAATAATGCTTGGAGCTGGTTCTTCGATAGGGCGCATTTCAGTGGCTTCAATAGAACCAAGTCCATCAATTGGATTTCCAAGTGGATCCACGACACGTCCTAGAAAATTAGAGCTGACTGGCATACCTGCTTGTTTTTTTGTTCGAGAAACCTTTGTACCTTGACCAATAGTACCTTCTGTGTCAAATAGAATAACACCAATGTTTTCGGTTGTGATATCGAGAACCATTCCTTTTGTACCATTCTCAAAAACAACAACTTCTCCATACATCGCATGATCTAATCCCGAAATGGTTGCGATACCATCTCCAATTGTTTCGACATAGCCAACTTCATTTTCTTGGGAAGTGGCTTCAAATTGTTCGATGGCCTCTTTTAAGATGGACATAAGTGTTCCATCCTTTTTCATTTGAATGGCTTTATCCCTGGCAGCCTGAATTTGTTCTTGAAGCTGTTGTTGACGAGAACGTGTAGACCAATCGTATTCATCGTTGTTTGCACTTAGAATAAAGCCTCCGCGTACACTTGGATCAATTAAGATATTGAGTGTTATGTTGTGGGCTAGGTATTTATTTTTAAGGAATGTCTTTATTTTTTCTTCTTGCGCTGCACTAGGCCTTGTTACACAGCGTAAGGTTGCGTTTAAATTTTCGTTGTTCATTTATTTCATTTCCTTTAAAAAATCATCATATAGTTTTTCATCGCTCTTTGTATTTGTGATTTTATCAGCCGCTTTATTGATTAAATCCGCAATTTCAGATTTGGCTTTTGCCTTTTCCTCATTTGCCACTTCAATCGTTTTGATGCGAGCTTGTTCAATCATTTCATCGGATTTTTTGTTTGCATCCGCAATAATTTGTTCATATTCAAGACTTGCTTGTTCTTTTGCATCCGCTAGCATGCCATCACAAATTGTCTGCATATTTTCAAGCTGTTGATTAGCTTTATTTTTTGATTCAAGAGCTTCTTGTTTTTGTTGATTTGCCAAGGCAAAATCAGATTCTATTTCTTGTTTTCTCTTATCAAGAATGTCATGTACTGGCTGAAATAGAAAATGTTTCATCAGTGCATATAAAATAAGTAGATTGATGATTGTCCAAAGAATATTGGAATCAATTCTTAACATAGATTATCCCACCTATTTCACCATCAAGATAATTAAGATCCCTAATACAAATCCGTAGATAGCAGTTGCTTCAGCTAAAGCCGCACCAATTAATAAGGTACTACGAATTTTCCCGTGAGCTTCTGGTTGTTGGGCAATTGCTTTTACGGCACTGCTTGTCGCAAAACCAATACCTAATCCTCCACCAATAACGGCAAGTGCTGCCATTCCAACTCCGATTGCTGTTAAACTCATTTTCATTTCCTCCTAAATTATTCTGTTTCTGTCGCTTCTGCGATAAATAATGATGTTAAAAAGACAAATACATAAGCTTGAATGAATCCATCAAAGAAATCAAAGTACAAGCTAAAAACAGTAGGTATAAAGACGGGAACGACCATTTTGATCATTTCCATAATAACGAAGGCACCAATGACATTACCAAATAGACGCATACACAGTGATAAAGGACGTGTAAACACTTCAAGAATATTGATGGGTGTAACAACGGCGACGGGTTGAGTAAAGCTTTTGATCCAGCCTTTCATGCCTTTAGCTCGTATTCCACTGATTTCAATCAATACAATGCTCATAAGTGCTAGTGCGATAGTGACATTCATATCTTTGGTCGGGGGTTTCATACCAAAGATACCAATGATATTCGCAAGACCTATATATAATAGGATGGTTGAAATGTAGGTACTGTATTCTTTGGCATTTTCACCAAGCATGGAGATTGTGAATTTATCTAGCCACAACACAATGCTTTCGGCTACAATTTGTTTTTTACCCGGATTATGAACTTTGAGTCCTCGTGTTAACCAAGCAGAAAGTAAAACAAGTATAGCCATGACAACCCATGTGATGACAACAGATTCACTAATCGCAAAGGGACCGATAGTAAACGCGGTGTCAACGTTTAACTGGTCGAGTAGTTCTTTTGTGAACTCTTCCATAGCTCCTCCTTTCAAAACAATAAAAAAACGATGGAGATAATCCGTGAATTTACGAATTAAGACAAAATTCGTTTTTCTATAAGCTCGTATTTTAGTTCTCATGATTTTGAAATTCAAGTCTTTTTATCAATGTAAACGTTATCTGTTTTGTATGATAATGTTTTTATATGTTGTGTACATATGGTATATATGTCTGAATAACATAATTGACTTTGTTTTACGTTTAAATCAAAAAAAAGGAAGATTCGATCTTCCTCTTAATGTTCCTTTGTATGATCAAAAGCCATGCCTAGAATGGTTTCAATATGTTCATCGTCTAATGAATAGTAGACAGTCTTTCCTTCTTTTCTAGATTTGATGAGTTTAGAAAGGCGTAGTGCCTTTAATTGATGTGATACGGCAGATTTCGTCATATCGAGTACGTTGGCTAAATCGGATACGCACATTTCGCTTTGTTGAAGGGATAATAAAAGTTGAAGGCGTGTACTATCTCCCATCACTTTAAAGAAATCGGATAGGTTCATGATTTCATCAAAGGCCGGCATGTTTTCTTTTACTTTTTGTACTAATTCTGTATTTTTAGGCTTGCAGTCACAATGTGTACCAATCATAAGTTCTCCTTTTTTCTTTATTATAGTTGAATGATTGAACAATTGTCAAAAAGTTGTTGACAACATGTATGATTCCTATATAATGAAAGTGTAAAAAGTTGAATATGTGTTCAACTATTCAAATGTGGAGGGAAATCATATGAAAAAGAGTTATAAGATTGATGTAGATTGTGCAAACTGTGCAAACAAAATGGAAGTAGCTGCTAATAATACAGAAGGTGTTAAGAGTGCTGTTGTTAACTTCATGATGTTAAAGATGAATGTTGAATTTGAAGATGGAGTTCAACCTAAAGAAGTTATGGCTCGTGTATTAGAAAATTGTAAAAAAGTTGAAGATGATTGCGAAATCTTCTTTTAATGAAAAGTAAGATGCGAAAGCATCTCTATTTTTCGGTTATTATAGTTGAATAATTGAACAATTAATGTTTTTGGAGAGGTAGAGATAAGTATGAACAAGAAACAGAAAAAGATGTTAAAGCGAATCATTGTTGCGAGTATTCTTTTTATCATAATTAAGGTCGTAAAACTACCTGAATACATTGAGATTCCTTTGTTTCTAGTGGCCTATCTAGAAATTGGTTATGATATTCTTCGTAAGGCTTTTAAAGGAATTAGAAATCGTCAGGTATTTGATGAGAATTTTTTGATGGCTGTCGCAACTGTAGGCGCTATTGGTTTGAAATCTTTTGATGAAGCAACAGCTGTTATGTTGTTCTATCAGATTGGGGAATGGTTCCAGAGTTATGCGGTAGGTAAGAGTCGCAAAAACATCACAGAATTAATGGATATTCGTCCGGATTATGCCAATGTTGAAGATGAGAATGGAAATCTTGAACAAGTAGATCCAGATGAAGTTGAGATTGGTACAATTATTGTGGTTAAACCTGGTGAAAAAGTGGCTATCGATGGAATTGTGGTTGAAGGAAGTTCTACTCTAAATACAGCGGCTTTAACAGGGGAAAGCTTGCCTAGAGAAGTGAGTGAAAATGATGAAGTAATCAGTGGCTGCATCAATATGACTGGCTTATTAAAAATTAAGACAACAAAAGAATTTGGGGAATCCACTGTATCAAAAATTTTGGATTTGGTTGAAAATGCGTCAAGTAAGAAATCTCATTCAGAAGCGTTTATTTCCCGTTTTGCGAGAATTTATACGCCAGCCGTATGTTATAGTGCTTTGGCATTGTTCTTACTTCCACCAGTATTCAATTTGATTATGTCAAATCCTGCTGACTTTGGCACATGGCTATATCGTGCCTTAACATTCCTAGTTATTTCTTGTCCATGTGCATTGGTGATCAGTATTCCTTTGAGTTTCTTTGCCGGAATTGGTGGCGCCAGCAATCAGGGTGTTTTGGTAAAAGGATCGAATTATTTAGAAGCATTGGCTTCATGTAAATATGTTGTATTTGATAAAACAGGTACAATGACACAAGGTGTATTTGAGGTGGCAGGCATTCATCATGCGACTATTCCAGAAGAGAAATTATTAGAGTATGCAGCAATGGCTGAAAGTTATTCGACGCATCCTATTTCTAAAAGTTTATTAAAGGCGTATGGAAATACCATTGATAAATCACGTATTGAAAATGTAGAAGAAATAAGTGGTCATGGAGTTAAAGCTGTAATTGATGGAGTGCAAGTACTTGCAGGTAATGATAAATTAATGAAGATGTATAATATTCCTTATCAAGAATGTCATAGTGTTGGTACGATTGTTCATGTGGCTATTGATGGAAAATATGCAGGTCACATTGTGATTTCGGATATGTTGAAGCCGCATGCCAAAGAAGCAATTGAAGCATTGAAGAAGGCTGGCATTAAACAAACAGTCATGTTGACTGGGGATGTAAAAAGTGTGGCAGATAAAGTCGCTTCTGAATTACATATTGAAAAAGTGTATTCGGAATTATTGCCTCAAGACAAGGTGAATAAAGTTGAAGAATTATTATCTTTAAAACAGCCAAAAGAAAACCTTGCCTTTGTCGGAGATGGAATCAATGATACACCGGCTCTATCCACGGCAGATGTTTCTATTTCTATGCAGGATAGTTCAGATTTAGCTCGAGAACTCGCGGACATTACACTTGTTTCAAGCAATTTAAATGAACTTGTCATTCTTAAAAGACTTGCGATGCACTTGTTTGATCGAATTCATGCGAATTATCGTTTTATCGTGGCCTTTAATTCAAGCTTGATTGGACTAGGTGCTTTAGGCTTGATGAGTCCAAACACCACAAGCTTATTACATAATGGAAGTACGTTTGCGATTGCAGCATCGAGTACACGTAATTACTTATAAAAAAACTGGAATGATCCAGTTTTTTTCTATATAGCCTTTGAAATATATCCAACATTCGATAACGTGTTGATGAGTTCATCTGTTGGATGTTGTTGTTTAGATAAAATAGTCACTGTATTATCTTCTGTGTTTACTTTGGCATAAAAGCCTTCTTGGCTATTAAATGCATTTTCAATGGTACGAACACAGTTTTGACAGTGAATGTCATATACTTTTAGAACTATTTTATACGGGTAGTGTTCCTTGTTTCTATCTTTTACTTTTACTTTTTTAACTGTTTCACTTGATCCACAACATCCTGAAGTAGCTCTTTTTTTAGTAGAACGAATACCAATATAGATAATAATAACTAAAATGAAACAAATAATAATTGTTGGTAAGTTCATAATTTGATGTCCTCCTTCTAAAAAAAATACACCAGAAAGTTAGATAAGTCAAACTTGGTTAATCTTGTGTAACTTTTTATTGACATCAGCTTGAGGTAAGAGTAAACTAACTGTGTTAGAAGGGTCTAACCAGG
>OOBJ01001318.1_pt1 | contig 15555 bp, 9 predicted proteins | sample 1671331 | NCBI WGS metagenome assembly OOBJ01 (sample SAMN06348145, study PRJEB24527) | human gut metagenome | biome: human gut; feature: ankylosing spondylitis patient; material: feces | host: Homo sapiens | place: China | collected 2015-10 | reverse complement strand
GTGAATTCCGTGAATTCTGTGGGAGTTCTTTGTATAAGTCCCATCTGTGAAAATCCGTGGAATCTGTGGGAGGATTATGCCGAAGGCGTGGGTATGGCAAGGATGCCATACCCTCCTAAGAAGCTTCTGTGAATTCCGTGAATTCTGTGGGAGAACCGCTTACTTCAGGTCGCCCACCTTATACAGGTACTCCGCGATCTGCACCGCGTTGAGCGCAGCACCCTTGCGAATCTGGTCGCCCGAGAGCCAGAACGTGAGTCCGCAGTCGTCGGCGAGATCCTTGCGCACGCGTCCTACGAACACGTCGTCCTTGCCGGCTGTCTCCAGCGGCATCGGGTAGACGAGGTTCTGCGGGTCGTCCTTCAGTGTGCAGCCAGGAGCCGCAGCGATTGCCTTCTGAGCCTCCTCGACGCTGATGGGGCGTTCGGTCTCAATCCATACCGACTCGGAGTGAGAGCGGAGCGAGCTGACGCGCACGCACATTGCCGAGCAGCGCACGTCGCTGTGCATGATCTTGCGTGTTTCGTTGAACATCTTCATCTCCTCCTTGGTGTATCCATTGTCGGTGAAGACATCAATCTGTGGGATGACGTTATACGCCAACTGGTGCGGGAACTTCTCCACCTTCACCGGCTCGTTGTTCACCAGCTCGCGATACTGCTCCTGCAGCTCTGCCATGGCAGCTGCGCCTGCGCCCGATGCGCTTTGGTAGCTGGCGATGTGTATGCGCTTGATGTGGCTGAGCTGCTCCAGCGGCTTCAGCACTACCACCATCATAATAGTGGTGCAGTTAGGGTTGGCGATGATACCACGCGGACGCTTCAGAGCATCCTCGGCATTGCACTCCGGCACTACCAATGGTACATCGTCGCACATGCGGAACGCCGACGAGTTGTCGATCATCACTGCGCCGTACTTAGTGATAGTCTCGGCATACTCCTTAGAGGTGCCACCACCAGCCGATGTGAACGCAACGTCGATGTCCTTGAAATCGTCGTTGTGCTGCAAGAGCTTCACCTCATACTCCTTACCTTTGAACGTGTATTTCTTTCCAGCCGAACGCTCAGAACCAAACAACACTAAATTGTCAATGGGGAACTCTCTCTCGGCGAGGATGCGCAGAAACTCCTGTCCTACGGCGCCACTCGCACCAACAATAGCTACATTCATTTTCTCTTATTTTTGTTTTTATTTATATGTATTTGCTTACTAATTGCCTAATGTTCGTGCAAAGTTACAACTTTTCTGTAATCTAATGACCGGTTTACATCTTTTTCTACTAATAAGTAGTTAAGAAGTTAAGGAGTTTTCGCGCCCTTCGGTCGCTAAGGAGGAGTTAAGCCATTAGTGTTTTTTGCTTGATTTAAAGCATTAAAAGCATTTGGCTTAACTTCTTAACTCCTTAACTTCTTAACTACTTAACTCCTTAACTACTGAATTCTCTGAACTTGCGAAAGTTCAGTAATTTTATAAAATCTGACTTAAAGAATACAAAATCGGCAAAACGGAATAATATCGGTATGGAAATAATGACTACCTTTGCGGATGACAAAATAACTTTGCATACGAATCTTAATTACGAAACATAATGGCTAACGAAATGACAGAACTGAAGATTGACATGGGACTCATCGCTCATTACGGCAATGCCGACTACATAGATGGCGACATGGTTGTGCTCGACGGCATCGACAAGGTGCTGCAGGTAGACGGCACGTTCAAGTTTGATATGATTATGATGGTCTACTGCACTAAGGGACGTATACAATTTGAAACCAACTCCAACGCATATACCGCAAAGGCGGGCGACGTGATTATCTGTCTGCCCAGCAGCACATGGGAAAACGTGATGGTATCGCCCGACTACGACTCGAAAAGTGTCGGCGTGTCGAGCAAGGCAGCCCAAGCCAGTGTGCAGGTGAACCGCGACTATCTTAATCTGCTCGGTTACGTATCGCACAACCCCGTGATCCACCTCAACGAGGAACGCCAACAGATGTTCTTGAAGTACTACGCCATCATTGCACACAAGATAAAGAATCCGCATGGTTTCTATCATAAGGAGATTATGCACTGCTTGCTGCAAAGTTCCATCTACGAGCTGTTCGCCATCATCACGCCTTACGTGGAGTATAGCATCGAAGGGGGCAATCTCAAGCAGGCCAACTTGCTCTTCCAGCGCTTCATCGAGATGCTGTCGGCGAACAACGGCAGAATGCAGCCCGTGAAGAAATATGCGCAGGAGCTGTGCATCACACCGAAGTATCTCTCTAACATCACGAAACAGGTGACGGGGCGCACGGCGCTCGACTGGATACATAGCTACACGGTGAAGGCGATAGAAAAGTATCTGCGCCGTTCTAACCTCTCCATCAAAGAGATATCGGAGCTGTTGGGCTTCCCCAACCTCTCGTTCTTCGGCAAGTTCACGAAGAGCCACCTCGGCATGTCGCCAACGCAATACCGCAAGGAGCAGAGCATGAGGAAGTAAGTATAGGGGGTGCACTTGTCTCAAGTGCACCAACAGAGTAGAATGGTTAGGGGGTGCAGTTGTCTCAACTGCACCAACCAAGTAGAATGGTTATTTGCCAAATTATAAAGTTAGATAAGTTGGTACACCTTCTGCTTTGTTGGTGCACTTGAGACAAGTGCACCCCCTATAAATTATCTGCGCGAACCAAAACCGCCGCTTCTTGACGAGCCCGACGGCTTGAACGTTGAGCGTGGGGCTGACGAGCCCGACGAGTTGTCGCGGCGCGAGCCGAAGCTGCTGCTTGAAGAGCCTCTATTGCTCTCGGGCTGACGCACCGTTGTGCGCGTGCTACTCTCACGACTGCCAAAGCCAGAGCCACGGCTTGAACCAAAGCCCGACGAGCTGCGGCTTGAACCAAAGCCCGATGAACTGCGGCTTGAGCCAAAGCTCGACGAACTGCGCGAGCCAAATCCGCTTCCGCTGTTATCGCGGCGCGAGCCAAGACCACCGCCATTCTGCTGCTCTACCCTACGGCTGCCACGCGAGCCGAACGACTGGCGGTTGCCACGTCCGTAGTCGCCGCGCTTGAAGCCGTCGCGCATACCGAAGTGGGCATCGCCGCCACGGCGCGAACCGAATGTTCTGCCGTTGTACCACGAGCTGCCGTTGTTCTGACGCCACGAGTGGCCGCCACGATAGCTCACGTACACCGTCGGACGATGGAAGTAGAAGTAGTCGCGGTGCGGATAGCGAGCGTATATAGCGAAGTGCCAAACGCCTGCACTGAAGTAGAGCGGACGATAGAAGTAGGCTGCCTCGCAGAACATACGGTACTGCCAGTCGAGGAGCACATAGCTGAAGTCGATGTTACGCCAACGCCAGTAGTCGCCGTAGAGTTCGTCGTCGGAGTTGACACTGAGCAGATAGTCGAGGTTTATCTCGTAAGCCGCCTCATACTGGTCGTCGGTGAGGTTCAGCTCGTAAGCCATCTTATCGGTGAGGAACAACGCCTGTTCGCGTGCCTGACTGTAACTCATTGCGCCGGCTGCTACCACGAAGCCAAGCACCATTACTATTGTTGCGAATAACCGTTTCATAATATCTCAGTTTTTAAAAGTTATACTTATCTTAAGGGGGTGCCTCTCAGGGGGTGCACTTGTCTCAAGTGCACCAACCAAGCAAGATATGCACCAACAAAGCAAGATGTGCACAAACAGAGCTTTCTATTCTGTTGGTGCAGTTGAGACAACTGCACCCCCTTGAGGTTTCCTTTCGCTTGCAAAGTTATGCTTTTGTTACTGCAAGCCAAAAGGATTTTCCCTAATCGGTAATGGGAAATTCCCTAATTAGCACGACTTTCACCATCGTGCTCCGTACGCCACCCAATCAGATCCCGTCCGCCACCCGATCAGATTCCGTCCGCCACCCGATCAGATTCCGTCCGCCATCCGATCAGATTCCGTACGCCGCCCGATCAGATTCCGTACGCCGCCCGATGACTTAACCACCACTACAACACCACACAACTACCACCGCAAAACAACCGTTTCATAACATTTAACTCCTTAAACGCTACGTAATTAATCAAAAAAGCGTAACTTTGCAACTAAAATTATAATAAAACACATATAAAAATGGCACAAGAAGACGTTTTCAAGAAAATCGTGAGTCACTGTAAGGAGTACGGTTTCGTATTCCCAAGTAGCGAGATTTATGACGGACTGGCTGCAGTGTACGACTACGGACAGAACGGTGTAGAACTGAAGAACAACATCAAACAATACTGGTGGAAGAGCATGGTGCTGCTCCACGACAACATCGTGGGCATCGACTCTGCCATCTTCATGCACCCTACTATCTGGAAGGCAAGCGGACACGTAGACGCATTCAACGACCCGCTCATCGACAACCGCGACTCAAAGAAGCGTTATCGTGCCGACGTTCTCATCGAGGACCAGATTGCGAAGTACGACGAGAAGATCGAGAAGGAGATTGCCAAGGCTCGCAAACGCTTCGGCGAGAGCTTCGACGAGGCACAGTTCCGCGCCACAAACGCTCGCGTAATCGAGCACCAGCAGAAGCGCGACGCTCTCCACGCACGCTATACAGAGGCTATGCAGGGTCCGGACCTCGCCGAGCTGAAGCAGATTATCATAGACGAGGAGATCGTGGACCCGATCAGCGGCACAAAGAACTGGACCGACGTGCGCCAGTTCAACCTCATGTTCTCTACAGAGATGGGCTCCGTAGCCGACGGTTCTAACAAGGTGTACCTCCGTCCGGAGACAGCACAGGGCATCTTCGTCAACTACCTCAACGTGCAGAAGACGGGCCGCATGAAGATTCCGTTCGGCATCGCACAGATCGGTAAGGCGTTCCGCAACGAGATCGTAGCACGCCAGTTCATCTTCCGTATGCGCGAGTTCGAGCAGATGGAGATGCAGTTCTTCGTGCAGCCGGGCACCGAGCTCGAGTATTTCCAGAAGTGGAAGGAGCTGCGCATGAAGTGGCATCAGGCTCTTGGCTTCGGCGCCGAGAACTATCGCTTCCACGACCACGAGAAGCTGGCTCACTACGCCAACGCCGCTACCGACATCGAGTTCCACATGCCGTTCGGCTTCAAGGAGGTAGAGGGCATACACAGCCGCACCAACTTCGACCTCTCGCAGCACGAGAAGTTCTCGGGCCGCTCAATCAAGTACTTCGACCCGCAGACCAAGGAGTCGTACACTCCGTATGTCATCGAGACATCTATCGGCGTAGACCGCATGTTCCTCAGCGTGATGTGCCACTCTTATAAAGAGGAGCAGCTCGAAAACGGCGAGACACGCGTCGTACTCATGCTCCCGCCCGCACTCGCGCCGACCAAGCTCGCCGTGCTACCGCTCGTTAAGAAGGACGGACTGCCCGAGAAGGCTCGCGAGATTGTGAACAACCTGAAGTTCCACTTCAACACAAGCTACGACGAGAAGGACACCATCGGCAAGCGCTACCGCCGTCAGGACGCAGTGGGCACACCGTTCTGCGTGACCGTCGACTACGATACACTGCAGGACAACACCGTGACACTCCGCTTCCGCGACACAATGGAGCAGGAGCGCGTGAGCATCGACCAGCTCCTCAGCATCATCGAGGACAAGGTGAGCATCACAAGCCTGCTCAAGAAATTGCAGTAAAAACATACTAAATGAAGAAATACTATTTATTCATACTCCTCGCCATGACGACCGTCTTCGCAGCAAGCCTGTCGTCGTGCAGCGAGACCGACAACGAGAAGGAGGAGTACCCCAACTGGCGAAAGACCAACGAGGCATACTACGACAAGAAGTATGCCGAGGTGAAGCAGCTGGTGGCGGGTGGTGCTGCCGACTGGAAGGTGCTGCGCTCATGGAGCCTCAACGACCAGGTGGCTACACATAGCTACGACTTCGTGCTTGCCAACGTGCTCAACGCTGGCAAGGGCTCGGGCTGCCCGTTCTTCACCGACTCGGTGAAGGTGCACTACAGCGGTCGTCTGCTGCCCTCAACAAGCTACGCCGAGGGCTATGTCTTCGACAAGTCGTGGCAAGGCGAGTACAACCTCAGCACGATGAAGCCACGCACGTTCGCCGTGAGCGGAGTGGTGAAAGGCTTTGCCACAGCACTGCAGAACATGCACATCGGCGACAGATGGCTCGTGTACATGCCCCATCAGCTGGCATACGGCTCGTCAGCCACGCCGGGCGCAGCCTACTCCACACTCATCTTCGACGTAACACTCGTAGGCTACTTCCGCAAAACATCAGCTGCAGCTGCTCCGGCTAAGGACGGCACAGCACTGCAGCAGACCACCGGCTACTGGGTTTATGAGTAATAATAGGAGGGTATGGCATCCTTGCCATACCCACGCAACCACAAAGGGTATGACATTCACACAATGCCATACCCTTTTTAAATTATTTAAACATTATTTTAATACAAATAAAAAATATTAGATGTAATTTTGCATTCAAAGAAACAACATCCCTTATCTCAACTACAACACTCGTAATTTTAACGACATAACGACAAGCCTATAACATTAAAAATTACATATTATGACTAAACATTTACGATTCTTTATGCTCACAGTGCTCACGATAGTGTGTACGGTGGGGGGGGTATGCTCAAGAAACGAAAACTATCACCACAACAATCAAATCAACTCCTTCAGATTGTATATACTCACAAGATGGGGTATTGTCTTGGGAGTATATAGATGGTACGAGTAACGCTCAAGGAACATATTGGGGTGCAACAAACAGTCCTATAACATTAACAGGCAAGTTTGTTTCTAATGTTATTATAAAGTCTATTGTAGTAAATGCCAAACAAAGTGGTACGGGCAAAAGTATTTCTGCTTCTGTTGGAGGAACTACTATTGGTAAAAAAGTATCTTTGACCACAAGTTATAAAAACTATACATTCACTGGAAAAGGAACAGAAACGGGGGATATAGTTTTAACACTCACAACAACAAGCAAAAGCAAAAACTTCTTCATCTCAAAAATAGAAATCACCTACGAAGAAGCAGCTTCCACCCCTGCCACCACTACCACCTTTGGTGCCAACTCCGGCAAGACATTCACATTCACCAATGGCAAGCTTGAGGGTTTTACCACGCCTACAGCTACCGCAACAAAGAGCGACGACAACACCAACTTGTCTAACCTTATTGAATATACAAGCTCTGACGCGGACATCGTAGCCGTTGACTCTAAAACTGGCGAACTGACATTCACAAACACCAAGTTTGGCAAGGCTACCATCACAGCCACTCTTCCTAAAACAGACACCTACCAAACATCTACCGACTCATACGTTGTCGAAAACAAAGACAACCACATCGCTACTTCTCTCTCTTTTAACGGCACCGACGTAACTCTTACCGAAGGCAAGACCGACGCTGGCGCAGACTTCACGGGCTACACCGCTACCGAAGCCAGCAACATTGCCGGCACTATCACATACGCAGCTTCAGGCGACGCTGTGGCTACTGTCACCCCCACAACGGGCGCAGTAACCATCAACGCAGCTGTATATGGCACAACAACCATCACTGCCACATTCACACCTGCAGACCCAACACAATACTCTGGCTCTACTGCTACGTATAAGATTACGAATCAGCAAAAAATAGATGAAAGTACTATCGTATTCGATTGTTCAAAATACGATCAATCACTTATCGGTGATACGTATAATAACAACGATAACACACCACGCCAATTAAAGAGTGTTGCTGGCAAAGATTACACTTTCACTCTAACACAATGTATGTTCAACAATAATTCCATTCAGATGGCTAAAACGAAGAAAGGAAAAATTGTTTCTCCAACTTTCTCATCGTTCCCATCCGGATATAAAGTGGTTGTTACGTATGAAACAGATAACACTCCACAACTTTATAGTGCGGAACTCACAGATGCAAAAGCGGAAGTAAACACATCACTACAAACCGTCAGCATCGAACTTCCGTCACCAACAGCAACTTTCACGATACAATCAGGTACAAAATATACTCAAATCAAAAAGATTGAGCTGAGTGCTCTTATCATAAAAGACAATCCTGCCCTCTCATTCGCCGAAGCAACTGTAACAAAGGAGTTAGTAGCGGGCACTATTGACCTTCAGACCATCACCAAGCCTGAAGACCTTGACGCATCTGCTATCACATACGCAAGCTCCGACGACGCAACCGCAAAGGTTGAGGGCAATAGAATCCGCTTGTACAAGACAGGTGAGGTGACCATCACCGCCACATCGGCTGCTACAGACAAGTATGCAGCAGGCACTGCGTCTTACAAACTCGTGATTGAAGACAATCGCACACCTGATGCCGACTTCAAGTTCGCAGCAGAGAGCTACAGCGAAGATTTAGCAAAAGCAACAGACGGTATTGTAACATTCAACGCAGCAAATGTGCTGCAGAACCCTAACAACCTCAAAGTAACCTACACTATATCTCCTAAAGACAAAGATGTTGAGATAGATGCATCAACCGGCGACGTTATTATTTCTAAGCGTGGCATATACACCATCACCGCAATCGGTGCTGCTAACGACACCTATAAGGAGACAGAGACGAAATGCACGCTGAAGGTGTTCGACAGCACAAAGCAGGACGAGACATTCACATTTATCGCAGGTCTGCACAAAGGAACACAAACAGGAAATAGCAAAGAAGACCAAATAGTGCAGGATATCGTAACAATACATGGTACGAATGCAGCATTCGCAGCAATAACTGGCACTGAATATACTTACAGATTGTATCAGAACAGTTCCACAACAATCTCTACCAAGGTTGGTAAAATCACGAAGATTGAGTTTATTGGCAGCAATAATTCTTTAAGTAATTATTCGTTGAAGAAACTGACTTCCATGACGGACAATAACTACACTTGTACAGATCCTAACTATGGTGTTTGGGAGGGTTCTGCTAAGGAAGTTGAGTTCAAGGCTATTGCTCAAGTTCGCGCCATACAAATCATCGTCACAATACTTATTCCTAAGGAATACACTCTCGACGAGACAAAGACCAAAAATGTCATCGAGGACTGTGCATACGCCAACGTCACGCTGCAGCGCACGCTCGAAGCAAGCCACTGGAACTCATTCTGCGTGCCGTTCGCACTTGATGCGGAGCAGGTGGCACAGTACTTCGGCGAGGGCACACATCTCCGCACATACGAAGGCAGATGCGAGAACAACATTGTGTACTTCGCAACTGTAGCCAACATCGAGGCTGGCAAGCCGTACATCATGAAGCCTGGCAACGCCGTTGTGAAGAACCCGACATTCGAGGGAGTAAGCATGGTGGCTACAGGACTCGACACTAACGGCAACCCGCAGGCTGTGGGCGATGCAAGCACAGTACAGATGAAGGGTATCTACAACCACGTAACACTGGTGCAGGACAAGACGAACATATACATCGGTGCCGGCAACAAGTTCTACTACCCGGCTGATGCGGAAGCTTGCCAGATGAACGGCTTGCGTGCATACTTCATCGTGCCGGAGGGCACAGACATCAAGAAGCTGCGTGCCAACCTCGACGGAGCGACAACATCGCTCGGCGAAATATTCGACACTGAGGAAAGCAACACGCCGGTGTACAACCTGCAGGGACAGTGCGTAGGCAACTCACTCAGCACACTGAAGAGCGGCATCTATGTCCAGAACGGAAAGAAGGTCGTAGTAAAGTAAACATAACATCTTAAACATTAAGATATAAAAAACATGAAAAGAAAACTTTATATAAAGCCATCTATTACAACAGTGGAAATAGAGGCAATGAGCATAATGGCAGGATCTATTGGTGACGGTGGCGAAACTGGCAATATTGGAGACCCGGAACCGGGCTACGGCGGCAGCGGTCACTTCGCTCCATCGCGCAACTACTTCGACTCGTGGGAGTATGATGACTGCAACGAAGAGGATGAGTATTAATAATACAAAGACAACAAAGGTCGAGCGAAATCGCTCGACCTTTGTTGTCTTAAGGGGGTGCACTTATAGGGGGTGCACTTGTCTCAAGTGCACCAACTGAGCAAGGACTGCACCAACTGAGCAAAATGTGCACCAACTAATTGGTATTTTACTTGGTTGGTGCACTTGAGACAAGTGCACCCCCTACAAGCTTGTTCTCGCAGAACACGACCTTATAGCTTCCGCCTCGCTTTGTCTTGAACTTCAGCACCGCCTCGCCGTAGCGCACCTCGCACGGTTCGCCCGAACCGGAGAGTATTGTCGCCTCAGCGAGCTTGCCGTTCTTCCAGCTGATAGACACGGTGAAGTTGCCCTTGGCACGCAGTCCGCTCACTGAGCCTTCAGTCCAAGCATCGGGCAGTGCAGGCAGCAGGTGGACGAATCCCATGTGGCTCTGCATAAGCATCTCGGTTACGCCGGCTGTTCCGCCGAAGTTACCATCGATTTGGAACGGAGCGTGCGTGTCCCAGAGGTTGTCGAGCGTGCCGTTCTTCAGCAGATTGCCGTAGAGCGTGTAGGCATGATTGCCGTCATGCAGGCGTGCCCACTGGTTGAGTTTCCAGCCCATCGACCATCCTGTAGCGCCGTCGCCGCGATGCTCGAGCACTACGCGCGAAGCCTTAGCCAGTTCGGGCGTCGTAACGGGCGACACGGTGTGGCCAGGGTGCAGACCGAAGAGGTGGTTCACATGGCGATGCTCGTCCTTCGGGTCGTCGATGTCCGTCGACCACTCCATGAGCTGTCCGTAGCGACCTATCTTATACGGCGCGAGATGCTTCAACGCATCCTCCCACTGGCGGCGCTCCTTGGCACTCTTGCCTAACACGCGGTTAGCCTCCACAGCATCCAGGAGCACTTCGCGTATCACGGCGTGGGCGAACGTAGCACCCTCGTCAACCGGTCCGTGCTCGGGCGATGTGGACGGAGCGGCGGTGTACACGCCGTCGGCGCGATGCCAGAGATAGTCGGACGCGAAGTCGGCAGACTCCTTCAGTATTTCGTAGTTGTCAGCAAGGAAGCGGCGGTCGCGCGTGAAATCGTAGTAGTTCCAGAGGTGTGTGGCGAGCCACGGACCTGCGAACGGCGAGAAGTTCCACGACATATCCTCGCTCGAGAGCGGCGATGTGAAGCCGAAGATGTTGCCCGATACAGACGTTGTCCAGCCACGTGTGCCGAAGTACGACTTCGCCGTTACACGGCCTGGCTTCACGAGCGTGCGGATGAAGTTGAAGAGCGGCAACTCGCACTCCGAGAGTCCCGTCGGGCAAGCCAGCCAGTAGTTCATCTGCAGATTGATGTTGTTATGGTAGTCGATGCGCCACGGTCCGTCGACATTGTTGTGCCACAAGCCCTGCAGGTTAGCCGGCAGATTGTCGGCACGCGACGACGAGATGAGCAGGTAGCGACCGAACTGATAGTAGAGCTGCTCCAAGTAGTAGTCGGGCTTGCCCTGGCGGTAAGCCTCAAGACGGCGGTTCACGGGCAGGTCGTCGGCATCAACCGTAGCGTTGTTGATGTTCAGACGCACGCGGTTGAAAAGCTCCGAATAGTCGGCATAGTGCTCGTTGAGCAGGTAAGCGTATCCCTTTGTGGCAGCCTTGGCGAGCCAGTCGGCAGTAGTCTGTTTAGGGTCAACACCCACGTAAGCCTTCGGGTCGCTGAAGTCGGGGTCGTAGTTGGGTCGGTAGTCGGTGTCGGCAGTGATGAGGAACACAACCTCGTCGGCATCCTTCACCGTGAGCTTGCCGCCCTCGTTGCTCACCGCGCCACCCTTAGCCACTGCCTTTATGCGCACGGCGTACTCCATACTGTTGTTGTCAAGACGCGCCAGCCAGCAGAGAGCATCGGTGCCGTCCGCCTTCATCTCGCCCGTCGACACGGGGTTGGGAGCGTAGGAGAACACGAGGTTCTGCTTGCCGCGCTGCGAGGCAGCGAAGCGCACCGCCATCACGTTGGCAGGATGCGACACGAAATACTCGCGCTCGTACTGCACGCCGTCCTTGCAGAAGCTCACCTTCGCAAGGGCAGAGTCGAGCGACAGCTCACGGCGATAGCCGGTCATTCCCACTGAGCTGAGTCCGGTCTCAATGTAGAACTCGCCGGCGGTAGTGAAGCTGCCGAAGCGGAACGGCTCCTCGGCATCAGCCTCGTATGGCACCACGCTGTTGAAGTTCTTGCGTGTGAGCAGCTCCGCCTTCTGCCAGTCGCCCTTGGTGAACGCCTCGCGTATCTCGCCCACCACATGAGCCGACTGCTTGTTCACGTCCCAGTAGTAAGCAGCACCACGCGAGGTGTTCGGACCGCCGCGCCAGAGTGTCTTCTCGTTGAACGTGATGCGCTCAGCCTCAACCGAGCCGAGCACGTTGCCGCCGATATTGCCGTTGCCGATGGGCAGCGACTGCGACTCCCATTCGGGGTCGGGGTTGTTCACCAAGTCGCCGGCACGCACCAACTGACGCTCGATAGGCATACGGTCGGGACTCGAAGCGAGCCACACAGCCTGTCCGCGCATCGTCGTCGGACGGTCAAACCAATACTTCAAAGGGGTGTTCCGCTCGGCGAAAGCGTTGGCAGACCCCAAGGCACAAAGCGCAAGAAGCGCAAGGAGTTGTTGTTTTGATTGCATTATGATTAGTTTTTTTATTTGTCTATCACCACAAAGTTACTGCAAAAAAGCGAAATAAGCCGCCATAACATCATCTATTATAATAAAAAGCAGTAAATTTGCAAAAATCAAATAATAAAAACTATGAACAATCTAAACAACATAACCAGCAAGTTCCTCATCGAGGGCACCGTGAGCGACATCAAGCCACTCGGCAACGGACTCATCAACGACACATACCGCATACATACCGCTGAAACAGACCGCCCCGACTACGTTCTGCAACGCATCAACCACCACATCTTCACCGATGTTGACCTGCTGCAGCACAACGTGGAGACCGTGACCAACCACATCCGCGAGCAGCTGAAGGCGGAAGGTGTCGACGACCTCGACCGTCGTGTGCTGCGCTTCGTGCCCACCACCGAGGGCAAGACCTACTTCTTCGACGGTGAGAGCTACTGGCGCGTGTCGGTATTCATCAGCGATGCCGTGACGATGGAAACCGTGACACCCGACTCGTCCTACGACGCAGGCAAGGCGTTCGGCGACTTCGAGGCGCGGCTGGCTTACATAGCCGACCAGTTGGGCGAAACAATCCCCGACTTCCACAACATGTGCCTACGCCGCGACCAGCTGCGCAAGGTGTACGCCGAAAACCCCGTTGGACGCGCCGAGAGCGTGAAGCAGTTCGTAGAAGAGATTGAGGCGTATATGGACGAGATGTGCCTGGGCGAACGACTCCTCGCCGAGGGCAAACTGCAGAAGCGCGTGTGCCACTGCGACACGAAGGTGAACAACATGATGTTCGACAAACAGGGCAAGGTGCTCTGCGTGATAGACCTCGACACCGTGATGCCGTCGCTCTTCGTCAGCGACTACGGCGACTTCCTGCGCACCGCTGCCAACACCATTGCCGAAGACTCGCCCGAGTACGAGAAAATCGATTTCCGCATGGACATCTTCGAGGCGTTCACACGCGGTTACTTAGAGTCGGCTTCGCGCTTCCTCACTCCGCTCGAAGTGTCGCTCCTACCCTACGCCGCCGAGCTCTTCCCCTACATGCAGTGCGTGCGCTTCCTCTGGGACTACCTCTCGGGCGACCACTACTGGAAGTGCCAGTATGCCGAGCATAACCTCACACGCGCCCGCAACCAGTGGCACCTATTCCTCAAAGCAAAGGCACACGAGGCAGAGATGAAGCGATTCATCGAAGCACTTCAGAAGTAATATATCAAGATTTGCCATCCGCGCCGGTCGATGCAGACATCTGCGTCGGTCGATACGGACATCTGCGCCGGTCGATGCGGACATCTGCGTCGGTCGATGCGGACATCTGCGTCGGTCGATGCGGACATCTGCGTCGGTCGATGCAGATTGTAAAAATAGTGTATAATGTCTTGCCGGTCTCGACATTTTTCACTAACTTTGCATCCGCTAACGCGCTTGTGGCGGAATTGGTAGACGCGCCAGACTTAGGATCTGGTGTTTTAGGACGTGAAGGTTCGAGTCCTTTCAGGCGCACCATACAGAATCCTAACTGCTTGATATTGAGCAGTTAGGATTTTTGCTTTTATGTTTTTGCCGAGTTAATTTACTTGTATCTGTTATATTCTCGGCAAATTCATTTTTTATATTCAAAATCCTGCCTTTAAAATCTATGGTTGGATATATTAATATGATTTTATTGAATATACTCCTTATTTACGCATACAAAATACGTTATAGTTTGAAAAATTGAATTTAATTCACTATCTTTGCACTATAATTTTGGGGCAATATGGAAGACATAAATAGAATAAAACTTGTACTGGTAGAAAAGAAACGTACAAACAAATGGCTTTCTGAACAGATGGGAGTAACACCTTCCACCGTTTCAAAGTGGTGTACAAACTCATCACAACCAGATTTGAGCAGTCTATTAAAAATAGCAGATTTGCTTGAAGTGGATTTGAGAGAGTTAATAGTACGTGAATATAAATCTTATCTATTATCGCAAGAGAACAACAAATAAGTAATGTTAGTCAATGGTATCGAAATAGAAAGTGAGGTAAACGGCTACCTTGCCGAAATGGGTTTTATACTTTAACGAAGAAACAACATGCTTAGTGAAAGTCAAAATATAGAATATAAAGAATCTTGGCGAGACGAATATCTGAAATGGATATGTGGTTTCGCCAATGCACAAGGCGGTCGCATTTTTATCGGTGTGAATGATGAGAAGCAGGTAATAGGTCTGCCTGATGCCAAGAAGCTGATGGAAGACATTCCTAACAAAATTGTCAACTACCTTGGCATCGTGGAAGATGTAAACCTACTTACAGAAGGAGAAAAAGAATACATCGAGATTGTGGTGACACCAAGCAGTATGCCTGTGGCTTACCGTGGTGTTTACCACTATCGTAGTGGTTCTACCAAGCAAGAACTAAAGGGACTGGCATTGCAGAACTTTATCTTGAAAAAGATGGGGTGGTCGTGGGATGATATGCCAGTCGCCGGAGCCACGCTAAACGACATAGATCGTCAGGCTATCGACTACTTCTTGCGTAAAGGCATTGAAGTAGGACGAATTTCGGGTGATGCATATACTTCATCTACTGAAGCTGTGCTGCGAAGCCTGAACTTGATAACTGAGGAAGGACAGCTCAAGCAAGCCGCCTTGTTGCTCTTTGGCAAGAACCCGAAGAGATTCTTTGTGTCTTGCGATTTCCGTATCGGCCGTTTCCGCAATGACGAGAGCGACTTGATCACACAGGATGTTGTAGAAGGTAATATCCTGCAAATGGTAAACCGTATCATTGAATTGTTGCGTTCCAAGTACCTTTTGTCCCCTATTCACTACGAAGGGATAACACGTATAGAGCAATTGGAAATACCTGAGGATGTGTTGCGTGAGGCTATTTGCAATGCCATCTGTCTTTTTTTAAATAAGGTTGACACCCTAAAGTCAACAATTATGAAAAAGAAA
>OOBJ01001304.1_pt1 | contig 15658 bp, 7 predicted proteins | sample 1671331 | NCBI WGS metagenome assembly OOBJ01 (sample SAMN06348145, study PRJEB24527) | human gut metagenome | biome: human gut; feature: ankylosing spondylitis patient; material: feces | host: Homo sapiens | place: China | collected 2015-10 | reverse complement strand
TCGGCGTTGAGCTTGTAAAGTCCGTTTTCCCAGGTTCCGACATAAAGATTGCCATCGGGAGCAGCCAGCATCGCCATGCCGTAAAACATGGTTGCATCGCCCTTCAGAGGGAATGCTTCAAACTGGTCGGTCGACTTGTTGAGATGATAGATGCTGGCTCCACCATGGTTACAGAGCATCCATACCTGGTTGTTGGCATCAACCAGCGTACTTTGCACTTTACCCTGAATATTCTTCATCGGATACTGATGCAGTTCGTGAGTAGTCCGATTGAATCTGAACACACCCTGTCCGTTGGTAGAAATCCAAATATTCTGATCGCCGTCAAGCGAAAAATTAATGACAGGTGCCGTAATCTTATCACTCAGTTTCTGGAATCGGTCGGTTGCATTACAGAACAGATAGGCTCCATTATTGCAACCTACCAGCAGGCCTTCTTCGCAAGCAGTAAGGGCGCTCACAAACTGGTCTACAGTCGTAAAGGGATTATAATAGGTTTTGACATCGTATCCGTCAAAACGGCACAATCCGTTGTCTGTACCAAACCACATGTATCCCTTGGAACCCTGAACCACGCTACGCACAGCATTACTCGGCAAACCATCATCCATCGTGATAGAGCGCACCATAGGGTCGATAGGAGCCCATTGTGCACCCGAGTTGGTTTGCGTTATCGTATGTGGCTGCGCCTGAATATCCGTAGTCCCTTTCGAAACAAAGGCTGTCGGTACCTGCGCCTCAGCCCCTATAGGCATCATCATGCAGAGCACAGAAACCATTAGAGTAGATATCTTTCTCATTATATGGGTCTTTATTTTCTGTTGTTAGATAAAATAATGCCGCAAAATTACAAAAATATAACGAGAAATACAACAAAAAGAACAAAAAAAGCCCTGAAACAAACAAATAGCTACTTTTTTAAAGTAAGACTATCCGTTTGCTTCAGGGCAAAACTTAAATAAAGATTCAAGAGAGAAGTTTCACTATCAAAAGATTGAAACCTGAATTACTTGCTCTTTACATCGCTCCATTTAGGCGGTTTCACACCCAGCAGATTCTTCACGAAGAAATCGTAACGCTTGTGCTCGCCATAGAGTTCGCCCATGGTATGATGGGCTCCAGGAATCACCACAAGTTCGAAATCCTTGTTCGCCTTTTCCAGGGCATTCACCACCTGATAGGTGCTCGATGGATCTACGTTGTCATCTATCTCTCCTACCACCAGCATCAACGGGCGCTCCAGTTTGTGGGCGTTCTCCACGTTGCTGCACTCTACGTAGCTGGAATCGACAGGCCAGCTCATCCATTGCTCGTTCCACCAGATCTTATCCATCCGGTTGTCATGGCAGCCACAGGCACTATAGGCTGCCTTGTAAAAATCGCCATGCAGCAATACGGCTGTGGTACTCTCCTGTCCGCCTGCCGAACAGCCATAGATTGCCACATTATCAGCATCCATATAAGGATATTTCTTGGCTGCAGCCTTGATCCAGAGTTCACGGTCTGGGAATCCGGCATCCTTCAGGTTCTTGTAACAAACCTCCTCAAACTTCTTGCCGCGATAGGAAGTGCCCATCGCATCGAGCTGGACTACGATGAAACCGAGTTCGGCAAGCGAAGTGGTGTACCAGTTGTATGGCATGAAACTCTTCGGAGTATAGGCATCGCCCGGACCCGCATAGATGTATTCGATGACCGGATATTTCTTATTAGGATCGAAATTGGTAGGGCGCTGGATGATGCCCCACATATCCGTCTTGCCATCTCTTCCCTTTGCCACAAACACTTCCGGAGCCACCCATCCGTGCTTCTTCAAAGTAGTAATATCAGCCGTTTCCAGAGTCTTGACGAGCTTACCGGTCTGCGCATCTCTGAGCACGGTAACAGGAGCGGCATCCACCTTAGAATAGGTATCCAGAAGATAACGGTAATCGTAGGTATACTGGGCACTATGATTTCCCTCTTCAGGAGTGAGCGCCACCATATTCTTGCCGTCGATACCTATTTTATAATAATGTACCAGATATGGGTCCTCATTCTTGTTCACGCCACTAGCCGAGAAATAGATTTTTCCCTTCTCTTCATCCACACGCTGGATGCCGCGAACAAACCAGTCGCCCTTTGTAATCTGTCGGATAACCTTCGATTTCTGCACATCGTAGAGATAGAGATGATTCCAGTTGTCGCGCTCGCTCATCCAGAGCAGTTGCTTGCCATCCTTGATAAACTGACGCCACAGACGACCATAGTTTACGAAAGTATTGGCACGCTCCTCTACCACGGTACGAAGCTTGCCGGTTTCGGCATTCATCGCCAGCATCTGATAGAGATGATGCCCACGCTGGTTGTACTCCATCGTCACCTCCTTGCTGTCAGGTGTCCATTGCATCCATTCCAGTTCATACTGGTTTTCTATCTGATGTCTGTCAGCCTCCACCTTCTTTCCGGTAGCCACATCGATAATGACCGGATAATGCTGTGGCAGGGCATCGCCCGGCTTGGCATACTCCTGCTTGTGGAGGATAGGCTGCAGCTGGTCGGCAGGCGAAGATTCCACGTAGTAAGCATAGCGCTTCTCTACCGGCACACGCTTGCATACGAAGATGTGCTTGCCGTCTGGACTCCATTGGATGCGGTTGCTGTAATAGCATCCGATGGTACCATCCTGCGTGAGGATTCGCTTGGCTTCGGTATAAGGCTTTCCTGCCTCATGAACCACCACGTTGTAACCTTCGATGTAGGCTTCCATCTTGCCGTCGGGCGAAAGTACCGGATAAGCCTCCTTCTCCTCATCTACCTCCATCCAGTGGCGCTCGTGGCGTCTGCCAAACTGAGGCTTGTAGGCAGGGCGAGGCTTGATGCCCAGCGCCTTTTCCATCGCTTCCTGCGAATCATAGGTCTTCATCTCATCCTTGTCGGCATCATAGGAAACAAACTTCTTGCCCTGAGGAGTAGAAATCTGATAATGCAATACATGGGTGGAATCGCACCAAGCCGACGAGCGTGCCCAATGGAACACGGAATCGGCAGAGAACTGATGACGTAGCGCATAGGCTCTGTTGTAATCTTCTAATGTGCCCTGTGCTGAAGCTGTAGCTGCCGGCATCGCCATCATCAGAACGAGAGATGCCGATAATAAAGTCTTATTCTTCATAAGCTATGATATTTTTTATTCGATTCGTACTTCACTCTTACTTCACTCTTACCTCATAAGGGAAACGGCGGGAAGATGGATCGAGCGAATGATTCGAAAGAGCTCCCATCACCACGAGATAATAAGATTTTCTTCATATCAATTTTAATCATGTTAGTTTCAGCCCACAAAATAACAAAATCTTTCTGATATAAGCGAGCAAAATAGTCCAAAAGAATGAAAAAATCGTAGTAATTCCCATTTTTATGGCATTTTCCTTTGATATTTCAAACAAAAGCTCTATATTTGCACCTTAGAAAGTGCACGAAAGGCGCAAATCTGCACCTTGGAAAGTGCACAAAAGGTGTAAATCTGCACCTTGGAAGATGCATTTAATAAAAAAGCGTATGGATATTACATTGATAAATTACATGAAAGAACAGCTTGAACTCGTATCTTTAGCGTTCAAGAGATACAATTATGACAAGCTTCCGTGGGAGGCTCGTCTAGTAGGTTTGATGGGACCAAGAGGTGTCGGCAAGTCTACCTTGATATTGCAACACATCAAGAGCAAGAGTCTAGAAGAGCAAGCTAAGTCGCTCTATGTTTCAGCCGATCACAGCTATTTCACCACCAACACGCTCATCGAAACAGCCAACCAGTTTGTGCGTGAAGGGGGCGAATGGCTCTATATAGATGAGGTACACAAATATGAAGGATGGTCGCAGGAGCTCAAGCAGATATATGATTCCCACCCTGGGCTTCATGTATTCTTTACAGGCTCTTCCATCCTCGACATCATAGATGGCGAAGCCGACTTGAGTCGCAGAGTCATCTTGTTTGACATGCAGGGTTTGTCATTCCGTGAATACCTGGAAATGTTTCATGGCATCAAAACTCCTATCAGAAGCCTAGAGGACATCCTCAATGGCAAAACAGAGATAGAAGGCCTCCAGCATCCGATACCGCTCTTCAATCAATATCTGCGCGAGGGATATTATCCATTTTCCAAAGAAGGATTTTTCCAGCAAAGATTGCAGCAAGTGATACGCCTCACGATGGAAGTAGACATCCCGCAGTATGCCAACATGTCGCCAGCCACAGGCAAGAAACTGCGCCGTATGCTATCCATCATAGCCAGCAATGTGCCTTACAAACCAGAGGCTACAGGATTGGCTAACGAGATTAAGGTGAGCCGCAACGACATACCTACCTATTTATTATATATGGAGAAGGCAGGCATGATAGGACAACTACGTGATGAGACTGGCGGTATGCGAGGGCTTGGCAAGACTGAGAAGGTATATCTAGACAATACCAACATCATCTATGCCCTCTCTGGCGAGAATGCCAACATAGGCAATGTGAGGGAAACATTCTTCTACAACCAAACTCGTCTAGCTCTAGATGTTACCTCTTCCAAGGTTTCCGACTTCTCCATTGGCAAATATACCTTTGAGGTAGGCGGAGCCAAGAAGAGCCATCGACAGATAAAAGACGTAGCCAACTCCTTCATCGTGCGTGACGACACAGAGTATGCCAATGGCGATATTCTCCCACTTTGGGCCTTCGGATTGCTCTATTAGTCATTTTCCAAAAACGATTCACGATTTCAATTCTCCTTTCACCATTCGCCGATAGCAATGACTATCAGTAGATGATGGTGAAAGGAGATCACGTACATATGGTGAAATCTCGGAAAAAATGGTGCCAATTATTTCCCAGTATAGAAATCTGTGATGCGTCGGATGGCACGCTGGCAAACCGGACAGAAATCATCCACTTCGTTGATTCGCATACGGCAAACCTGCGCCGGACGGTAACATCCCTTGCTCTGGTTGCCCGCACCCTCGAACACACCAATCTTGAAGACGGCTTCGTTGAGTTTCTTCTGCTCCTTCGCGTTCTTGATATTCTTATGATCCGGTAGTTTGACAAGCGGCGTAGGAATCTTCACGCCCTTTGGCATCATATCCACCCACTTGCTCTGGAAATCCTTCAGCGTGGTGAGGTTCGGCTCCCAAGGCTCGGTATCACCAGGAAACATCGGGTCGTACTCATCGGTACTGTACTCATCGCCCAAGCCCGCATAGCCATGACCGAACTCATGTACCAGCACCTTCTTGAACGTAGGATGATCAGAGGTAGAAAGCGTTACCTGGTTGTAGATGCCGCCGCCACCATACGTAGGAGAATTCACCAATACGATGATCTGCTCGAAAGGCACATTACTCAAGGCATCATAGATGCGATGAATCTTGCTCGTGGTGAGATAACGGTTCGAATAAAAAGTATCGTAATGAGAGCAAGCCATCGTATTCTTCCATTTCCCGTCGTGCGGAATACTTGGTCCCTCATCGAGCGATGGAGCTGCAACTGCCACCACGTTGAATCTCGACTTGAGTGAAGCGAAAGGCTCGCGCTCGAAGATGGCATCGGCTGCCCGCTGCGCATCCTGATAGAACTTATCCATCTGGTCCTGGCGATAGCCCTCGGCGATGATGGCGAGGTCAACACAGTCGGCAGCCTCTCCGCTCTTCACGATATAGCGGTAAGGGATGCCATTCTCGCCCAATGGTCGGATGAGGATATCCTGTGGATTGATGGTATGGCGCAGTTCTGCAGTCACCTTCTGATGCGTATCGCTCAGGGTGATGCTTACATCCACCGGCTTCTTCGGGAACGGCACGAGGAAACTGCTCTCGAATGATTTCTGCAGATGCTTTGCCTCCTGTGTAAGCTGCCATTCCTGGAAGAGTGTAGAGAAGGTGTTTACATAGAGCACCTTGTTGGTGCCATGCTCATACACGGTCACCTGTCCGTTTCCGTTCAGGAATTTCTCATCCAGTCTTGTCTTTCTGCCCGCCCATATAGGGTTGCTGTAAGCCTGTTCAAAATAGATAGCCTGGTTCACGCTATCGCCCGCCACGATGTAATCCAGTCGCAGCGTCTTGTCTTCGAAGTTGTCTTCAAACTTCTGTGCCTGCATCGGCAAAGCCATTATCAAGGCAAGGGATGCAGTCAATAAAGTCTTATTCTTTATAAAAGTCTTATTCTTCATAAGCTATGATATTTTTTATGTAGATGATTTTTATTCGATTCGTACTTGATTCTTATTCGATTCGTACTTCACTCTTACTTCACTCTTACCTCATAAGGGAAACGGCGGGAAGATGGATTGAGCGAATGATTCGAAGGAGCACCCATCACCACCAGATAGAGTGCCTTGAGAGGCTGGGACTTTGGAGCCACAACCGAAACCTTTCCGTTCATCGCTTCGCCCATCTGACTGTAAATGCATTCATCGGTATCGGCAGTTACTCCCACCAAACCATAACGGTAACCGATGGTTCGTGCCATCTTATCCTTGGAACCCCTGAACACCTTACCCTCGGCATCGAGTGCTCTGAAATCTACTGTAACCTTCTTGCCAGCCTTCGGGATTTCCAACTTAATGGCATTGAAACCATAGTTCTCAGGAACCGAAGCTGTATCCGGACGAAGATAACCATTCTTCTGCTTCAGCATTCTGGTATCGAAGGTGCAGGCATAAGGACGGGTCTCCTTGCGGGCATAACCGAAATCGAAGTTCACGAGATGACGGTAGCAGTCGAACATCTCATCATTAAACTGCTTCTGGCTCATCTTATACTTCCGCTTGTAGGTAACAACCGGGTCCTCTCCTACTTTTCCCTCCCGATAGAGCTGGGCGATGCTTTCCAAACCATGTTTCTCAGCCCACCACTCTATCACGTATGGCGAATGATAGATGTTGTCCAGATGCAGATAACCCTTATGGGTAAGCTGTCTGAAGGCATCGAAATGATACTTCTCATCTGTTATCCAGTCGGGATTCACTCTCCAGAGCATCCATTGGGATGTCATCTCGAAGAAGCCACTTCCTCCCCAGGCTTCGCCTGTTTTGTCAGCCATAATCTGAAGCTGGAAACTGTGTCCCAACTCATGAGCCAGACAGTTGAGTTTTTGATCCTGAATACGGTTAGGCGTTACCCAAAGCGCTCCGATAAAGTCATCGTAAGTTCCGCCGTAAGCAGTTCCTTCCAGCGAATAGTTCACCATCACCATCATCTTATACTTGTCGCAGATACTTCCCGGCAGAGAAAACTTCAGGGTGTCACGGAAGAAACGGTAGAAACGTTCTACCTGAGTTTGTAGATTGCCCAGGTCGAATTTCATCGGCTTACCTTCGAGCGAAGGAGGATTCTGCGGATTATCTCCAAACGGCTTTTCCCAGAAATACACGATATTCTGGGTCTGTGCACTATGTCGCCAGCACCATCTCTCATCATCCTTGTTGAAATCATAGGGTTTCAGAGAGTCCGGTACGAAGATGAGTTTCTGTGGTGCAAATACGGGATTTACGGGTCTGGTGGCAGGAGCCTCAGATGGGTCCTGCTGTGCCAGGACTGCAGTAGCCCAAGGCAAGGTTGCCGCTGTGAGTATCAGCGATAAAAAGATTCGTTTCATTTCGGTTATGATTTTTGCGTTATTTTTATTTTCGTTATTGATATTTCGCCACAAAAGTACTGATAATCTTGCAGAAACGCTCGCAATATCGTCTAAAATGATATAAATATCGTATCTTCTCAAAGAACATCTTAGAAATTTGTCAAAAATTACATCAAAATGATAGATTTGTGCAAAAAAACTTGGGAGATATTATAAAAAGTCGTATCTTTGCCAAAAGAATTCTATAAAAAGAACAGATTATGAGATTATCAGAAGAACGATATATCAGCTTACTTACCGACTTTGGTTTCAAACAAGAGCTACGAGAATATGAAGACAGCCTCAAGGCTTACCGAGATATAAAAAATTCGATCGATACTGCGAAGGAAGAAGGCAGAGAAGAAGGCAGAGTAGAAGGCATTGCCAAAGAAAAGTTGGCCACCGCAAAACGTCTTCTCGGCATGGGGCTCACACAAGAGCAAGTTGCCAAAGGTACAGACCTTTCAATAGAAGATATAGAGAGACTTGTTTAAACAACAGAACTTTCGCATGTGGTTCAAGAACGGGCTGAAGGCCCAAAAGCTCCTAGCTCAGGGCAGCGCCCTGGGTATAATAGCAATCAGCAAGGCGCCCTGTAAGAGCAAAAGCTTTATAAATCCTTGGTTTTTAAAGCTTTTGCCCTTACAGGGCGACAAGTTTGCGTCCATAATAAGTAGCTGTATCACACTTCTGTCAAGCAATTCAAGCTGTTCAGCCAAGCACCTCAAGTAGTTCAGTAAGCGAGTTCAGACGTCTCAGTTAGCTGATGCAGACATCTCGATAAGCCTACGGATACGGCTCCGTTAGCTTACGCTGTAATATCTGTAACCCGATGCAGTCATATCTGTAACCCGATGCAGTCATATCTGTAACCCGATACAGTCATATCTGTAACCCGATGCAGTCATATCTGTAACCCAGCGCAGTCATATCTGTAACCCAGCGCAGTCTTCATATGAACAAATTTTATGTAATAATCTATCATCCATCACGATTTATATGTATTACACATCTTAATATACTAATATACAGACACTTGAATAGCGTGATAGATACTTCGAAAACGGAAATATCCATCACGCTATCCATCACGATTTGGGGGTATCCCTCACGATTTTCTCACTACACTCTATCAGATACTGCATATCATTGTTGAAAAGCTTGCGATAGATGGCATCAGACCTTAAAGAATTAGATTCGTGTGATTGCCGGCATATGGCAGCAACCACACAAATCAAGATGTTCAAGCCAAATAAACGTGGAAGTATGACTGTTTAAGTAATGAGTTATAGAGTATTAAGACAATACACCTTACGCTTCGGATATGTACGTATTAAACAGGAGAAACGAGAGCGTTATCAATATAAGCAAAGAAACAAAAAAGTTCCGTTGCATTCCACAAAACAAAAGTTTTACGTCAGCAACGGAACTAACTATATCAACTATGCGAATTTCATCTTGATGGTAATAACAGCCTTATGCTGTTTACCATTCTTATTATAAACCATGGTTGGTTTGATGGTATAGGTCTTACCCTTTTCAGAAGAACCAGGCTTATGCCCCACAGTAAGAGCATAGCCCCCGGCATCATATTCGAAGTAGATCTTCGTACCATCCCCCCAAACACCGGCAGAACCATCTTCTGCAATCCAAAAACCGATTCCATTAGCAGAGTATGCATAAGATACTGAACCATCAGAGTTTGTCAAGCCCACAGCCACCTTGCCATCAGCAGGACCCGTAAAACCCTCAGCTTTCACATCGCCAGTCTCCAATGTAGCACTTGCAATCTCAGAAGGCTGCAACTTGAATGCCTTGGCTATCTTCTCCATAACACCATCATTCAAGAGATTGAAGGTATGCAGAGGATAACTTTCGCTGCTTGCGTCAAGACTTACCTCAAGTGAAGTCTCCAAATCAGTAGGGTCGCCTTCAGGTATCGTCACGTTGCCGAGCAAGTCTGTACCCGAGAACTTCACACGATAAGGCCATTGCTCATCATTGGTCTCATCATCATCCCAGGCATTACGATTATACTTATCAGGAGCAGCCAGTACACAGAGGTACAATCGCTCAGTATTGGCAGGAACTTCGTAGGTTGCTGTGCCTTTCTTGCCTGTATGCATCTCGCCATAATGCGACTTGCCATCCTTGGTGATTGCCACAAAACCATAACGATAATTCTGCTGAGTATTGCTCTGTGAATTATACTTGGTCACAGTACTTTTGGCATTACCATCTCCATCTACTACAGTACCAGGATCACCAGCTGCCAAAGCAGAACCAGGAGCTAACCCCTCAAGCGTTGCACTTACCTTGCCTGAAGCAGGAACATTCAGCGGAATGAGATTGAAACCTGTTGTACCAGGACAGTTAGTATAAGACACCTGATAATAGCCATCGTTCTTATACAACTTGGTTGAGTAATTGATGGCAGCCTCCTTCTTATACTGATGCACAGCCTTGAAATCATAATCAGCACAATGAGCACTATACGCATACAAATCCTTGTAGAGTGCATCAAGACTATTGTTGCAATAGATGCGCATATAAGTCTGGAGCGGATCCTCCGGATATTTGCTCTCTTTCCAGATACGGGCGTATGACTCGATGCCATGCTTTTCGGTAAACCAATATTGGAACCAGTAGCTGGCATAGCGCATAAACTCATGATTAAAGTGGCGATGATGATTCTTCAGCCAAACAGCATAATGAGCTTCCTGGTCAAAACATTCATTAGGATAATCCTGGAATGACTGCCACTGGGCACATTGCTCCCAATAAGCACAACCACCTGCTCCATTTTCACCAAAGCCATAACGGAAACCTGCAGGCACCAACTGAGAACCATCAGCCTTATCTATTGGCGTAGCCTCACCCGTGAAGAGCTTGTCGGCAGAAACCTGATATTGGAAAGAGTGCCCTATCTCATGACCGATGGTTGAACCAACCGGCTTGCAGGTAGATGGATTTACCCAAAGGGCACCTATCTTGTCATCATAGCCAGAACCGGTAGCAAGCCATTCTGTCTGATAAAGGAGATAAATTTGCATCTTATGATTGTCAAGGACCGATTTTCCCTGTCCCACAGTTGCCATACCGAGTTTCTCTACATTGGTCTTATAGAACTGCTCAGCCTTCTGCAACAAGTCATCAACATCCACACGCAAAGCCTCCGGTATAGATTCCGCATTAGGATTATCTCCAAAGCCAGGCTCCCAGAATACAAAGAAGTGCTCGCTCTGCTTCATTCTCCACCACGACCATCTGGCATCGCTGCTGAGCATGTAGTCAGGTCCCTTTTCAAATCCTTCATTCCATTTTGCAGGACAATAATACTGGTTATAGTCAACAATCTTTGATTTATCCATCACTTTCACATCCGATGGTTTGGGATTTACAGGAGTATCAGTTCCTGTGGAATCATTACTGGAACTGCAACTTCCGAATGATAATAAAAAGAACAATGACAATACTGTCATTATCCCCGTTTTCAGTTTAATTTGTTTCATGATTTATGTTTTAAGTTGATTTTGATTAGATACTGGAATCAAAAGAGCTGGAAAAAAATCGCCCAATAGCTTATATGTTTTGCTATTGGGCGAATTATTCGTTATTTCAAAGGAATCGCATTACTGCTCTGCAGCTTCATCTGGTTCCATTGGCCAGTATGGATTCTGGTACAACGGAGAATCACCGTATGTCTTATGGTCAGGAGCTGTAAGCATAAACTGACGCAAAGGCATTGGCTGTAGGTACTGAGCCATAGACCAGGTCATACCATTGTAAAGCATATTGGTAGAAACAATCTGGTAAGGACGGAAATACTCAGTCAACTTACGAGAAGATACTGTAGCTGTAACAGAACCATCATCTACCAACTGGTCTTCTGTATACCATTTTTCCATTGGAGTATTCCAAAGATGGAAGCCCTCAAGCTGATAAGGCTGTTTCATCAACTGATCGAGTGAACGCCAGCGAATCAAATCCATCCAACGAAGACCTTCAGCCATCAACTCTGTACGACGTTCACGACGAATACTATACAAAGTAGGATCAGTCAATGCCTTGCCAGCAGAAAATGCGCCCCAATCATATTGTGTACCAGAACCATCGGTATAACCCTTTAACTCCTGTGCCATATCTGTGGCAGCAATAGTTGTCTGAGGGTCAGCAGCCTCACCTGTAAAGCCAGCAGCCTCACGGATTGCCTTCCAATATGAAATGCTCTTCGCGTTTAAATTGTGGTCGAGCATATATTGAGCTTCAATATAGTTGAGCAAAGCCTCTGTGGCACGGAAGGTGATAGATGCAGTATAACCAGCCTGGTTTTCGGCCAGGTTCTGATTAAACGTACCACCCTTTCGAATAGCATAACCAGTAGTATAAGTTACGTCAAATGAGCGAGTAAACACTTGAGGAACTGGCTCTATTGGTCGAACCTGCTCAGCAGCAATATTATTATCCTCACCCTGAAGAACGTTCTTCTGACCAGGACGCTTCAAGAAGATAAACAAACGTGGGTCACGATTGCGAACTACTGCATGAGTCGTTGTATCTTCATATACATATCCATCATGGTGTGCATAAGTAGGCTTACCATCCTTCATCAGAAAGGCATCAATCATACCACGGGTAAAACCAGTATAGGTATTACCACGGTTTACAGCTACCTCAATGTTATCAGTCACACCTTTACCCTTATTATAGGCCTTCCAGAGAAGAACCTCAGGATAGGCAGACATATCGGTATTACCAAACTTATAGAAATAAGGATTGGTATCAGATAAAGACTGAGGTACGATACCTGTATTCTTATCCAATTTGCCTACATAAGCATCACCTACAATGGCAGCCTCATCAACCGCCTTCTGGAAGAAATACTTAGCTTCAGCCTCAACGCTACCTGTAGGATACTGATAATTGGCATTATAGTCTTTTGCCTTTCCTGGCCATCCCTCACCATTAGGAACGAATGGAGTACCAGCAAAATTGGTCAACCAAGAACCCTCAAACAAGGCTACACGGGATGCAAACAGATGAGCAACAGCAGGAGAGATACGTGTGGTTGCTTCCCAACCATCAGGCTCCATATAGGTTACAGCAGAATCCAGGTCGGCAAGAATAAAACGAGCAACCTCGTTGCGAGGACTACGCTTATTAGCTGCTACAAGGATAGCCTCATTTTCAGGCATGGCCTCTGTCACAATAGGTAAGTCACCAAAACTCTTGTACAAGCTGAAATAAGCATAGGCACGGAAGAAGTGTAACTCGCCGATATATTGACGAATCTTATTTTCATTACCCGCAATCAATCCATTCTCATAGTTAGACTGTGCTATATTCAACTGATAGTTGATATCACGAATATTGTTCCAGCTCCATGAAGAGTTGTCGTTACTAGTCTTCCAACTACCTTTCTTATACTTAGAATCGCCATCAGAACCGGTCTGATTATCTGTACCATTATCGTATGCGAATGTACCATAGCCTGCACCACTATGATATGGCAATACAGTCTGATAAAAAGCATTAGCTACAGCTTGAAGCTGAGTAGCATCCTTGTAATAGTCGGTAGGAGTAATATCTGTAAGAGGCTCTTGCTTCAGGAAATCATTACAAGAAGCCATCAACATACCGCATGCCAACAAAGGAAGTACCTTTAAAGATATATTGAATTTCATATCATTCTAATATTTATAATGTTAAACTTAAACCAAAAGAGAAGGTTGTGTTCAATGGATATCCATTGCCATACCATGTACCGATGGTCTCTGGGTCATACTGCTTGCGGAGAGATGTTCCTGTCCAGAGATTCTCACCCGAGAAGTAAACACGAAGTTTCTCAATAGAAATCTTACGTGTCAAATCCTGTGGCAAGGTATAACCAATCTGAAGATTCTTCAAGCGAATGTAAGAAGCATCCTGCAGATACTTTGTCTGAATCTGCTCATTCTTGGCGCTATAGGCTGCACGTGGCAAGTAAGCGTCCTTGTTTGGCTCCTGGAAGCCATTGACAACAGACCAAGAGTTCTCGTCACGATAATAGTCTTGCAAACCATCCAGGCAGACCTGATACCAACGACCATATTCGAAAGTACCAAAGAAGTAACGTGTACTAGCCCAATACTCACGTTTCATGACTCCCTGGAAGAAACAACGTACATCGAAGCCTTTCCAAGCAGCATTCAAGTCGATACCGAAGAGATAACGTGGTGTGGAATTACCTATCTTCTTAAGATCTCCATGATCTTCCAACGTATTGGCACCCGGGGAAATCTTACCATCATTATTGAGGTCACGATACATGATATCACCAGCACCCCACTTGTTATTGTCAATAGTACTCTGATCAACCTTTGCTATATGAGCATCCATCTCTTCTTGGCTCTTAGCTATACCGATGGTCTCATAACCGTAGATATCACCAATACGCTGTCCCTCAATATAGTTACCCAATGAATGAGAAGGGTTATTAGGATACCTTGTGATAGTAGCATAGGCATCAGAGAGATTGAGGCTGATTCCATACTGCAAACCATTAGACAAGCGGTCGTTCCAACCGATAGTCAACTCCCAACCATTGGTACGCAAGTCGGTATTGTTAGTAACAGGTACAGCTGTACCCAAGATGCTTGGAAGCTCAGGGGCATTACCTATCATATTTTTTGTCTTACGCACATACCAGTCAAATGATCCATGCAAGCGATCCTTCAAGAACGCAAAGTCAAGACCGACATTGAAACTTTGGATGGTTTCCCATGTCAAATTCTGAGAAACCAGGCCTGGTGCCCAAGCTGTCATAGGTTTCAAACCATCCTGCAGCCATGTACCATTGTTGGCATATACACCAATCGTCTGATAAGTCTGGTAAGTACCAACATTCTGGTTACCCAGGTTACCATAAGATACACGAAGCTTCAACTGACCAATCCAATCATTGATTGGCTGCATGAAGTTCTCTTGTGCAATATTCCAACCTGCAGAAACAGATGGGAAAAACTTCCACTGATTTCCCGGACGGAATCTAGAAGAACCATCATATCGGCCATTAACCTCAAAGAGATACTTGCCCTGATAATCATAATTCAAACGACCAAAGAAACCACAAGTTGTCCAACGGCTCATGTTGCCAGACACAGATGGATCCACAGGATTACCATAAACATCAATACCAGTTGTACCATCAATTTGAGGCTTATTACCTACGATAATACCAGCTCTATCTGCATATTTGTACTTCATACGCTCATCCTCAGACTGGAAACCTGCCATAATATGGAAATTATGTTTTTTCTGCAAATTGAACGAATACTCAGAATAGAGTTGGAAATTGGTATAATTTTCCTTATAGTAATCTTCACCTACATAGGTAAAATTATTCTGGTCGTAAGCCTCACCATTCAGATTATACAGATAAGTATGCTGCATATCTGTATGACTCTCATTATGGGATGTACGATAGTTGAAGATAGCATGGGTAACCCAATTCTTGATTGGTTCGATGTCCAAACCTACTTGATGATTATACTCATCATTCTGATAACGATATGTACCACCATTCGTCATGGTATTTACCATCTCATTATAGAGATTACCATTTCTATCATACAAAGGAACACATGGCCACTGTCCACCAAGATATTCATATACACCAGAACCCAAAGACTGAGGACGATGATAATCCTTGCGAACAAAACGGAGAGAGTAGTTAAACTTCATCCAATTCGTCCACTGTGAAGAAATCTTGGCAGTAGCAGTATATCGGCTACTACCTTCATCAGCAACCTTGATCAAACCATCCTGACCTAAATAGCCAAATGAAGCATAGTAGTTGAGTTTGTCATCACCACCGGTTGCACTTACATTGTGCTCCTGAGAGAATGTATGTTTTTTGTATATTGTATCATAGAAATCGGTAGAAGCATAACCATCGGTAAATCCACTCAACCAATAGCCATTAGCATCCGCATCCAAAGAATAAATCAAATTGCCATTTTTATCCTTACGGGTACC
>OOBJ01001293.1_pt1 | contig 15741 bp, 14 predicted proteins | sample 1671331 | NCBI WGS metagenome assembly OOBJ01 (sample SAMN06348145, study PRJEB24527) | human gut metagenome | biome: human gut; feature: ankylosing spondylitis patient; material: feces | host: Homo sapiens | place: China | collected 2015-10 | reverse complement strand
TTTCAGTATAATATTCAATTATTTTTTAGTTTTATGCTGTATTCTGCTATTATTTTCATAAAAATACGTTAAAAAAGCTTATGTAAATTTTTATGACAAATAAAGCATTAAAAATACTATAGTTTATTTTATAACGAAAAAGATATTTTAATTACGATAAACGATAAAATATATCATTAAAACAGAAGGGTATCTAATAGGATATACTGTTTTCTCTAAATAGACAATTGGCAAAAAAATTAGCACCTGTCTCAATTAAGACAGGTGCTGAAGTGTATGACGATAGGATTAATTTACTCGAATTCCTTGGCTACCAGTTTGAGGTCTTCTATAATGGGCAGGTGCTGGGGACAGACGCCTTCGCACTGGCCGCATTCGATGCAGTCGCTGGCTATGCCGAAGGTATGGGTCAGGCGTTCGTAGTATTCGCCTTGCGGTGTCCAGGCTTTGGTGGCCAGTTCTTGTTTTTCCGTATTATATAAGGAGAAATACTTCGGAATGGCAATGTGCATGGGACAGCCTGGAGCGCAGTAGGAACAGCCTGTGCAGGCGATGGCAATACTTTCATTGATTGTCTTCACAGCGTTGGCGATGATTTCCTCTTCTTCTCCATTCAAGGGGACGAAGTCTTCCATGTAGCTCATATTGTCTTCGAGTTGTTCCAGGTTGCTCATGCCGCTGAGGACGATCTTGACGTTTGGCCGGGAGGCAGCAAAACGGATGGCCCACGAAGGAATGGACAGGTCCGGATGACAGGCTTTGAAGGCTTGGGCTACTTTTTCCGGTACATGGGCCAAGGTACCGCCTTTGACAGGTTCCATGACGATGACCGGTTTGCCGTGCTTCGTAGCTACGTCGTAGCATTGATGGGACTGAATGCCATCGCTATCCCAGTCGAGGTAGTTCAGCTGGAGCTGGACGAATTCGATTTCCGGGTGTTCCGTCAGGACTTTGTCGAGGAAATCAGCATTATCGTGGAAGGAAAAGCCCATATGTTTCACCAGTCCTTGCCGTTTCTTTTCGGCGAGCCAGTTGAAGCAGTCCAGCTTGGTGTAGATTTCGTAATGGCCGGCGCCCATGTCGTGCAGGAGGTAATAATCGAAATAGCCGGCACCGGTTTTTTTGAGTTGTTCGTTGAAGATGCGGTCCCGGTCTTCTTTGGTCTTCAGGTAGCCGGCGTGAAGCTTCGTGGCCAAGGTGAAGGTGTCGCGGGGATGACGGTCGACGAGGGCTTCTTTGGCGGCGTTTTCGCTTTTGAAGTTGCAATACATCCAAGCCGTGTCGAAGTACGTAAAGCCCCGTTCCATAAATGCGTCGACCATTTTTTTCGTCGTTTCCAGGTCGATGCTGCCGGCGTCGTTCGCGTCAAGGAGTGGCAGGCGCATGAGGCCAAAGCCCAGTTTTTTCTTGCTCGTAAAGATATTTTCCATGATAGTTTCCCTCCCAAAGTAGACAAAATCACGTGCCTCTGCGTGGCACTGAAAAGGTACTCATAGTATAACATATTCGAGTGTGTCGTACACCTAACCAACACAGCCAGGTCTTGTACTATTTTGCTTTTTCCAGCAATTTCAGCAGAAATACGAGGTTTTGACCCAGGTTTTTCATGTTGGCCAGGCCCTCAGCGTCTTGATTAACATCGCCCGGAAGCTGGCCATAGACCATGTTCCAGTATGTAGAGCCGGCGACGAACATTTCGTGATTGAGGAAGAAATGATTCATCGTATCGATGGCGTTGAGGGCACCACCCCGGCGGGCAGCGGCGACGGCGGCACCGGCTTTATGCGTCAAGAGGCCCGGGTTCATGTCGGCGACGACAGCCGCCCGTTCGAGGAAGGCTTGCATATTGGCAGATACGTTGGCCGAATAGACAGGCGAGCCTAGGAGCACGTCGGCAGCCACGACCTTTTCAAAGACGTCGTGGAAGCTGTCGTTTTGGTGGACGCAGTTTTTCTTGCCGCCACAGGCCCAACAGGCCTTGCACGGTTCGATGATGGTGCCGCCGAATTGGATGAGTTCTGTTTCGACGCCTGCCGCACGGGCCACGTCGAGGACCGTATTGAGAAGGATGGCTGTGTTGCCGTCTTTGCGGGCACTGCCGTTAAGTGCGAGTAGTTTCAAGGTTTTCAGCTCCTTAGTAGAAATAGCTTCCACCCTAAACATCCAGGTGGAAGCTCGTGTCTTATTTTAGATTTTCTTTGTAGAATGCAGCCAATTTTGCGAAGGGGATTTTGTCCATTTGGTCGTAGAGGTCGGTGTGGGTAGCGCCGGGTACGACGATTTCCTCCTTCGGTGCTTTTAGTTTTTCGTAGACTTCATCAGCAAAGTATTTGGAATGGGCTTTTTCGCCTGTAATGAGAAGCACCGGCCGCGGGCTGATTTCATCGATATTTTCCATGAGATTGAAATTGAAGAAGCCGTACGGTGTGGTCGAGTCCCAGGCTGAGGTGTTGGAGTTGATGGCACGGGGATGGTAAGCCCGGCCGACGTAGTAGTTGTAGAATTCCGTCGTGACAGGATCTGCGTCTTTAGGCAGCTGGTCCGGGAACATGACGTCGAAGGTTTGGACTGTGCCGTCGGCATTGACGCCCAATTCGTGAGCACCACGGATGGCTTCGCCGCTTTTCGCTTCGGCATCGCGCAGCTTGGCCAAGTGATGTTTTACGATCTGCCGTTGTTCCGGCGTATAATAGGCTCCTTTGTAGTGGTCGCTGATACTTTCAGACATGTCGTACATAGCCGATGTGGCCACTGCCTTGATACGCGTGTCGTTGGCAGCAGCCGTAAGTGCCATGCCTGAAAGGCCGCAAATACCGAGGGCACCGATTTCGCCGGGATTGACGAATTTCAGGTTGCTCACGAAGTCGACGGCGGCGCTAAAGTCTTCTGTAAAGATATCCGGCGAGCCCATGTTGCGGCGTGTACCACTGCTTTCGCCGGTCATGGACGGATCAAAGGCGACGGTGACAAAGCCCTGTTTGGCCAGTTCCTGGGCGTAGAGGCCGCTGACCTGTTCCTTTACGGCGCCAAAGGGACCGGAAATGACGACGGCCGGATACTGCTTGTGGGCGTCGAAGTTTTTCGGCAAATACAGATGACCTGCTACGGTATAGCCATAGCGGTTGTCGAAGGTTACCTTCGCTGTTTCAATGTCCTTATCTAGCTTGAAGACACGGCTGTCGTTGGTGAGCGGCGTAATCGTGGACCGCTTCATTTGTGATGCCTGTGCTAATTCTGTTACCGGTGTTGCTGCGTGTGCCATCGTATTCCCTCCTACCATGAAAATGAGACCTGCAAAGACGGCCGCTGTGAGAATGGCCTTTTTCTTTTTTCCCAGTGTCATATTACGTACCTCCGATTTTGTATAATAAGAAATCTAAGCAATCCAGTTTTGCTTGTTGGTCGTGCAAGGCTTTGCGGAGGCTGCGCTGGTGTGCCAGAAGCTGCCGGCGCAGGGCGGTCCGGTTTTTCCTTTTCGCCAGCTCCAGGCAGACAGCAACTTCTGCATCGCTGCAGCCCATGTCCTGCAGGTTTTCCTTCAGCATGGCTAAGAAATCTGTCGCCTCTGCCATGGCCACACCTCACTTGGGTAACTTATCCGATACGTATCTCTTCTGCCAGCCAGGCGAAGTCCGTATCGGCTCATATAGTTCCATGGCAATAGTATAAAACAGGAACCAAGGTATTGCTAACATGCATTTCTCATATTATATTATTCCTATAGGGAAAATTAGAAAAGGAAGTGACGTTCATGGAAATCAGGCTCTTACGGTATTTTGTAGAAATTGCCCGCGAAGGAAATATGACCAGAGCAGCGCAAAAACTGCATGTCTCCCAGTCGGCCCTGTCCAAGCAAATGAAGGAACTGGAAACGGATCTGCATCATGAGTTATTTCGCCGTACGCGGGCAGGGCTTATCCTGACGGATGCCGGCATGATGCTACGCAATCGTGCTGAAGATATATTGGAAATGGTAGATAAGACGGAGGATGAATTTGCTGCCTTGGACGAAATCACAGGTGGCGACGTGTCCATTGGCTGTGCCGAATCACACCTCATCGCCTACCTGGCCCAGGCCATTAAGGAATTTCGCCTTACGTATCCGCGCTTTCGCTTCCACCTTTTTAGTGCCGACACGGATCCCTTGGCAGAGCGGTTGGACCGGGGGCTGCTGGACTTTGCCGTCATTGCCGAACCGCCGGATCTCTCAAAATACAATTACCTCATCTTCCCCGGCACAGACCGTTGGGGGCTCGTCATGCAAAAGGACCATCCCTTAGCCGCCAAGACTGCCATCACGGTAGACGATCTCCTGGGCGAGGATCTCATCTGCTCGCCGCAATGCATCCGCTTTGACATGCCTCTTTGGTGCGGCGAAAAAACAGACCAGCTCCACTTCATCGGTACGGACAATCTGGCCTACAACGGCACCATTTGCGTCCGCCAGGGACTGGGATCGCTCCTTACCTTTGAACACCTGGCCAATACAAGTGAAGAAACAGGCCTGACCTTCCGGCCTCTGGAACCGGCCTTAGAGGTCAAAATGTACATTATCTGGAAAAAATATCAGGTCTTCTCGCCTATAGCGAATCTTTTCCGCAAAAAGCTTATCGCCATGTATGGAGCGAATCGCAGTGAAGCCTACGCAGGCGACGATTCATACTAAACGAAAAAGCAGCAGCCTCTTTGTCTGTATAGGAGTGACAAAAAGGCTGCTGTATAAAGGCATTGGCATGTAGTCAGCGTCTCACCGGTTATAGGCTGTCATGCGCAGATTTAAGATATTGGGCGCCACGATTTCTTGCGTAATGACGATGCGCCTGTTTCCTGCAGCGTTCCAAATGGTCAGGAGACCGGGCATATTGCCGTCGCGCAGTTGGTTCACCAGGCGCTGGGCGGCACTATCGTCCACACCCAAGGTACCCATGATTACGGCAGCGGCTGCGTAGGCTTCGACACGGGAAAGGGGAATATCATTGTTGGCAGTAATGGTGAGCTTAGAAACGGCGCCGGCCTTGTTGGTATAGGCACTGATCATGGCTCCGTGTACACCAGGTGCATCTTGCCAGCGGGCACCGAAGGCATAGGCGTCGTAGGACTGTCCACGCACATAGGGAGTACTGCCCAGGTATTTGAATTCCAAACGTGAGCCCGTCGCGCCTCCATGGGCCCAGACGGCATAGTAGAAATCCTTGTATTGCAGGTCGGCAATCTGTACCAGCTGTGGTGCGCCGCTATACGCGGCCTGAACAGGTGGTATGCCTCCCGGTACAAAGCCTAAAGCCAGACTACAGAATAGAAAAAAGGCAAGGAAAATGTTCCGCATACAGCTCCTCCTCCGTGGCATAAGAAAAAAATACCGTTGTCATTTATGTAGACTATTCGACACCTGCAGGAGGATTTCCTTTTTTATTAACTAAAGCTTATGTGGAACGCACAAAAACTGCCCAGTCTGTCGTTACCTGCAGGCTGGGCAGTTTTTCTTACATTATTCTTCGATTATTTGTTGTTCCAGCATACCATCCGGTACAGGTTCCTGTGCCTTGCTGCCTTTGTCAGGCGAGGCGGCGCGAATGACCGTGGCCGTAATGGTGTGGGCATCGCTTAAGCGGACTTGCAGTTTGGCTGTGTCTGCACCGGCTTCCGCGTACGTGCCCAAGGTAGTTTCTTCTGTGACCAGGCCGGCTGGGTTATAAAGGATGCGGACAGTGTCGCCCGGCTTGAGCTGGCTCGCGTTGTCCAAGGTCACATAAACGTGGGCATGGCGCAGGTCTGTCGGTGTGTCTTTCCCTGTAAGGGTAAGGATCGTGTCGCCGGCTGCGGTGTTAGCCGGAATGTGAACGTAAATGCGTTGGAAGCCTGTGAGGAGGTCGACGCGGCGGTTGGTAACGTGCAGGAAGAGTTTGTTATCAATCGCTTCTCCTGCCGACGCAGAGGGCATGCTGGCCCCGGCCAGGACTGTCCAGTCCCCCATTTTATTATAGTGCTTGAAGTTGCCACCGCGCCAAATGACCGTGTTGTCCCGGGCTGTACCGTCGTCAGTTTTTGCGGCAGCAACGTATTGGAAGGTCCCTTTTTCCAGGAAAACTGTATTGTCTGATACGTTGCCACTTTTTTCTGCCCAGGCACCGTAGATAATAGGGCTGTGTCCGCCACGCAGGGCGACTTCGTTATGACTGAGATCGGCTGTTAGGCCTCTGGCGCCGTATGCGCCGCGCAGGATGGTGCCGCCGTCGATGGCTGCTATATTATGGGTACCTGTCCCCGTAAGGCTTTGGCCACCTGTAATTTCCCGGGCCTTGCCGCTTTTCAGAATAGCGCAATTTTTTTCGGCTTTGGCCGACCCGGACCAGCCGCCAATGAGTGCACCTGAGACGGTGGCGCCGTTGAGGACGGCAATATTGCTCACAGCCTGGCCGTTTTCGCTTTGCCCGCCTGTAGCAGTATTGACAGTACCTTCTTCCAGGATGACCTGATTGCGTTTGACCAGGCCGTCTTCACTCTGGCCGCCTAAGATGTATTGACGGACCGTGCCATCAGTCAGGGTGACACGATTATTCAAGACGTCACCGGAAGCGCTGCGGCCACCGACGAGGGTCAAGGCTGTACTGTCGCTGAAGGTAACGACGGATGAACGGACGGCACCGCTTTCGCTGCGGCCGCCATAGACGTAGGCCGTCTTGGCTTCGTCGCTTACGTGAACGGCATTGGCAATCATTCCGCCGCTCTGGCTTTGGCCACCGTATACAGTCGTCGCTGTAGCACCAGTGACAGTGACGCGATTGCCGCTGACATAGCCTCTTTCCGTTTTACCGCCATAGACTGTGCCGGCCAGGGCGTCGCCCTTGAGGATTACGCGATTGATAGTAGCCGGACCGGCCAGGCTATTGCCACCGCTGAGGGTACCGAAGCTGCCCTTTTCTACAGTCAGGCTGTTGTCCCGGACAGCACCGCCCGTACTGACACCGGCGATGACACCGGCCAGGGAGCCGCCTTGGACGATCACGTTCTGGCCCGTCACGTCTTGTTCACCCGTAACGGCTTGACCATAGACGTAAATAGGCCGGTAGGCTGCTGTAAAGGGAAAGCCTGCTGCATGGAGTGCCGCATCCGTAACCTGCAGGCGCAGGTCTGGTGTCGTCGTGACGGGCTGCACGGCGTTGGCATCGGTCATCGTCTGCCGTGGGACGACGGATAAGTCATTCAGGACGGTCCTATCTGTAATGGCAGCTCCCTGGGCGCCTAGAAGCGTGCCACTAAAGAGGCCAGCCAATACGCACATTGCCAAGATTTTCGTACCTTTTCGTCTCATGTGTTTTCTCCTTTTCCGTAGCGCACGTTGCGTGATATCTCTCTCTTATATTTTTCTATTATAACATTATTATAACATATGGTGGCAGTGTGAGGAAAAAAGAAAAACCTATGGTGAGTGTGCAGCCTGGTCAGAGCGGACAAATGGCTGGGCATTTCTCCTACAAAAAAGAGAAAATCCCCGGCACAGGGACAATAGTTGTCCGCGTGCCGGGGATTTCATACGTGTATCAGACGGAGCTTATTTGTGATATTTTGCTACGAAGCGGGCCATCCGTTTAAGGGCTTCTTCGATGGTTTCCATGCTGGCTGCATAGGAAATACGGACGTAGCCTTCGCCGGCTTCGCCAAAGGCAGAGCCCGGTACGACAGCTACTTTTTCTTCTTTTACCAAGGTTTCGCAGAACTGGGCGCTGGTCATGCCTGTGCAGGTAATATCCGGGAAGATATAGAAGGCACCTTTAGGCTGGAAGACCGGCAGGCCCATGTCGACGAGGCCTTTGTAAATGACTTTACGACGGCGGTCATATTCCTGACGCATCGCTTCTGTTTCGGCTTTGCAGTCGCGCAGGGCTACGACGCCACCGTACTGGGCCTGGGTGTTGGCGCACATGATCATGTACTGGTGCAGTTTGAGGATCTGGGCCAGGCCTTCACGCGGTGCGCAGATATAGCCGAGGCGCATACCGGTCATGGCATAGGCTTTGGAGAAGCCATTGAGGACGATGGTCCGTTCGCGCATGTCCGGCAGTTTGGCAAAGGAAGTAAATTTAGCATCGTCATAAATGAGTTCGCAATAGATTTCATCGCTCATGACGACGAGGTCGTGTTTTTTGACGAATTCGGCAATCGGAGCCAATTCTTCGGCAGTCATGACCGTACCGGTCGGGTTATTCGGGTAGCCGATAACCATAGCTTTCGTCTTCGGTGTAACGAGTTTTTCCAGTGCTTCGACGGTTACTTTGAAATCGTCTTTGGCATAGGTCGGTACGAAGACGGGAACGCCGCCGGCAGCGCGGACAGCAGCCGGATAGGCAACGTAGGCCGGATCGGGAATAAGGATTTCATCGCCCGGTTCGGTCAGGGCCAGGAGGGCCATCGTGAGGCCTTCGGAAGCACCGACGGTTACGAGGATTTCATCTTTCGGGTCATAGTCCAGGCCATAGCGTTCATGGAAAAGCTTGGCAATTTCCTGGCGCAGTTCGATGATGCCGGCATTGGCCGTGTAGCTGGTCTGACGGTCATCGATGCTCTTTTTCATAGCTTCGCATACTTTGTCCGGCGCAGCGAAGTCCGGTTCGCCAATGCTCAGGGACAAGACGCCCGGAATCTGGTTGGCAATATCAAAGAATTTGCGAATGCCCGAAGGCGGAATAGCCTGTACTTTTGCTGACATTTTTGTTTCCCAATTCATGTTGTAAACACCATCCTTGTTCATTCTGTGCGGCCCGCGAAAGAAATTTGCAAGGAAAGCAAGTTTGGGGACGTCCTTTCGTTGCGTTCATTCCGCGTATGCCTGGAAATTCACTTTTCCTAATGCGTTCTACAATTCTATTGCAGAGGCTTAAAAAAAGGAGAGAAAATTATTATATGTATCAATATTTTTTTACCCTTTACTTAATATTATATACAATACAACTGAATTGTAAAGAAAAGGATAATGAAAGTGTTATTCAAACTTAAAAACGCATCAATTTAATTTATGCATAGAACGTGCTTCTAGCCTTTAATTTAGCGTTTTTTCGCGAGCCAGTCGATGGCCATTTGGGCATAGACACGGGAGCCGCCAGCGAGTACTGTTTCGTCGATGGTAAAGTAATTGCTGTGGTTGGAATAGACAGCATTGCAGTCGGGATTGTATGTGCCGACGAAGACGAAGCAGCCCGGTTTCTGATCCTGGTAGAAGGAGAAATCTTCACCGCCCATGACGAGATCGTTTTCGTGAATAGCTTCTGCGCCCAGGACTTCCGTTACGGCCTGGCGGGCAATAGCCGTACATTCCGGGTCGTTGACTGTCGGCATGACGGCCAGGTTGTAAATAAATTCTGCTGTAGCGCCGTAGGCTTTAGCTGTTTCCTGAATGACGCGGTTCATCTTTTCCTGAATATCCTTGCTCAGCTTCTTGCGGAAATAGCGGGTCGTGCCGCGCAGTTCGGCTTCGCCGCTGACGATGTTCCAACGGTCACCGGATTGGAAGGTACCGATGGTGATGACGACCGGGTCGAGGGCATTGAATTCGCGCGATACGAGGGATTGCAGGTTCATGACGATGGCCGAACCGACGACGACGGCATCGACACCCATCCATGGTTCAGAGCCGTGAGCCTGGACGCCGTGGACGCGGATAATGAATTCGTCTGCTGCAGCCATGAATTCGTTGACGCGGATGCCGATCGTGCCGGCCGGGACTGTCGGCCAGATGTGGCCGCCGAAAATGGCGCCGATTTTGGAGAACCAATCGCCAAACTGCATCATGTATTTGGCACCGACGCCCAGTTCTTCTGCAGGCTGGAAGACAAAGTACACGTCGCCGTAGATCTGCTCTTTCAGGTCCATGAGCATGCGGATGGCGCCGAGAAGCATAGCCATATGGCTGTCGTGACCACAGGCGTGCATCTTCCCTTCTACTTGGGAGGCATAGGGGAATCCGGTCTTTTCCAGGACGGGCAAGCCGTCAATATCCGAGCGCAGGGCTACGGCTTTCCCCGGGTGGCCGCCGGTGAGCTTGGCTACGAGGCCTACGTGCTTATCCGGATTAATTTCATAGGGAATGCCCCAGTTGTCTAAAATAGCTGCAATTCGTTTTGTCGTTTCTACTTCTTCAAAGCTCAGTTCCGGATGTTCGTGAAAGGTCCGGCGCAAATCAATAATTTCTTGTTTATATTTTTCCATCAGATCGTCTGTTATCATGGGTATCGGCTCCCTTCTGGTAGTTATGCATTTACGCGTAGATATGTAGCGTATCTGTTATACATAATACTCTATTACGATAGCACTTGCAAACGAAATTACGAGATAAATAATAAGGTAAGGACTTTAAGGCTTTATAACTTTTAATATTTTAATGTAAGTTTATTTCTCATCTGCTTGGTTTTTTTCCTTTCTTCTTTATAGACATCACTGTTTATACGTTTTATTTATCACTAAGATTAATCCGATGCGAAAAACTTAAACCTTGTGAACATAGTAACGTTACTTTATAGTTTTAATTTACCACTTTTCTTAACCATATTTCTAAAGTATGTTGCTATTCTTTTTAAGTTATAGTATACTATAGGCAGGGACGTGTAAGTAAGTACTTCACATTTATGTATTACCAATATTTTTTTATTCTTTTTGCTTTATTTTTTCAACCTGTTCTTTATAAAACTAAATAGAAAGAAGTGATTTGTATGTCATTTTTCCATACCAAGTCTGTGGCCCAGCTGGAGAATGATGCTGCCAGTTCTTCCTTGACGAAGAATCTGACGGCCTTCGATTTGACCTTCCTTGGCGTCGGCGGTATTATCGGTGCCGGTATCTTCGTTTTGACAGGTATTGCTGCAGCCCGCTATGCCGGCCCTGGTCTGGCTCTTTCCTTCGTCATTGCCGGTGTCCTCTGTATTCTCGTCGGCTTAACGTATAGTGAATTCGCTTCCATTATTCCTGCATCGGGCAGTGTGTATTCGTACACCTTTGCCTCTCTCGGTGAAGGCATGGCCTTCTTGTGCGGCTGGTCACTACTGCTGGCGTACACCGTTACCGGTGCGGCCGTAGCCGTTGGCTTTTCCGGATATTTGGCCGGTATGACGGCATCCCTGGGGTATGTCATTCCTGATTATCTGCTCAAAACCCCTGCTGAAGGCGGCTTGGTCAACTTGCCATCGATCATCATCATTCTTCTGCTCTGCTTTGTCCTCATTCGTGGCACAAAACAAAGCGCCAAGCTCAATGCCATTCTCGTCGTCGTTACGTTATCTGCTATTATTGCCTTCGTTGCTATTGCTACACCGCACGCCGACATGGCTAACCTGAATCCGTTCTTACCGTTCGGGACGAGTGGCGTCATCAGTGGTGCTGCGATCGTATTCTTCTCGTACATGGGCTTTGACGCCGTAGCTACGTCGGCAGAAGAATGTAAGAATCCGTCCCGCGATTTGCCGATTGGGATCATTGCTTCCATTACGATCTGCATGACCTTGTACATTTGTATGTCCCTGGCATTGACGGCTGCCGTCAACTACACCATGCTCGATACGCCGGAACCGGTTGCCTACGCGCTGCGTCTCCTCGGCTGGGAAAAGGTAGCCAACCTCATTGCAGTCGGCGCTATTGCCGGTATCATCACGACGCTCATTGTATATCTCTTCGGCCAGTCCCGTATTTTCTTTGCCGTATCCCGTGATGGCATGCTGCCGGCTAAGATCGGTAAGATCCATCCGAAATACCACACGCCGTACATCGTTACGACGCTGGGTTCCATTCTCATTGCTGTTATCTCCGGTTTCGTACCGCTCATGCACATCGTTGAATTGTCGAACACAGGCACACTGGCTGTATTCTTCGTCAACTTCATCGGCATCGTCGTCATGCGCCGGAAACACCCGGAAATCAAACGCAAATTCCGTTGCCCGCTCCTCTATATCATCGCTCCTATTGGCGCCATCGTTTGCTTCTACCTAATTTATGAACTGTCCACGCTGACGCATGCACTCTTTGCCGGCTGGATTGTTATCGGCCTGATCATTTATTATGTATATGGCCAGAAACACAGCAAGGTTATTGAAGAAGCTGAATTGGCTGCTCAGAAAAAAGCCTGATCTCGTTTTTATTCCATAACAAAATCCCTGTATCTGCTCCGTCGTAAAGGCGGAGAGGATACAGGGATTTTTGTCTGTTTTACTGTAAAACGTCGGCAATCCACTGGCCAAAAAGGCGGCTCACAGTGAGGCGCTTTTCGTCAAAGCCGTGGCTTGTTTCGACCATATCGTACTGCTGGTTTGCAGCTGTCTGATGGCTGGCCAGCTGCTGCCAGAGGGGCTCGATCATGAGCTCTGCCGGCGCAATTGTGTCGCGTGTGGCACCGACGAAATAGAGATTTCTGTCTTTCAGGTCGTCGTAGGCCTGGGCGATGCCATAGCCTTCGTCGCGACCAGTAGAGGGCATCGGCAAAGAGAGCGTCAGGCCCTTTGCAGTGAAGCACTTCTGCCCCTTCGTGCAAGAGATTTTGCACGCTTTCTTCGCCCATACTTTCTAAGGCACCGGGTAAATCGTACGGTGACATGACAGCTGTACCGCGAATCCAAGGCAGTCGGCGCATGGCGTTAATGGCCGTGAAGCCGCCCATGCTGTGGCCAACGAAGAAGATTTGCGTTGGGTCAATGTCATACCGTTCATATACATTGGGCTCGTGAAGCCACGTAGCAACCTGTATGGCGTCTTCAATCATGCCATGGAAGGAATACTCCCCTTCACTGCCGCAACAGCCACGGTAAAGGACGTTTACGGCAACGATGCCCGCCCGGCGCAGAGCCTGGCCGATATCGTAGGTCACGGTATAGCCGGGATAGCCCTGCAAAAGGATAGCACAGGGATGAAGTTCCCCTTTTACGCCGCCTGGCAGCAAAATCGTGCCGCTCAGGCGATCGCCATGGCTGCGGATGCGGAGCGGATCAAAAGACGGATAGGAAGCCCCTGCTTCGAGAACAGGATCTTCCCCTATATATTGCAAGCGAATAGTCATAACATTTCCCCCTCGCGAAATTTTCTAGGAATGTTGCTGAAGATATGCGGACCAGGGCTCTTGAGTTTGGCCGCTTTGATAGGCTTTGGCATACTCGTAGAACTGGCGCAGGTGGTATTGCTTGTCAGCATTTTCCAGTTCTTTCGTTTTGTTTTTACTGGTCAGATGCAGGATATCCTGACCGCCCAGGGCTGTTTCTCTGGCACAGATCGATTCCAGGCTGTCCTTTTGGACGTTGTGCCAAATGTCCCAGATCGTCATGAAGGCTGTCGTCCTGCCCACGCCTGCTTCGCAGTGGAAGTGGAGCCATGCGTCCTTAGGCAAGGTCTGAGACCAGGCCAGGAACTGATCGATTTCACTAGCAGCCGGCCAGATGTGATCGGTTGAAGGAAAGCGCTTGTAGCCTATGCCCATGATGGACGCCAGCTGTTCTTCTGTAGGCGCAATGGCTACGTAGGTCGTACCGGCTGGAACAGGAACCTTTTTCTTGCCCAGGTCGTAGTAGGTCATATTCTTCTCTTCTGCAGCTGTGAGGCGCTTTTCCTCGTCTTTGGTAATCCAAGCCTCACTGCGGCCGACATTGCCCCAGTTATCCTTGCCGTACCAGCTCACAGCTGTACCGTTGAAAAAGCCGTGGTCTTCCTGGCGCAGATCTACGAGTACAAGCTGCTGAGGCGTTACACCACGTTTATGCAAATCGTGCAACATCGCCGTTAACGCTAAGGCTGACGGCTGGGCACTGCCACTCATACGCAGGCTTTCATCGACGCGGTAATTTCGCGGTACTTCGGGCTTATTGGCAGCATCGAGACGCCAGAAGGTCCCAGGCTCCCTGACAACGAGACCGGACAAATCAGGCGCAGCAGCAAAGGCACTGCCTAAACCAAGCTGCACTAAAACCAAGCCAAAAGCTACGGTCTTTTTCCAGGTCAACATAATCACATCCCTTCCTTGCTTGTGATATGTATAGTATAGCATATAAAGGCTGCATAGAAGCTTAAACTGATGATGAAAGATTCGTTGACTAGCTGGCCCGGATGCGGAGCATTTGGGCCTAAAGGGGTTCATTTTATCTTGAATATTTTTATGGTCCTTAAATGCACCCCTTCCGAGATGGCTGCGTCGCTGGAATATCTCACACCCGTACAATATCGGGAAATGTATGCACCTGAAAAGGACTAAGCCCTTATCGCTTTTTCATTTGGCCTAACCGCATATAATCTGGCTGGCTAAATGATACTTGCCAAGTGGAAGGACTGCCTGAGTTGTTTACTTTCTGGCGAAAGTCTTACCTCAGACAGTGTCCAACTTATTAAAAAATACTGTTCAACTTTGCGTCAAATTATATTTCTGATTCTAATTTGCGTCAAATTATATTTCTGATTCTAATTTTTTAGATTTTAGTGTCCAAGTTTTGTTGACCAGTGCAGGCTCCCCGTGGGGGAGCTGGGCCGAATGCGGAGCATTTGGGCCTGAAGGGGTTCATTTTATTTTGAATATTTTTTATCTTCAAATGCACCCCTTTCGACCTATCTGCGCATCGCGCAGATAAGTCACTGTCCCCTTCCATCGCGTATCATAATCTGGGATACGCGATGGAACCGCAATGCCCACACAGGGGCATTGCGCCCCCTAGGGGGCAGCACTGGATCGCCGCTGATTACGCAAAAAGACATTAAATTGACATTAAAATCTGCTGAGAGAAAATTTAAAAAAGCGTCTATATCTAAAATCTCCATTAGAAAATTCCTTTGTTTATTGCTAAAGCTTTAAGTTATTTATATGCTAATAGTATCACATATGTTATCGGAGAAAAGAGAATGAATGATTTTACACCTGTCAATCGGACCATGAAGGAACGATCCCGAAAGCTTCGAAAAGAAATGACCAGGCAGGAAGCCAAACTTTGGTATGAATATCTTCATACATATAAGCCAAGGTTTCGCAGGCAGCATGTAATCGGCGCTTTCATTTTAGATTTCTACTGTGATTCAGCAAGACTTGCAATCGAGCTAGATGGCAGTCAGCACTACACAGACGTTAGCCTCAAATATGATGCATGGCGAACGAAAAAAATAGAAGAAAAGGATATTACAGTACTACGATTTACGAATCTAGATATCAGTAGGAAATTTTCGGATATCTGCACATATATTGATTATGTAGTGAAAAAAAGATTGAAGGAGCTGGGGAAATAGAGAATCTATCGGTATTTGTTAGGTTCCTCTATGAGCGTGACGTATTAGTGATATGTCACGGTTCTAATGCTCACCCCAGCTTATGATGAGAGTTAGAAGGCTGGACCGGATGCGAAGCATTTGGGCCTGAAGGGGTTTATTTTATTGTAAGTATTTTTATCTTCAAATGCACCCCTTTCGACTTATCTGCGCGATGCGCAGATAAGTCACTTCCCCCTGAGGGGGCAGCTCTGGATCGCCGCTGAATTCTTTTGTTTTCAAGGTTTTTCTACCCTGACAACCGCATAGAAAAGTGTTTGTTGTTCTTAATTACCTTAGGTGTTGCTAACTTCCTGTGTGCGTCGCTTTCGCTCTGACAAATCGGAAGTTAACTGCTTATACCGAACTTCGTTCGGCATAACTGACTCACACCCATTTGCGCGTCGCTGCGCTCCTTCAAATGGGGTTCGCTAGTTAAGTCAAGTCCTCGGTCTATTAGTACCGGTCCGCTCCATACATCACTGTACTTCC
>OOBJ01001290.1_pt1 | contig 15783 bp, 9 predicted proteins | sample 1671331 | NCBI WGS metagenome assembly OOBJ01 (sample SAMN06348145, study PRJEB24527) | human gut metagenome | biome: human gut; feature: ankylosing spondylitis patient; material: feces | host: Homo sapiens | place: China | collected 2015-10 | reverse complement strand
GCATCTTGATATCCAACTGGCGCTGAGGTGGAATCTTGTTGAAGCAACCACCACATGCATCACGCTGCACGTAAACGATACCCAGACCGTTGCGGGCACCCTTGCGGATACGCTTGAAGCTGGCGAGCAGACGTGGCTCAATCTTCTTCTCAAGCTCGAGGGCCTTCTCCTTCAGGCGCTCCTCCTCCTCGTGAGTCTCCTCCAGGATGTCTTCCAGCTCAGCACGCTTCTCTACCAGTCCGTGCTCCAGGTCAGCCTTCTTCTCCTCAGCCTTGTGGAGGTCGAACTCGCGCTCGCGCATCTTAGCCATGCCCTCGCGGATCTTCTTGTTGCAAAGCTCGATTTCCAACTCCTGGAACTCGATCTCCTTGCTCAAGGTATCATACTCGCGGTTGTTGCTCACGGTATCGAGCTGCGCATGATAGCGCTCCAGGCTAGCCTGTGCATCAGCAATCTCGTTCTGCTTCTGGTAAACAGCATGGTCGAACTGCTCGATTTCGCGCTGGATGTTCTCAATACGAGTGGTGAGACCGGCGATATCATCTTCCAAGTCCTGAACTTCGAGAGGAAGCTCACCACGCAACTCACGGTTCTCGTCGATGCCCGACAAGGTTACCTGAAGCTGGTAAAGAGCCTTCAACTTCTCTTCAACTGTCAAATCTGTAGGATCTTTCTTTGCCATAATTTCTTTATTTTATCTTTAAACCTTTATTGTTCTTTTTAAAGCTTTTGCCCTTACAGGGCGCATTGCTTATATCCCTATTACCCAGGGCGATGCCCTGGGCTAGGAGCTTCTGCCCTTTCAGGGCGTATGGGGACATCAACCATTATAGGGCTATCATCTCATCTTATAGATAGATGATGGGATTGGTGTTGATCTCCGAGATGCAGCATTTGGCATCTGGGAAATGAGAGAGGATGATGCTGCGGAAGATTTCGCTGGTAAACTGCTCACTCTGATAGTGGCCGATGACACAGATCTGAATCTCCTGCTCATGACCGAAATACTCGTGATAGCTCATCTCGCCCGTGATGAAGGCATCGGCTCCTGCCGCAATGGCATCGCCCAGCAGAAACGAACCCGAACCGCCGCAGAGCGCCACCTTGCGGATAGGGCGACGCAGGAGCTGGTTGCACTGCACGCACTCCACACCAAAACGCTCCCTGAGCAGCAACACCAGGTCATCGGCAGCGATTCCCTCGGCGAAATGCTCCTTCACCTCATCCGAAAGCTTGCCAGCCTGGGCAGCCTTCAGGATATCCTCGTCAGAGATCTCTCCTATTACGCCGCTGCCGCCCTTCACACCATCCACTTCCTTCTCGCCACCAAAAAACTGCACGTTCTTCAGGCCCAGTTTCTCGGCAATCTTGAAGTTCACTCCGCCTGCCGCTGCATCCATGTTGGTATGCATGGAGACGATGGTAACATCATTCTTGATCGCCTTGCGAACGGTGCGCTGCACATAGTTCTCATCCGATATCCTGGAAAGCTTTCTGAAGATGAGCGGATGATGGCTTACGATGAGATTGCAGCCCTTTTGGACCGCCTCATCCACCACCGCCTCAGTGACGTCAAGACACAACAATGCCCCTGACATTTCTACCGCCTCTGTCAATCCAACTTGCAGGCCGGCATTATCATATCCTTCCTGCAAGGGCAGAGGCGCGTAATGTTCAAGGGCATCAACTACTTCTCTTATTTTCACGCTCCTAATATGTCTTATTTTATAATTTAGGCTGCAAAGTTACGCATTTCTCACGAAATTAGCAAGCGTTTCACTAAAAATTTTCAAAAAATTATGTAAGTTGCCGTTTTTTTTAGTATATTTGCACGCATAAAACATTAAAAATACAAAAGCTTATGCATCACTCAATATTACCTTGCGATTTCGCACTTCCCGCAGAATGGGAACCACAGAGCGCCATCATGCTCACGTGGCCACACGGCGGAACGGACTGGAAGCCGTATCTGAGACAGATAACCAACACGTATCTGCAGCTCGCAGATATCATCACCCGCTACGAAGACCTGCTGGTGGTGACACCTATCCTGGAAAGCACCCAGAGAATGCTTGCCGAAAAGCTGTCGGAGGGACAGATGAGCCGCGTTCACCTCTACGAGATGGATACCAACGATACCTGGGCGCGCGACCACGGACCTATCAGCATGGTTTCGCGCGGCAGACACAATTCGCACGTCATCCCTATCCATCTGCTCGACTTCAAGTTCAACGGATGGGGCGAGAAATTCGACTGGAAAAAGGACAATGCCATCAATCTGCAGCTCTACTATCAGGGAGCCTTCAATGCGGCGCTGGAGAACCACCAGGGCTTCGTGCTCGAAGGCGGAAGCATAGAGAGCGACGGCAAGGGTACGCTCTTCACCACATCGCAGTGCCTGCTGGCGCCTCACCGCAACCAGCCTTTAACACGCGAGAACATCGACAGCCTGCTCAGGAATTTCTTCCAGGTAAGAAATGTGGTATGGCTCGACCACGGTAATCTGGTGGGTGATGATACCGACGGACATATCGACACCATCGTGAGAGTGGCTCCGCACGACACCTTATTATATGTAGGGTGTGATGATGCGGAGGATGAGCAGTATGAGGATTTCCAGGCGCTGGAGAAGCAGCTGCAGAAGCTCTTCACCTACGAGGGATACCCTTACCGACTGCTGAAGCTCCCGATGCCGGATGCCATCTATGACGAGGGCGACAGACTGACTACAGACAGGAACAGCAAGGGCGACAGACTGCCTGCCACCTATGCCAACTTCCTGATTCTGAACGGTGCCGTGATTTATCCTACGTACAACCAGCCTGAGAAGGACGAGGAGGCGAAGCGACAGATTCAGCTTGCCTTCCCAGACAGAGACGTGATAGGAGTAGATTCGCTCACCATCATCCGCCAGCACGGAAGCATCCACTGCCTCACCATGCAGCTGCCGAAGGGGGCTATCAAATAAAGCATTAGAAAAAAAACACAGACATAAATGAAACTCGGATTATTACAACTTCACATTACGGCGGACATCGCCGATAACAAGACCCGACTCGCTGAGGGCATCATCGACCTGGCGAAGCGTGGCGCAGAACTCATTGTATTGCAGGAACTTCACAACACGCTCTACTTCTGCCAGGTAGAAGATGTAGAGAATTTCGACCTTGCCGAACCGATTCCCGGTCCATCTACCGAATTCTACGGCAAGCTTGCCAAGGATCTGGGCGTGGTGATCGTTACTTCGCTCTTCGAGCGCCGTGCTCCGGGGCTGTACCACAATACGGCAGTGGTGATAGAGAAAGACGGAAGCATAGCCGGAAAGTATCGCAAGATGCATATTCCGGATGACCCAGCCTACTACGAGAAGTTCTACTTCACCCCTGGCGACCTTGGATTCAAGCCGATACAGACTTCCGTGGGCAAGCTCGGCGTATTGGTGTGCTGGGACCAGTGGTATCCGGAAGCAGCCCGTCTGATGGCGCTGCAGGGCGCAGACATCCTGATCTACCCTACTGCCATCGGCTATGCCACCTACGATACCGAGGAGGAGCAGCAGCGCCAGCGTGAGGCGTGGACTACCGTGATGAGAGGTCATGCCGTGGCAAACGGTTTGCCGGTAGTGGCTGTTAACCGAGTGGGATTCGAAGCTGACCCAAGCGGTCAGACCGACGGAATCCAGTTCTGGGGCAGCAGTTTCGTGGCAGGTCCTCAGGGCGAGCTTCACTATCGTGCGAGCGATGATGAGGAAGAGAGCCTGGTGGTGGATATCGACCTGAAGCACAGCGAGGATGTACGCCGCTGGTGGCCATTCCTGCGCGACCGCCGCATCGAGAACTATGGCGATATCACCAGAAGATTCATAGATTAATGAACTAGGTATTAAAGCTTTTGCCCTTACAGGGCGACAGGCTTGCGTCCATAAATACCCAGGGCGTTGCCCTGGGCTAGGAGCTTCTGCCCTTTCAGGGCGTATGGAGTTTACTTTCAGGGCGTATGGAGTTTACTTGCGAAAATTCGATAAGTAATAAAATGAAGAAAATGAAGAAATTAGATATAAAAGGAATCATTTTTGATTATGGTGGCACGCTCGATACCAGGGGCGACCACTGGTCGGAAGTGCTGTGGCAGGGCTACGAGCATTTTGGCATCGGTGTGGCTGATGACGAGGAAGTAGAGCCAGGAGTAAGTATCCACAAGCAGGCGTTTCGCGATGCCTACGTGTATGGTGAGCGAGCACTGGCTGTGAATCCCATCGTGACTCCTGATTTCCATTTCGAGGATATTCTCAGAGAAAAACTGATCCTGGAATTGAATTTCCTTGCAGGAAAGAAATTGCTGGAGACAGGAAAGGATGATTCTGAGAAACAGGCGAAGCTTGGGAATCCCGGAAAAGATTCAGAAGCATCGTTATCAGAAATGTCATCTGCATCAGATTCAGAAGCATCATCAGAAAGCCTTTTCCTCTCCCTTTCTGATTCTGAAATCCGGCAGATTGCTGTGGATATGGCTCGCTATATCAATGCCAAGACCCTTGCTCTTCTGAATGAAAACAGGCAGGTGTTGGAGCATCTGAAGCAGAAGGGTTATCCGATGGTGCTGGTTTCCAATTTCTACGGCAACATCAATCAGGTATTGAAGGATGCAGGAATTGATGGCTATTTCGAGGACGTGATAGAATCGGCAGTAGTGGGTGTGCGCAAGCCTAACCCAGCCATCTTCGCCCTCGGAGTCTGCGCCCTCGATCTTCCTGCCTCCCAGGTGCTGGTAGTGGGCGATACCTATGGCAAGGATATCATTCCTGCCCATAAGCTAGGTTGCCACACCCTATGGATCAAGGGATTGCAGTGGGAAGAGAAGAAGGTGGATGAATCCATCCCCGATGGCATCATCAAGAAACTCTCTGAGATGGAGGAATTTCTGAAAATCTCATAAAAAACTGAAATATATAATAGGTTTTTGCAGCTATTTACGAATAATGTTATAACTTTGCAGCCTGAAAGTAGAGAATGATTAATAATGGGCGCAAGGCCCCTATATATATAATAAGGTAATGAAAGGTATAAGAAAATTGTATTTGGTGCTCGTCCTCCTGGTGGTTTCTACACTCCAGATGATGGCGCAGCAGAAGATAACAGGTCGTGTCATCGACGATGACGGCTTTGCCGTATCGTATGCAAGCGTGCAGTACAAGGGACACAAGATTGCCGTTTCCAGTGATGGAGAAGGTAAGTTTACCATCGAAAAGAAGCCGGGACTGATGCTTACCGTCAGTGCTCTGAGCTACAAGACCACAACGGTCAAGGTAGATGAGAAAACCAGCTTCCTCGAAATCAAGCTCAAGGACGATTCCCACAAGCTGGGAGAAGTCGTGGTGAAATCGAAGAAGGGAAGATACAAGCGCAAGGATAACCCTGCCGTGGAACTCATGCGACGTGTCATCGCTGCCAAGAAGAAGAGCGACCTCAGCAACTATGATTATTATCAGTATGATAAATATCAGAAGATCACCCTCGCACTCAATGATATCACCAAGGAACAGATGGAGGGCAAGTTCTTCAGCAAGCGACAGTATCTCCTCGACCAGGTAGAGCTTTCGCCTTACAACGGCAAGCTCACCCTGCCGGTAAGCATCGATGAGACCGTTTCGCAGCACGTTTACCGCAAGGACCCGAAGAGCGAAAAGGATATCATCAAGGGTCAGCAGAGCAATGGTATCGGACAGGTGATCCAGACCGGAGAAATCCTGAATACAGCCATCAAGGATGTCTTTACCGATGTGGATATCTATGATGACTACGTGCGACTGCTCCAGTATCCGTTCCCATCTCCGCTGGGCAGAACAGCCATCAGCTTCTATCATTATTATATAGAAGATACGGTGTATGTGAACCGCGACCTCTGCTATCATCTGCAGTTTATCCCAGCCAACAGTCAGGACTTCGGATTCCGAGGCGAGCTTTATGTGCTTGCCGACAGTACCCTGCACGTCAAGAAATGTAATCTCTACATGCCTCACAATTCAGCCGTCAACTGGGTGAAGGATATGAAGATAGAGCAGGAATACACCAAGCTCGACAATGGCGAGTGGGTGCTCACCAAGGATGATATGATAGCAGAGATGCACATGAACAAGCTGCTGCAGGACCTGCTTGTGGTGCGAAACACCCGAATCACCGATTACGCCTTCGACCCTTTGCCGAAGATGCTCTTCAAGGGCAAGGCAAAGGTAAGGCATGATATGGATGCGATGAACCGCGATGAGGCTTACTGGAACAAGTACCGACAGGTGGATCTCACCAAGAGTGAGTCTTCGATGGACAGTTTCATCCACCGTATGGAGAATTCCAAGGGATTCAAGTACATCATCTTCGGCGTCAAGGCACTCATGGAGAACTATGTAGAGATAGGAAACGGAGGAAAGGATGGCAGAAAGAGCCTCTTCGACCTCGGACCTATCAACACCTTCCTCTCCAACAACTACGTGGATGGCGTGCGCCTGCGTCTGGCAGCCCGTACCATGGCGGCACTCAACCCTCATTTCTTCTGGGATGGATATGGCGCCTACGGTACGAAGAGCCACAACTGGTACTATGGTCATCTCTTCACCTATTCGCTCAACAAGAAAAAGAACAGTCCGTTCGAATTCCCGATGCGTAAGTTCGTCTTCGAGATTGGTCACGATATCACCTCTCCATCCGATGACAACCTGCTGCACAACAAGGATAACTTCTTCATGACCATCCGTGCCGCTACGCAGGACCAGATGTATCTCTATCAGCGACAGAAGTTCAGCTTCGTCTATGAGACCGACTGGGGACTCCGCTTCGATGCGGGAATGAGATGGCAGAGCAACCGCACCGTGGGCAACCTGCATTATTTCAAGGTGAACACGGGCGAGGAAGTAAAGAAGATACGCACCACCGAGGCATCTGTGGGCATCGACTACAACCCGGGTGTTACCTATGTCAACACCAAGCAGCAGCGATTGCCTATCAATCTCGACAGTCCTGAGCTCACCCTCCGCCATTCCATGGGTCTGGACGGATTCATGGGCGGTCAGTATCAGAGCAACCTCACCACGCTGGGCATCTACAAGCGCCAGTGGCTGGGCAGCTTCGGATATGTAGACTTCAACATCGTGGGCAAGATGCAGTGGAACAAGGTTCCATTCACCATGCTCGTACAGCCACCAGTCAACCTCTCCATCTTCGAGCAGGAGGCAACCATCAGTATGATGAAAGACTGGGAGTTCCTGAGCGACCGCCAGCTCTTCTGGTCGGTAGCCTGGGATATGAACGGCAAGCTTCTCAACCGCATTCCGCTCATCAAGAAGCTGAAGTGGCGCGAGTATGTAGCCGTGAAGGGAGTATGGGGACAGCTCACCGACAAGAACAATCCGGTGAAAAATACATCGGATGACGTGATCTTCAAGTTCCCTAACAACTCCTATACCTTTGGCAACACGCCATATTGGGAGGTGGTAGCCGGTGTGCACAACATCTTCAAGTTCTTCGGAATCGATTATGTGCGCCGTATCAACTACCTGAATCATGCCAATGTAGATAAGTGGGGTATCCGAATGGGATTCCTCATGTCATTCTAGGAAAGATAAAACAGGGAGAACATAGCAAAAGGCTATGTTCTCCCTTCATAAAAGTTTGGTCATAAAAGAGTATATAACAACATAAAAGAAGGAGATTTGCTTATGAAGATTCTATTGGCAGATAAGCAGGATATCACGCGTGCCGGACTGATATACGTGATAGAGAAAATGGAAGGATTGGAAACCAAGTATGTGGAAGACAAGACAGAGCTGATGCTTGCCTTGCGGGAAAACGAAGATACGGTGGTGATACTCGATTACACGCTTTTCGATATCAATGATTCCGCCGAACTGCTCATTCTCAACCAGCGCTTTCCCTATACCCGATGGCTGCTGTTCAGCGAAGACCTGAGTGCCGATTTCGTACGGGTGCTCATCGCCAGCAGCAGTATGTTCAGCGTGCTCCTGAAGGAGAGTTCGCTGATGGAAATCAAGGAGGCGATACGCTTCTGCGTAGATAGCAAGCGGTTTGTCTGCCAGCGAATGATGGAGGTGCTCCTTACTCCGCCGCAGGAAGCAGAAGAAAAGGTGAATCTCACCAAGACCGAAACCGAGATTCTCAAGGATATCGCCCTGGGTATGACAACCAAGGAAATCGCCGAGAAGCGTTTCTCCAGTTTCCATACCGTGAATACCCACCGGAAGAATATCTTCAGAAAGCTCGGTGTGAACAACGTGCACGAAGCAACAAAGTATGCACTTCGCGCCGGACTGGTAGATTCTGCAGAATATTATATTTAAAAAAAATGCTTCAGATTGTCTCCCGACATTCTGAAGCTTTTTCATTTCTAACTAACTTATTATCAACTATTCATTACTTTTCGTGCTGCAAAATTACAAGTATTTTTAGAAATATGTGCTATATTTGCTAAAAAAACACACGTAAACGTTTGCAATTCGGAATAAAAATAGTATCTTTGCAGTAAATTTGATGCAAAGTCGCACCATACATAACTAACTTATTATACATGAAGCAGCGTAGAACGTCATTAAAGGACCTTGCAGATAAGCTTGGTGTCAGTATAGCTACCGTATCCAGAGCATTGCGAAACAGCCATGAAGTAGGAGAGGAGATGACTCAGAAAGTAAAACAGCTCGCCAAGGAGCTGAACTATCGTCCGAATCCCTTCGCCCAGAGTCTCCGCAAGGAAGCTCCGAGAGTGATTGGTGTCATCGTCCCAAATCTCGTGACTCACTATTATGCCGCTGTCCTCGATGGCATCGAAGACTATGCCTCCAAGTTGGGCTATTCCGTTATCAGTTCCAACAGTCATGAAGACCATGAGCGCGAGGCGCAGGCTCTGGATAACTTTCTCAATATGCATGTAGAGGGTATCATCGCCTGTCTGGCTCAGGACACCACCGACTATTCTCACTTCGAGCAGCTCCACGAGATGGGGGTGCCCCTGGTATTCTTTGCCCGCTGTTGTCTGGAGGACATGTTCTCACAGGTGGTGGGAAATGGTGATGTGGCGGCTCAGGAGGCCACCCAGCACATGATAGAAACCGGTTCGCGCCGTGTGGCTTTCATCGGCGGTCCCAACCATCTCGATATGGTGCGCCGCCGCAAGCACGGTTATCTCGAAGCGCTCCGCGAGAACCGCATCCCTATCGACCGCGACCTGGTGGTATGCGACAAGATAGATTTCGACGTGGCGCGCAAAGCTACGCTCCGACTCCTGGAAGGTGAGAATCCGCCTGATGCCATCCTCGCCTTCAATGATATCATTACCTATGCAGCCTTCGATGCCATCAAGTCGAAAGGTCTGCGCATTCCGGAAGATGTGGCTATCATCGGATTCACCGATGGAGATACTGCCGCCTTCGTAACCCCTCGCCTCTCCGCCATCATGGATCAGGCACACGTGCAGGGCACCAAAGCCTGCCAGCTCCTGATGAAGAGCATCAATGGCGATGAGAAGATCTACAAGGAGGTGGTGCCGATGATTCTCAAGATACGTGAAAGTTCGGAAAAGAATCTCGTGAAGAAATAAACTGTTATAACAATTTTATAAACTCTAAAAACAAACTAAATGAAACCAACAAAGACATTATTTGTTACGGCTGCATTGATTCTGGGCGCTATGGGTGCCCAGGCAGCTGATTTTGTCCAGAATGGTAACTATCTTACCGTACAGTTAAAACAGCATCAGAACTTCGGACCAAGTCAAGTTCGTTTGCAGGTGGTAAACGATCAGATTATCCGTGTGCAGGCTACGGCGGAGCAGAGCTTCCGCAACAAGCAGAGTCTTATCATCGTGCCTCAGAACTCCAAGGCTCAGTACAAGGTAGAGGAGCAGGGCGATGACCTCATCATCACCACTGCTGCCATGCGTGCCGTATTGAACGAGGCTACTGGTCAGATTACTTTCTATGATCTGAAAGGTCAGGTGCTCCTCAACGAGGTGGCGCAGGGCGGAAAGACCTTCAAGCCTTTCACCGTGCCCGACCGTGAAATCGGTGTGGATATCGCCAAGGTACCTGAGGCTCAGAAGCACGGATGGTCGTGGCGTGCCCTCTTCGATTCGCCAGACAATGAAGCCTTCTATGGCCTCGGTCAGCACCAGAGCGAAGAGCTCAATATGAAGGGCAAGAATGAAGACCTCTTCCAGTATAACACCAAGGTGAGTGTGCCTTTCGTCATCTCCAACAAGAACTACGGCATCCTCTGGGATTCCTATTCCTACAGCCGATGGGGTAATCCGGACGATTATCTCCAGCTGAACCGTGCCTTCAAGCTCTACGACAAGGACGGTAAGGAAGGACAGCTCACCGGTACTTATGTAGCTAAGAACGGACAGAAGATAGTTCGTGGCGAGGACAGCATCTACTTTGAATATGCCATGCCTGAGACTTCAGAAATCTGCAACAAGACTGATAAGGGCGGCATCCAGAACCTGCCAAAGGGCTTTGCGCTGAATGGATCCAAGGTGGTTTACGAGGGATATGTAGAGGCGCCAACCAACAGCTTCTATCAGTTTATCCTCTACTATGCCGGCTATATGAAGATCTATATCGACGGCAAGCTGGTGGTGCCTGAGCGCTGGCGTACCGCCTGGAATCCAAATTCCTATAAGTTTGAGACAGCCATTCAGAAGGGCAAGAAGACACCTATCCGCATCGAATGGCAGCCGGATGGCGATGTTTCCTACTGCGGACTCCGTGTGGCAGCCCCACGTTCTGAGGCTGAGAAAAAACAGCTGAGCATCTGGAGCGAGATGTCGCCGGATATGGATTACTACTTCATCGCCGGAAAGAATATGGACGAAGTAATCTCAGGCTATCGCACCCTTACCGGCAAGGCTCCGGTATATCCTAAGTGGGTGCTCGGCTTCTGGCAGAGCCGCGAGCGCTATCAAAGCAGCAAGGATATCGAGGAGAACATGAAGAAGTTCCGCGACCTGAAGATTCCGGTGGATAACATCGTACAGGACTGGAACTACTGGAAGCTGGATTCATGGGGAAGCCACGAGTTTGAGTCGGCTCGCTATCCGAACCCTCAGGCGATGCTCGACAGTGTGCATGCCCTGCATGGAAGATTCATGATTTCGGTTTGGCCGAAATTCTATGATACCGTGAAGAATTACAAGGAACTGGATGCCAAGGGCTGGATGTATCACCAGGCTATCAAGGATGATATCCACGACTGGCTCGGTTTCCGCGGCTCCTTCTATGATGCCTACGATGCCGGAGCCAGAAAGATGTTCTGGCGACAGATGGATGAGAATCTCTATACCAAGTATAAGTTCGGTATCGATGCCTGGTGGATGGATGCATCAGAACCAAACGTTCGTGACTGTACCCCGATGTGGTACCGCAAGGCGCTCTCCGGTCCTACCGCCCTGGGTACGGCTACCGAGTATTTCAATGCCTACAGCATCGTGAATGCCGACGCCATCTACAATGGTCAGCGCAGCGTGAACCCTAACCAGCGCGTCTTCCTCCTCACCCGTTCGGGATTTGCAGGCGAACAGCGCTACAGCACCGCTACCTGGTCGGGCGACATCGCTACCCGCTGGGAGGATATGCGTGCGCAGATGACTGCCGGATTGAACTATTCCATGGCAGGTCTTCCTTTCTGGGGAATGGACCAGGGTGGTTTCTGTGTGGAAAACCGCTATGTAGCAGCCCAGCAGGAGTTTGACAAGACCGGTAAGGAGAATGCCAATTTGAAGGAGTGGCGTGAGTTGCAGGCTCGCTGGAACCAGTTTGGCTGTTTCGTTCCGCTCTATCGTGCCCACGGTCAGTGGCCGTTGCGTGAAGTGTGGAACATCGCTCCAGCCGATCATCCTGCCTACAAGACCATCGTAGCCTACGACAAGCTCCGCTATCGCCTGATGCCTTACCTCTACAGTATGGCGGGTATGGTGCATCTCAAGGATTACACCATGATGCGCGGACTGGTGATGGATTTCAATGGCGATGAGAAGGTGTTGGATATCAAGGACCAGTGGATGTTCGGTTCTGCCCTGATGGCTTGTCCGGTAGGCGAGTATCAGAAGTATTCACGCGAAGTCTATCTGCCTAAGCAGAAGGGCTGGTACGATTTCTATACCGGAGCATATCATGCAGGCGGTCAGACCATCGTGGCTGATGCGCCATACGATAAGATTCCTGTCTTCATCCCAGAGGGCGCCATCCTTCCGATAGGTCCTGAGATGCAGTGGAGTGATGAGAAGAAGCCGGAGTTGATCGACCTCTATGTCTATGCCGGCAAGGATGGCTCTTATACCTTGTACGAGGATGAGGGTACGAACTATAACTACGAGAAGGGCAAGTATGCTGTGATAGATTTCAAGTATGATGATGCCCGGAAGCAGGTTACCATCGGTGCCCGCAAGGGTAGTTTCGACGGTATGCTCCAGAAGCGCCGCTTCAACATCATCCTGGTAGATCAGAAGAAGCAGCAGGGCGTGAATCTCGCCAAGTCGCCTAAGGGCAAGGTAGTGAAGTATGCAGGTCAGGCAATTACTGTGAAATTGAAATAATATGAAGAAGATATTTGCTTTAGCAATTCTACTATTGGGCGCTCAGTCTTTGAGCGCCCGCGATCGCCAGTCTTTTGATAAAGACTGGCTTTTCGTTTTGGCTGATAGTGCCGGTATGCAGAATTCGGAGTATGCCGACGGGCATTGGCGCCGCCTGAATCTCCCTCACGACTGGGCGATAGAGGGCGATTTCTCTCCATCGAATCCTTCGGGAGCCAGCGGTGGTGCGCTGCCGGGCGGCATCGGATGGTATCGCAAGCACTTCTCTCTTTCGCCAGACGAGAAGTACGACCGCTTCACCATCACCTTCGATGGCGTGTATATGAACTCCACCGTCTATATCAACGGTCACAAGCTCGGCACCCGTCCCTACGGCTACAGCACCTTCGAGTACGATCTTACACCTTATATATATAAGAAGGGTGATAACGTCATCGCCGTGAAGGTGGATAACAGCGACCAGCCCAACAGCCGCTGGTATTCGGGCTGCGGCATCTACCGTCACGTCTGGCTTACCAAGACCCTGAAGAAGGCATACATCCCGCAGTGGGGTCAGTATGTGGCTACCACGCCGAAGGGTGATGTCAGGGTGAAGGTGGATTTCCACGCCAGTGGCAGCAGGATGAAACTATCCATCCGCAATACCATCTACGATGCGGCTGGCAAGGTGGTGGCTAGGAGCCAGGGCAACCGGAACCAGCTGCTCAAGGTAAGGAAACCTCATCTCTGGTCTATCGGCAGGGGCTATCTCTATACCGTGAAGAGCGAACTGGTGGTGAATGGCAGGGTAGTGGATACCGCCACTACGCAGACCGCCTTCCGTGATGTGAGGTTTGATGCCCGGAAGGGTTTCTTTCTCAATGGCGAGAATATGAAGATCAATGGCGTGTGCGAGCATCACGATTTCGGATGTCTCGGTGCCGCCCTCAACGAGGATGCGCTTCATCGCAAGCTCACCATCCTCAGGGATATGGGTGTGAATGCCATCCGGAGCAGTCATAATCCTCCGGCTCCCGAACTCCTGAATATGTGTGATTCCATGGGAATCATGGTGATGGACGAGAGCTTTGATATGTGGCGCCGCAAGAAGTCGAATGGCGATTATGCCCGTTTCTTCGATGAATGGCACCAGCGTGATCTCTCTGATCTGGTGAAGCGCGACAGGAATCATCCTTGCATCATCATGTGGAGCATCGGCAACGAGGTGCTCGAACAGTGGTCGGATGCCGCTGCCGATACCTTGAGTCTGGAGCAGGCGAATCTCATCCTGAATGCGGGGCATGATGCCTCTACCCTGGCACATAGCGATGAGCTGAGCGTGAATTCGCTTCTCACCCGTCATCTGGCAGATATCGTGAAGAAGTATGATCCGTGGGGCGCCCGTCCGGTTACTGCCGGATGCAACGAGCCTGATCCTAAGAATCATCTCTTCAAGAGCGGTGCCATCGATGTCATCGGATTCAATTATCATCATCAGTGGGTGAAGGATGTTCCTAGGAACTTCCCCGACAAGCCGTTCATCTTCTCCGAGAGTGTTTCGGCACTCCAGACGCGTGGTTATTACCGGATGCCGAGCGACAGCATCTATACGGCTCCGGTGGAGTGGTGGCTGCCATATACCGATCCATCCTTCAAGTGTTCGGCGTATGATAATATGCATGCCTCCTGGAGCAGTACGCACGAGGAGACCTGGGATGTGGTGAAGCACAATGATTTCGTGGGCGGACAGTTTATCTGGACAGGTTTCGACTATATCGGCGAACCGACTCCGTATGCCTATCCGGCACGCAGCAGTTATTTTGGCATCATCGACCTGGCTGGTCTTCCTAAGGACAGCTATTATATGTATCAGAGTGAGTGGACGAAGAAGCCTGTTCTTCATCTCTTTCCTCACTGGAACTGGCTTCCGGGTCAGCAGATAGATATGTGGTGCTATTACAACCAGGCTGATGAGGTAGAGCTGTTCATCAATGGCAAGAGCCAGGGTATCCGGAAGAAGAAGGTGCATGGAGAGGGGAATGAAGGCGTCTTTGATCGCAGTACTGAGTATCATGTAATGTGGCGAGTAAACTTTGAGCCGGGTGAAGTAAAGGTTGTAGCGAGAAAGCAGGGCAGGGAGATTTCGTCCCAGACCATCAAGACAGCCGGTCCTCCTCATCATCTCGTCTTGAAGAAGACCTATCAGAACACCCTTGCGTCAGGCGTTCTTGGGGATTTGCAATCCCCATCCTCCCCTACAACCTTCGTAGAAGTAAATGTAGTAGATAAGGATGGCAATCTCTGTCCGAATGCCGAGAACGAGATTTATTTCTCTTCTACCGCCGAGATTCTGGGCACGGATAACGGCAATCAGACCTCCCTGGAGCGTTTTACCGATCCAAAGAGGAAGGCATTCTTCGGCAAGTGCATCATCGTCTTGCGAGGTCACGGCACGCTCCGTGCCGAATCCATAGACTTGCAACAAGCTATTATCAAATTATAAAAACAAAAAAAGCATGCCAAAGTCATTTCGACTTTGGCATGCTCATTTAAGTTACATACAGCTCGTCACGCCCAGAGAGGCGGCAATAGCAGTCAAGATAGATAGTACTATCTGAAATACAGTTTTCCAGGTTTCTTTCTTCATACGCAGTTTTTTTAGTGATTAATGATTGATTCCGTTAGGCGTTTCGGCGGATTTGTAATCCGCCGTTAAAAACGTCCTAACCTATTTGTGCTCTGCGGATTTGCAATCCGCATCAAGCAAGATTTAAAAATTTACGTTGTCGCCTCCGCTGTCGGTTCCGCCTCCGCCCTGGCTGGTGTCACCGCCGCCCTGGCTGGTTCCGCCGTTATCCTTGTTGGTCTCGCCGCCAGCGCCCTGGCTAGTATCACCTCCGCCCGGTGTATTCTCCGTTCCGCCGCCGTCATCCGCCCCGGTGGTATATTCATCGTATGCCACGATTTTAGTGAGCTTCTTCAGCTCGGCGTTGCTCCAAGATTTTGTATTTCTCACAATCAAATGCACGCCCTGCACGCTAGCCGCCGTCACCTTCTCCTTGCTTACCTCGCCACGCGAAGTCATACCGATGGAGAACAAGCCGAGGTCGGAGAAACGAACGCTCTTGCCATCCAGAATCAGATGCTTCAGGCAGTCGAGGGTATCCATCAGCACACCGTGGATGGTGCCTCGGCTGTATGGAGAGTTGT